>SXGU01332274.1_pt1 | contig 76995 bp, 59 predicted proteins | sample 3174531 | NCBI WGS metagenome assembly SXGU01 (sample SAMN11356863, study PRJNA531348) | freshwater metagenome | isolation source: freshwater sample F1-140 | place: China: Fuxian Lake, Yuxi | collected 2017-12-25 | reverse complement strand
GTTTTTCAATCATTAAATGCACATCAAGTGGCAATGGAGAGACAGGCTTTAATGACTTAACTATTGGCGCTCCAAGAGTCAGGTTATTGACAAAATGACCATCCATCACATCAACGTGAACCCAGTCTGCACCCGCTTTGGCAATATGATTTATCTCGCTTTGCAAATTTGAAAAATCTGCAGATAACAGACTTGGAGCTATTAATATTTTATTTTGATTCATATAAATTTATCCTAATGTAAAGTGCTTCACTTTGAGTAATAAAACAAAACTACACATCATTTTTATGAAAATGCAAACTTTAGTTTGTGTTTTCATTTTTTGATGTTAACTTTTCAAGTAACGTCGACTTTCCTATTTGACGACGCCCCCTTAAATAAGTAAATCCTGAACTCCCTACATTTTCAAAAAAAGGAATTCAATTCATGTTCTACTACTGGACGATGAATATAAGAAAACATAAAAACCTCGGATTAAGCAATGACATGCCTAACCCGAGGTTTTTTATATGACAGAACCTACACAAGATAAACCATACAAATAGAGAGAAGTCTTTAGATGATTTCAAATGTTAAAAATGATGACTCAAAATGGTCACTCTTGATTAACTTTTGAATATTGAGATGAGATAATATATTTGCTATACTCAATTAATATGGGAAAATTAAAATCATGGACATTGGAAATATAAATCTAAAATTCATTTGCAAATGCTGATCGAAAAATAACTTTAGAATCAACAAATCAATTCTCTAATTATAAGTCCCTTCAATTTTTATATCATGCGGGATATGAAGAAGTACAAAATATGGTATTATTGGGTAACGAACTTAGAAGACGCAATATCAATTATTCTTCTTCGCATATTCCTGAGTTTTCAGAGCAAATTGATTCTCATTTACATTTTGCAGAAGAAGCTCTTAAGAAGCAAATAAGTGAAGACAAAGATGAAAGAACAACTATATTCAAGGATTTCATAAAAGAAGCCAATGAAAAGAAACAGAACAACCAAGTAACTTACAAATGGTGGGTTCTATTTAACTTTAGACTATCAATACTATTAACACCTTCTGACAAAAGAACTACACTTAGAGCAAATCAACGCAATCCATTCATTGAAATTTTGTACAAAGAAAACGCCTGGATAAAAGAGTCTGAACTTGAAAACATAAATGAATCTTATTTATCTTCACTCGAAGAAAACATAATTAATTTACCTCGAACAATCTTCGAATCTATTCAGTTATTTCCAAATCACATAATAATTCCTACAACACTTGGAATTATTGGAGTGAAGTCTTTTAATTCTAGATTTTTAACAGGAATTAACCCATTTGGACTTATTCGAAGTAAAGTTACAGGCGATGGAATCGAGATGTATCCTGATAATTTTTGGGGCCACGATGAAGTACACTTTGTTAATGAACTAATAGCACTAAATGATATTACATCAAAAGAAAAGTATCTCCAATTTCAAAATCAATTATTTCACTACATAAATAAACTTCCTGTAGAAAAACAAATCCAACTAGAATTTATTTATTTTTTATTAACTCATGAATATGGCTTTTTTTTAAATTATCTTTTAATTAAAAATTCTGAACACTACACCACAAAAACTATATCAGAATACCAACTTACCAAACTAGTAAATAATTGTATGTCTTCGAGCTGGTATAAAAATTTAATTCCCAGTTCAATTAGCACTAATGAAACTTTAGTCAGAAACTATATATTAGAAAGTGTTTCACTTTTCAATAAGCTCGCAATTGAGATAAATTTAGCAAATAATTAATTCTTTTACAATTTTATATCTTTCAATTTCTGAGTTTTGTCAGATTTTTTAAAATTCTATCACTATTTTGTCAGAATTATTTTCTTAATTTTCTGATAATATATTTTCAAAAATATCTTTTATATTTACGAATATAAAACAAATTACAATAGAATTCACTATTGTAAGAACAAACTAACCACACAAAAGGAAATTTATGAAAAAGGTATTATTACCATTAGCAACATTATTTTTTTCTTCAGCTGTTTTCGCTGATACAAACGCAGAAATTTGTTTTAAAAACTATGCAGCTTTAAAAAAATTTGATACAAAGCAAATTACTTCGCTTTCAATCGAAGGCATTGAACTCATCAAAACACAACCTGAGAGTTTATATAATATGCCAACTACCGGAGAAGATGTTTACTCTTTTGCTGCTCGAGTTCACCAACGGTTGCAGTTTCCTTATCCTTCTTATAGCTCTACTATTAGTGAAAAATTAAATGGATCTACTAAAATTTTTGCACTTGATAGCTCTTTATCTACTACAATTATTATTGATGGTGACGATAAATACCCCTATTATAATAATTGTGGAAAATTAAAAACATCATTTAAAGTTAAAGAGAATACTGATGAGTCCTATCGAGTTTTGTTCCCAAGAGAACTAAATTTACTTCCCTACACGGATACGATCAAATCACTTAGTTATCTTGCTGAAGTTTCAGAATATAATTTAATACCCTTACTCACTAAAGACATTACTTGGGAACAATTTATTGTGAGTGCGCTCCCTACAAAGGATGATAAATCAATTCATAGTGAAAGAAATGTACGATTTACAAGAAGTTACTCTTTGAATAAATTCACTGAGGCAATCCGCACAACAGTAAATAGTATTCAAGTCAGCGAATTAAAAAAGATATGTATCGATAATAGTTCACTTTGTAGTGTAAATAACGACAAATTAGTTTTGGCAGGAACAAATGACACACCTCAAATTTTAGCAGACCTTAATGTTGATGAATGCAAATATTCAGGTGGAGAAAATTTTGAACAATGTATTAAAAGCGAAATTGCTAAATATGGATTTGGAGCAAGATATGCTAAAGGTTCCGATGAATATTGGAGTGTCATGTCTGATAATCCATTCAACTTTATTTATTTTGGAGCCATATCTCCACTTGCATACTTAATTGTTTTACCTATCAAATCAACTTATGACATAAATGTTAATGATGACTCTGAACATATAGAAAGATTAGAAAATTTAACAGAAATTTATAATTATCCATCAATAAAAAAATTAAGATCTATTTTGTTAGAGCGTAAAAGTGAAATGACAAATAAATTGACTTCAGAGGTGTTATCTATATTTGAAAATTCAATTGTGCCGAATTCAAAACTAACACCCAATAAATTAGAAATAATAAAAAGTCAAACAGCTTTAAGTTTACAATCTCAAAACTGGTTCTACACTTTTGAAGAAAATCATGATTTATCAAAATTAAGATTACAATTAACTATCTCACTTGAAAATCAATTATCTCCAGAAAAACTATAATTAAAACTGTTTACTCGTGAATATGTCTGGTCAGCTTCGCTAATTAAATTAGATATATTCACAAGTAATTATTTTCTTGTTATTATATAGTCCGTACCGAAATATTTTGTGCATATCTGACTTGATCTTTTTGAAGTTAGCTACGTTAGTCGTCCTTGAATTAGCGCCTCTGGCTAGTTCTGCGTCCTCCCGCCTTGCTAACTTCAAAAATCTCTGCGTATCTATGCACAAAATATTTCGGTACGGACTATATTTAAAATTTCATTTGATAATAACTTTTTTCTATTTTTAAATACACATTATATAATTTAAAAAGTGGCTGCTATAAAGGGGATGTGTATGAAAATCAAGGCGAGCAATAGTTTTTTACAGTCTGCAAATTTAACTCCTGAAAAATATCAACATATGTATTTAAAGTCGATTAATGATCCAAAAACATTTTGGTCCGAGCAAGCTGAGCGATTAACCTGGTTTAAAAAATGGAATTCAGTTAAAAAAACTAGTTTTCAAAAGCCAGTAGCTATTAGTTGGTTTCAAGGTGGAGAACTCAACGTTTCATATAACTGCATTGATAGACATTTAGAAAAAAATAGCGAAAAAACTGCAATTCTGTGGGAGGCTGATAACCCCAATACTCCATCACGAAAAATTACTTACAGAGAGTTATCAACAAAAGTAAATTTTTTTGGAAACGTTTTAAAAAAAATGGGTGTTCAAAAAGGTGATCGAGTTATAATTTATATGCCTATGATTCCAGAGACTGCATTTGCCATGCTAGCGTGTACAAGAATTGGAGCTGTTCACTCTGTTGTCTTTGGTGGTTTTTCACCAGAGTCTATTGCTGATCGTATTAATGATTGTGGAGCTAAAATTATTATAACAGCTGATGCTGGTTACCGCGCTGGAAAAATTGTTCCTCTAAAAGAAAACGTTGATGAAGCATTAAAAAAAACAACGTTAATAGAAAAAGTAATTGTTATTGAAAATACAAAATCAAATATTCAAATGATTTCTCAAAGAGACTTTTGGTACCATGAATTAGAGAATACAGTCTCAAATATTTGTCCCCCTGAAATTATGAAATCAGAAGATCCATTATTTATTCTTTATACTTCGGGCTCAACTAATAAACCCAAGGGCGTACTTCACGCTACTGGCGGCTATCTTGTTTACGCGAGCATGACTCATCATTATGTGTTTGATCTTAAGGAAAACGATATTTATTGGTGCTCAGCCGATGTGGGTTGGGTGACCGGTCATAGCTATATTATTTATGGTCCTTTATGTAATGGAGCTACAACTGTCATGTTTGAAGGAGTTCCAAATTATCCTACTGCAAGTCGTTTTTGGGAAGTGATTGATAAACATCAAGTCAGTATTTTTTATACTGCACCAACAGCGATTCGATCATTAATGCGTGAAGGGGATAGCTTTGTTAAATCCACTCAACGAAAATCTTTACGACTCTTAGGTTCAGTTGGAGAACCTATAAATCCCGAAGCTTGGTTATGGTATTACAATATTGTCGGAGATGGTCGTTGTCCCGTCGTAGATACATGGTGGCAGACAGAAACAGGTGGTACATTAATTGTTCCACTTCCTGGGGTTGCAGAAATGAAACCAGGTTCTGCTTGTTATCCTTTTTTTGGCGTACAACCAAAATTACTCACACCAGAAGGTCATGAAATTAAAGGTGCTGGCGAAGGTGTCTTGGTATTAACAGATTCTTGGCCAGGGCAAATGACCACTATTTTTGGAAATCATGATCGCTTTGAAGAAACTTATTTTTCTACTTATAAGGGAACATATTTCACAGGTGATGGTTGTCGCCGCGATGAAGATGGTTGCTACTGGATCACAGGACGGGTTGATGATGTGATTAATGTGAGTGGCCATCGTATAGGGACTGCTGAAGTAGAAAGCGCATTTGTTGGCCATCATAAAGTCGCAGAAGCCGCAGTGGTTGGAGTTCATCATGATATTAAAGGACAAAGTATTTATGCTTATATCACTTTAAAGACTGGCGAAGTTGCAACAGAAGAATTAAAGAAGGAATTAGTGCAATGGGTTCGAAAAGAAATTGGCCCCTTTGCAACTCCAGAAGTTATTCAATGGGCCCATCGTTTACCTAAAACTCGCTCCGGTAAAATCATGCGACGTATTTTAAGAAAAATTGCCGAGGGCCAAATTGATCAACTGGGAGATACCTCAACTCTTTCTGACCCAAGTGTTGTAAATGAGCTGATCAATCATCGATAAAAAGATGATTGATCGAAAATTATTTAATATACAATTATAATAACTGTTAATGATTTAGTCTGATTGCTGCGCAATTGTATCAAACATAATCATAAGCAGTTATTTTCCTGTTTGTTTAGTCGAGCCCACTTAAAAGAATTGCGAAGAGATCTGAACTGGTAAAAGCAAAATTATCTGTAACTTTCTAGATTTTTACTTCAACTTCAATAAAAATCCATGATCAATATCATCGTTTTCAAAATCTAAATTGTAATCACCAATTGCAAAATTGTTATCATTAATTCCAATTATTCTTGTGCTGTAATTTTCAATTTGAATCTTTTCATAGTCACCATTGGAGCTATTTGGTGTTATTATATACCCTTCTTCGCCGATGAACTCACTTTCAGGATGAAAGTTTCTATAAACACCAACTTGAATATAATTTTGATTTATTCCATTTAATTGCAATTCCTCATCGACGTTTAAATTTTTATCAAAATAATTGAAAATCCCATTTTCATAAAAATAGGGAACTTTTGGCATTTCAATTTTACCTTCAGTAGTTGTATTTGAATCTATCCAAACCGATCCAAAGATTACACCATTTGTAGTTAGTCCACCAAGGCTATGATATGCTTTTTGTTCTTTATAAGTAATTGGTAAAATAATTTCTTCAACTACTCCATTATGAAATTTAAAATAGTGATTATTTTCGCTCGAATCTTTTGATGAGCAAGTTAATAAAAAATTTCCTACTGTATTAAAAGATATTAAATTTGAAGTGTACTGATTGTTAGGGCATGTAATAAGTTGTGCTGTATTTGAATTATCTACATAAAAAGCATGGCCCATAATGCTTCCATCTGTCGATTGGCCATCTTCTTTTGAAATAAAAAATCCATAAATATTTTGATCATCACTTAATCCTTCAAATATTACAGATTCTTTCAGTCCAAATTTATATTCTAAATTTTGAAAATTTATAGATTCAATTTGTGAAGTTATAATTTGCACCTGTTTATTTTCGTAAATAAAAAAATCATTTGTGTCTTCGCCTAGAAAACGACCAAAAACTTGATTACTATTATTTAAGGATAGAATATCAACATCTCGATTATGCTTAAGATCTTTTATAATTTCAATTTCATAATTTATGGCAAAGGATTGAACACCCAAAAACAAAATAAAGGATATTAGTAATTTTTTTGAAAAAATATTTAACTTCATTTAGTCACCTCATTAATTAAATTTTAAGACCACTAAAAAATCGTATATAGAGTTTCAACAAATATCATTACAAAAATATTATTCACTGCGTAAGCAAGGTTTCTCGAAATAAAATCTTAATATATTAAGTTACTATAACGCGAAAAAGTCAGAGTTAATCATTAGCAGCTTTTACATTCGTTGTGGAACTGGAATTCCTAATTGTGCAAGCCCAGTCTTCAAAATCAAACCTGTGGCATAACTTAAAAATAAGCGGTCTTGTTTTAATTCTGGCGTCTCTGCATTTGCAATTGGACACTCAGAATAAAATTGTGAAAATGATTTTGCTAAATCAAAAAGGTAATTACACAACAAACTTGGTTTGTAGTTTTCTGCTGACAAGTAAATAACCTGGTTCAATTGCGATAAAGCAACAGCAAGTTGGATTTCAGATTCTTTATTAATTGAAAATAATGAATCTAATTTAAAGCTACTACTACTACTACTACTATTATTAATTATGTTATTCGAACTATTATTTATATTGGAATTATTATTAATATTAATTTTTTTATTATTTAAATATTGAGACTCATCAAAATCCATTTTTCGTAATAAACTTTGAATACGGGCATATGCGTATTGAATATATGGCCCCGTATCTCCTTCAAGCTTCAGCCACTCTTTCATATCAAAAACTATTTTTTTATTTGGATCCATTTTTAACATTCCGTACTTAATTGCTCCTTTTGCAATGATTGTCGAAGTGTTAACAATTTCGTCTTGAGTCCATTCATTTTCATAGCGAGATAGATATTGTGTTTTAACATGATTTTCCATCTGATGAACTAAATCTGTGAGTGGCACAATATTTCCCTTACGAGAACTCATTGCCCCATCTGGTAACTCAACAAAATTATACTGAAGATGGAAGCACTCTTTGGCTTGTGGAAAATTTAATTTTTCTAATGTTGCAAAGACTTGTTGGAAATGAAGAGCTTGACGAGTATCAACAACATAAATGCTTTTTTCGATATGAAAATCTTCAAATTTACGTCGAGCTAATTCAATATCTTTTGTTGCATATAATCCATTGCCATCTGACTTAAGTAATAAACAAAAACCTAAGTTTTTATCAGAAAGGTCCATCCCTATGGCGCCCTGACTTTCAATAAGCTTACCTTGAGAAAATAATTCTTTTGCCCATTGAACAGATTGAGAGTCCACATCAGACTCCCAATACCAATGATCAAACTTAATATCACACCAATTGTAAACTTCATTCATGAGTGCTTTGGACCACTCGCGAGTTTCTTTCCATTTTTCAAAGTACTCACCCTTTTTTTCTTCTAATTGCTTTAAAATAAGTGTGAGCTGTTCACGATTTTTTTCTTCTTGAGGAGAACCAAGCTCATCTTCTAATTTTAAATGAGCCTTAGAGTAAATACGACCTAACCACTCACCCTTATGGTTCGTAGGTTCTGGCTCTTGATTGTGATACTTTAAATACCATAAACATTTTGCAACATGGGTTCCAACATCACCAGGAAATGTCGAACTGATAACATTAAAATTTGCATATTTTAAAATTCGAATTAATGAATCTCCCAAACAAGCATTTCGCATATGTCCCACATGAATTTCTTTGTGAGTGTTGGGTTGAGAGTATTCAATCATCACACGGGGTGTATCTTCAAATAAATGTGTTTTAAAATAAGTACCATCTGCAATTGGTAACAGAACATCTTTAAAAAGTGTGTTCGAATTTAAGACAAAATTAACATAGGGACCTGCGGCCTCTACCTTTGCACACATAGAAAAAATAGAAGGTAAATTTTCAACAAGTCGTGAATCACCGGAATTAAGAGTTTTATCACTGCTTACCTGTGAATTTTTGTAGGATTCAGAATTAAAAAAATCAGCAATTGATTTTGCAATTTGCGGAGGGGCAACTTTAAGAGCTTTAGCCAAAGTAAAACAGCCAAAGGCTAAATGCCCCATATCTTTTTTGGGTGGGACAACAATAAAATCGTATATTTGTTCAGAGTTCAATTCAGAAGGGATGGCCGCACCTGACGCTAAGATGGAATTCAAGATGTGCGCGGCCAATTTATTTTTTATAAAATCAAATTTTATTTTTTTCATTTAGTAAGTAACGTGGTGATTTAATGCTTCATGCATACGAGGATCATTCACTGCAACAGCTTTATTATTTGCAAAGAATTTAAAAATACCTAGTAAGAAAATTCCAGCAAAACCTAAAAACAATGCTATATCAATAAATCCAAATTTAATTTCGTTATCATTAAAGTTAGGATAAATTAACCAGTATAAATCAGCATATTGCATAATTAAAATCCACCAGCAAACTATTTTCAAATGGGATTCTGTTCTTTTCGCCCAACGCGGTAATAAAGCTAAAAACGGAATAATAAATTTTCCAAATAATAAAAGTAACGAAAGCGCTAACCAACCACCACTTGCTCTCATTAAGAAAAATTCAGTTTCTTCAGGAATATTCGCATACCAAATTAACATGAATTGGCTGAATGCAATGTAGGCCCAAAAAACTGTGAACCCCTTTAAAAATTTTGCAAGATCATGGATATGTTCTTCATTGATATACCCCTTCACTGCACCACTATTTTTTACCCAGTAGGTAAGAATAATCATAAATGCAAAGAACGATTGGATCAAACCAGCAAAACAATATATTCCCCAAATAGTGCTATACCAATGAGGTAGAAGTGCCATTAATAAATCCACACTGAATAAACTAAAGCCAAGTGCAAAGGCAAACATAAAACCGATACTCCATGGTACGCTTTTATTTGTAAGTTCATCATTTGCTGCCTGATCTTGCCTTATTGAATTACCAACGATTTTGCTTTTAAACATCATCATTAATAATCCAAAACCAATCATTCGAATTAAAAAGAAAGGTATGTTTAAATACACTTTTTTATTTTGCAATAAAGGATCAGTAGCCATTAACTCACTATTTGCCCAAGGGTAAAGATATTTTAAGCCAGCAATTAAGATTACTCCACCAACAATTATAAAGGGAATAAAGCTCGTCATTGACTCTGCAATACGACGTACAGAAGAACTCCAGCCTGCTCGGGTAATCGAATTGATAGCAGCGAAAAATAGCCCACCTATACCTAAACAACTAAAATAAAAAAATGCGAGTAGATATGCTGGCCAAACTTGTTCTTTAGATTGAAATAAACCAATTAAAAAACCTAGAACTCCAATTAAAACAGACGCAAATGCAAAAGTCTTAATTCCTTGAGAAGGTTCAAATTTAGAAACACTTAATTCTTGATTATGATTATGTCCTGCCATGACTACTTAGTCTCCTTTTGAAGGTGACGAATATAATTTACAACGGCCCAACGCCATTCTTCTTTTGGTAAATGAGAAGCATATGGTCCCATTAAACCTTGCCCCATTACGATCACATGATATATTTGACCATCTGTCCAACCTCTAATTTTTTCAGAAGTTAAAGCTGGTGGTTTCAATAACATTTTTGGTGCAACAGCTGTATTTCCATCGGCTTTATCTCCATGGCAAACCGCACATTGAATTCCATAATATTTTTGACCGGTCACTAATACTTCAGGAGAAAAATCATTAACTAATGGATTTGGATTTTTGATTGCTCCTTCATAGTCAGTCGCAAAAGCATAGGGTTTATGATAACCAACTGGAATCGTATGTTCAGGAGGTACCCTCATTGCTCGATGTTGAGGTGCATTTGGATCAAACTCTTGAGCCTTAAAAGCAGGAGATTCCATCATATCTTGTATTAACTCAACATTTGGTTGTTTCCCACCACTACATGCTGTCATCACAGCAAACGCAATTGTTAAAATAGAAAGCTTTGAAAATTTATTCATATTAGTACTCCGCAACTTTCTTCACTTCGATGGCTCCTGTACTTTTAAAAAGTTCAGAAAGCTTAGCTTCATCATATGGTCCACCTTTTTGAGAAACAAATAAAGCAAACTTATGACAAGTGATATCTTTGTGAAGTAACGGTGGATTCTTTTTTGGTAAACGACAATAAACAAAAAGTGCTGCCACCGATGAAAGTGCTGCAAATAAAATTGTTAATTCGAAAATAACTGGAATAAAAGCTGGTAGAGAAAAAAACGGTTTCCCACCAATATTGATTGGCCAGTTCACAGCACTTGTCCACCAGGTGAAGAGCAATCCACTACTACATCCAATTAACCCAGCAATAAATGTTACATATGGAATGTTTGATCTTTTAATATGAAGTGCTTCTTCCATACCATGTATTGGATAACCAGATACTGCATCAACTTGTGTGTAACCAGCATCATAACATTTTCTTGCAGCTGCTAAAAATGTTTGTTCATCATCCCAAATTCCTGCAAAGCCAGAATCATAATTATTACTCATGGTGACCTCCATGTGAATCACGACCTACATGAAGAACAGGTTTCACCTCTGCAATTGAAACAGCAGGAAACAGTCGTAGGTAAAGTAAAAATAATGTAAAGAACATACCAAAACTACCAACAAGTATCGAAGTGTCCATCCAACTCCATTGGTACATACCCCAGTTAGCTGGTAAAAAATCTCTATGTAGCGAAGTTACTGTAATCACAAAACGCTCAAACCACATACCAATATTTACAAATATCGAAACCACAAACATGACTGGAATAGACCGTCTAAATTTTTTGAACCAGAAAACTTGCGGTGAAAGTACGTTACAACAAATCATAGTCCAATAAGACCAAGCATAAGGACCTAGGGCTCTACTTTTAAAGAATACGTATTTTTCATATTCATTACCTGAGTACCAAGCGATAAAAAACTCAGACCCGTAAGCATAACCAACTAATAAACCTGTAGTCATGATGATTTTATTCATCACCTCCATATGATCTAAAGTGATATAATCTTTAAATTGTGGAAAACCCAATCTCACAAGAGTCATCAGGGTAATAACCATTCCGAATCCAGAGAAAATCGCCCCCGCAACAAAGTAAGGAGGAAAAATTGTAGTGTGCCAACCAGGTAAACTTGAAACTGCAAAGTCAAAAGATACAATCGTGTGCACTGATAAAACTAACGGAGTAGATAAACCTGCCAATAACAAGTATAACATTTCATAGTGACTCCAGTCTTTTGCAGATCCTCTCCAGCCCATTGATAAAATTCCGTAAACAGTTTTACGAACTTTATGTTGAGCACGATCTCTTAAAGTTGCAAAGTCAGGAATCAAACCAATATACCAAAATACCATTGATACTGTTGCGTATGTAGATACGGCAAACACGTCCCAAAGCAATGGAGATCTAAAGTTGGTCCACAAAGGCCCCCTTTGATTTGGATATGGAAATAACCAATAATCAAGCCAAGGACGTCCTGTATGTAATAATGGAAACAAACCCGCGGTCATAACCGCAAATACTGTCATGGCTTCAGCAGTTCTCGCTACTGAAGTTCTCCATTTTTGGCGAAATAAAAATAAGATTGCAGATATCAATGTTCCTGCGTGACCAATACCAATCCAAAATACGAAAGTGATAATCATTGTACCCCAACCAATAGGTCGGTTGATACCTAGCAAACCAGTTCCATATGCAACTAGCATTCCGATTGCAAAAATATAATATAAGAATAGGGCCTTAGCACTGAGAAACATTCCTAACCAGCCAGCCGATGGAAAACGTTCCACAGGTGCGCAGATATCATCAGAAATATCTTTCAGAGACTTATTGCCAAGAACGAGTGGATTTCGTTTTAACATTAGTGCTCTCCTTTCGAGCTAGTACCTTGTGCTGAAGGGGCATGCTCTTGCGAGTTAATTCGTCTATCTTTGTTGTTTCTAATTTTTGTTAAATAACGAACAGAAGGAGCTGCATGAAACTCTTCAAGTAATGCATATCCCCTTGGATCGTTTTTAAATAATTTTGTCACTTGGCTCTCAGGATTATTGAGATCACCAAATACGATTGCATTTGTTGGACAACTTTGTTGACAAGCAGACACTACATCTGAATCTTTAACTGGACGACTTTCTTGCTTAGCTCTATCTTTTCCAGATTTGATTCTTTGAACACAGAAAGTACATTTTTCCATTACCCCTCTCATACGCACAGTCACTTCAGGGTTGAAAGCCATTTTTTCTGACTCTGGAAATTCTTTTCTATAATTAAACCAATTGAAACGACGAACTTTATATGGACAGTTATTCACGCAGTAACGTGTTCCAACACAACGATTGTAAGACATCTCATTTAGACCTTCATCACTATGAGCAGTTGCTATTACCGGACAAACTGTTTCACAAGGAGCATTATCACAGTGTTGACACATTACAGGTTGAAACACAATATCAGCCTCTGCTGGTTCGCCAGTGTAGTATCTGTCAATTCTCATCCAATGCATTTCTCGCCCTTGGATTACATAGTTTTTACCAACAACTGGGATATTATTTTCAGACTGACATGCTGTTACGCAAGCATTACACCCTGTACATAGATTTAAATCAACAGTCATTCCCCATTTATGACCATCATATTTATGGTATGGCCAAATTGAAAAAATATGATGTTTGTGAAGTCCTGCAGATTTATTTTCAAGATACTCTTCTAATGTCGCTTCATTGACAATTTTACGACCTTCCATTGTATGGTGAGTTTGAACTGAAGCTATAGGGTATTTTCCACCAGCAACATCAATCTTAACCATTTGTGAAGAGTAAACTGGAATTGCATTTTGAGTTTTGTTAAATTGAGCAAACACATAAGCATTGTAACCAACACCTGTACCAACTTTACCTGCTGCCGTTCGTCCATAACCAATAGCAAGAGCTGCAACTTCATCATGAAGACCTGGTTGAATATGTACAGGTAAACGAGCTGTAATACCATTGACAGTAACATCAACTAAGAAACCTTCTTTAAGTTTCATTGACTCTGCAGTTGCAATTGAAAGGCTTAAATAATTATCCCAAACAATCTTAGTAACAGGATCAGGTAACTCTTGTAACCACGATGAGTTCGCAAGATCACCTTTACCAATAGCTACAGTTGGGTAAAGAACTAATTCAATACCATTTTTAAAAATTGGTGTTAATTTTAATAATTCATCAATACGAGCTGATCTTGAACTTCTTGTTTCCTCAAGTGATCCATAAGTGAACACACCATTTTGCAAAACATCATACCAAAAGTCTTCAAAGTTAGATTTCCCGGATTTAGAAAGATAATTCTCTTTCCAAAATTCACGTACATAATCATATGCTGATTCAAACTTTAAACCTGACCATGTAATTAATGATAATTGAAATGATCTTGTATCATAGAGTGGGCGGATTGTTGGCTGTTGAATAGACGCTACACCAGAAATAACTTCAACATCACTCCAATTTTCGAGAGCATGATGATCTGGAGCAATCAAATCTGCTCTACGAGCAGTTTCATCTAGGTGTCCCGATGTTGAGATCACCATATCAACATTACCTAATGCTTTATTAAAATCCTCACCTAAATAATAGGTTGGATTTAAATTATGAACGATTAAAGTTTTAACTTTTTTATCATTCATTTTTTCGATCAATTGATTCAACTCTTCTGTTGAAGAATTTAAACCTAATAGAGGAGCTCCATAATCAACTGTTGCACCATCATTATCTAAAATTGAATTTAATAAGTTAACAGCAATTTGTAATTGCAAACTCTCAGTTGTTTGAGTCGCAGGTCCACCAGCAACAACTAAAGATTTTCCTTTATTTTTCAAAAGACTTTCAGCAACTTTTGCAAGAGCTTGAGAATCTTTGAATCCTAATTTTTCAGAAAGATTGGCATAATGACCAAGGATATCTTTTAATTTATCATCTGAAGCAAAGGATGAATAACCTTTTTTTACTATGATCTCATGAAGCAGAGCCATTACAACATCTAATTGTTGAGATGGTTTTATTCTAAATCTTTTATCTGCATTGGCACCAGTTAATGAGTAATGGGAATCAAAAACAACCAATTCACTCATATCAACAATATTTTTACGACTTTCAGAAAATTGTTTTGTAAATGCAGTTGGCATCAACCAAGTTCCAAGAAAATCCGCACCAATACTAACAATTACTTTTGCTTTATCAAAACGATAATTGGGAGTTAATGCAGTCCCATAAGACTTTAATTGCCCTTGAGAAATATCCTCAGTAGAAAGTGGTTCCCAAACCACATGCTTAACATTATGAGCCTGGCAAAATTGAGTGATCAACTTTCGAGTTGAAGATGATCCAATGTGACCCGTTAATAAAGTAACATCACCCTTTGTTAGTTGTTCAATAACTTTTTTATCTAGATCCTCCCAGGAAATTGCAACTGAATCAAAATTGGTGCGCCCTTTTCTTTGCAAATTATGAGCAGGTTTTTGAAGACGATCTGGATCGTAAACACTCAAAACATGGGCTTGAGCTCTTGCGCTCAAAGCACCCTGGTTCATTGGATGATTAGGGTTACCTTCCATTTTTATAGGACGACCTTCTCTTGTTTTAACAAGAGTTCCAAATGATTCTGTTCCATCAAACCATGACGAAGAATAAAAGTTTGGAGCACCTAATGTTACCTCTTCTGGTTGTTTTGCATAAGGAACTATTTTTTGAACAGGACGCCGTACACAACTAGCCGTCCCAAGAGCCAAGGAAGCTCCCATTAATTTTAAAAATTCTCGCCTTGCCCATCCTCCCTCTTTATTATCTTCTTCGCGAAGAGGTGATGTCATAAATTCTTCTTCAGCTAGTTTTTGAAACGCGGGATCTTTTCCCCATTGTTCTAAACTCATCCAATATCTTTCGTCTCTTTCGACTTGAGGACGAGCATTCTTTTTATGCTCGCTGTGCTCGTGATGATGATGATTCTCAGACATATTTTTATCCTTTTATTTTTTTAATTCATATAAAATTTAATTTTAAAACTATATCAATATTAATGATGGCAAGTTGAACAATTTGTTGGAGCTTTGTTTTCTGACTGTCTATGACAGTTTACACACCACCCCATCGAAAGGTCAGAAAATTGTTTCACCACATTCATTGTGTCTATTGGTCCGTGACAAGTTGCGCAGCTAACACCTTTTTGAACATGGGCTGAGTGATTAAACTGAACGTGATCTGGTAACATGTGCACTCTCACCCATTCAATGGATTCACCTTTTTGATATTTTTCATTCATCTCTTTAATATAAGGAGAATCTGTTTTTACTTGTACGTGGCAGTTCATACATGTGCTAAGCGCAGGAATATTAGCATGCTTAGTTCTTTCCACTTGATTATGACAGTACTGACACTTCATTTGATAGGTTCCAACATGAAGTGAATGATCGAAGGGAATCGGTTGATCGGGTTGGTAATTCTTATTGTAACCAATTGCTGGTTGAAACTTACTACACCCCATATTGAGATTGAGTAACAAAGCCAATCCCAAAAAAGCGATAGTCATTATGCTTTTCACTTTCTTCTGCATAGATCTTCCTTTTATATATGAAATTAAATCGTTATATCAGTGATAATTAATGCCGAATATATGTTTGAGATGTGACTTGTGTTTAAAATAACTGCTCATGACTATGTCTGATTGCTTCGCAATTATATCAGACTTAATCATAAGCAGTTATTTTTTCTGTTTGTTTGGGGATATTTTCAATCACCCCAAATTATGAAAACCCAAACTTACGTTTGTATTTTCATAACAATTAACCGCAATTTACAAAAACACTTATTGACAAAAAAAACCCCTAATAAAAATCAAAAAATTTTTATTATCCTATATATAAGTTTTTTTTTAAAAAAATTGCAAACATCTTTTTGAAAATTAAATGAAATTATTAAAGACGTTATTTAGTTGCTGCGTTAAATTTTGAATAGTTCTCTGAGGGCAATTTTCCAGGGCAATACTCGAATGCCGTCATCCGTTCTTCTTGCTTTTGCCTCATTACAAATAACCCACTTTTCTTTGTGAATTATATTTTGCGATAAAGACCGCAAGTGAAAAAAATCTTTTTCACTGACCTTATTAGTTGATTTGATCTCAATTAAAATTCGATTTTTCGGTCCCAAGTTTACAATTAAATCAATTTCAGCTCCATCTTTAGTTCGTAAATAATAAAACTTAAAGTCTGTCTCAAAATAATCATTCAATCGAAAACACTCACAAACAATAAATTGTTCAAATATTTTTCCATATTCACTAGAGCCAATGATTAGCTTATTATTAGTCATCTGTGACAAGTACCTATAAATACCAATATCAAATAAATAAAATTTAGGTTTTTGACTTTGCCTAACACGAACTGATTCATCAAAAGGTTCAAGCAAGTGACCAAGCATTGTATCCGATAGAATTTCAAAGTATCTTGCTATTGTTTTTTCATCCAAACCACTTTGTCTAGCAATATTTAAATAATTTATGATCTCACAATTGCACTGAGCTGAAAATTCGAGAAATTGCCGAAACCTACTTAGGTCACGCGTGAGTTGTTCAAGCTGAATTTCTTCTTTTAAATAAGTTTGCGTATAAGATCTTAAAAATCTAATTCGATCAGCATCATTGTCAAATTCATATATTTTAGGTAATGTTCCCCAAGTTAACAATTCATCAAGATTTTCGCCGTTAGGAGCCTCTAAAAATGAAAATGGATGGAGACGTAATGCGAAAGCTCGTCCACCCAATAAATTTGCACTTCCTCTTTTAAGTTTTCTAGCACTTGATCCAGTCATAATAAATTGAATTTTTTTATACTTTTCAATTAGACCGTGTATCACATCTAACAGTTTAGAGTTTTTTTGTATTTCATCTATAATTACTTTTTGTATACTTTTATTTTCATTCAATTTTTCTTTTAATAAGTTAGGATTTTTTTGATAATCTTCTTCGACGGATGGATCTAATAAGTTAATATATAAAAAATTATCATTGGGCTGACTTTCAACCTTATAAACAGTTTCGATAAGAGTTGATTTTCCAGTTCCCCTAGCACCAAAAAGAAAAAAACTATTATGGCTAGGTAATTTAATTATACGCTTAATTTCTTTAAATAAGTTATTTTCCGACATATATCCGAAAATGTACGCCATTTTCGGAGCGTGGTCAAATAATTATAAGTCACTTACCTAACTAGTGGCTGGCGGGAAATGGCAATTTTGATGAAATAAAATTTAAAACCTGAAACTTTAGTCATAAGTCTAGTTTAGAATTACTTTAAATATTTATTTTATAAAGTATAATATTTGATAAAGGTGATTAAATGCAGAGAGAATTTTCCATATTAAAAAATTTAATCTTTTTATTTTTAACGTCGTCGATTTGTATTGCTTATGATAAGGATATAAGCTCAGGATCGGAAGAATTACTTTTATGTGAAAAAGAAATCGATCGCCTCATCGATTGCGATAAAATAAAAAATATGGGACCAACCATTACATTATCCAATGGAGAAAATGTTCGAAATGTACTTTATGATAATTCTGCTGAAATAGAAAAAGCCAAAAATACTGCAACTAAAATTGGACAAGAAAAACTAGCAATTTTAAGTTTTGAATTCGAAAAGCAATGGAAAAAAACCTTCAAAAGTTAAATTTAAATAAAAAAAATTGTTCTAAAAAATTATCGCCTCACCTTTTAAAATATATAGAGGATCATCCCTATAGATTAATAGATAAAATAAATAATTCCACAAATAATATAATTGTACCAAAAAAAATGGCAAAAATGTTTGGTTGTCAAAATGAAGTCAACTCCACAACCGCTTGTTTTGATAAAAAATATTTTGGCGCTGATGATGGATTTCAATACTCATCACAAACTCAAAAAACTTCATCATCTGCTCAATAATTTTTTTGTACACTTTTTCTAGATCCTTATGTTAGGTTGTAGACGAGGTAAAATAATATTGATATTCGTTGGCAACAAAGACTAGAAAATTACTCGAAAGCATTGTCTCAACTCAAGGACGGTGTTCATCTCTTCAAACAACGTCCATTAACACCTATTGAGCAACAAGGTTTGATTAAAGCTTTTGAGTTTACTTATGAACTTGCTTGGAATGTAATGAAAGACTTCTTAGAACATCAAGGCATCATAAATATTATTGGTTCTCGTGATATCTTTCGCGAAGCTTTTCAAAATAATCTAATTACAGACGGTGATATGTGGATGGAAATGATTAAAAGTCATAATCAAACTTCGGACGTCTATCACGAAACAATTGCAAAGGAAGTCATAGAAAAAATAACATACCGCTATCTACAACTTTTTATGACCTTTGAAACAAAACTTACTGCTCATAAATAGATTGAAAAAAATATTATGGATACATTTACACTTTTCTTGGATTATTATAATTTTAAATTAGATCGTAAAGTTTTTCAATTCTAGAATATGCAGCATTCATAATCTTCTTAAGGTCAGCAACTTTCTCTTTAGAAAGGGGCTGTAAACCAGTATGATGTCCTACCAAAAGTGCTATTTTACTTTGTTCTTCTAAGGTGAAATCTCTGTAAAAAAAATCATCTGATGATATTTTCATTTGTTCCAACGCAGAAAGTTGCTCTTTAAAATCTTCAATGATCTCAATCTTATCATCAGTCCAACTTTGAACAGAAGAGTTATTCGTTAATAGAACTTCCTGCCACTGAAAAAAGTTTTTATTTTCGTAAATCGTGTGAATCACATCGACATCTTGGTCAAATTTTGAAAAATTAATTAAATCCTGAGCCCCTTGATACTTTTGATATTTGACCTTGGAACACAATTTTATTTTTATTATTGAAGATTCAAATTTAGCAGAAAAAGGAATTGCTCCTACAATATTAAATAAACAATGTAAGTATTCTGGAATATGCCCGTTAGTCATATCCATATTTTTAATATGTGGAGTTAAAAGCAATCGGCCGAAGTTTTGCTCGGCATATTCTTTTTTTTCAATTAATCGCTGCTTAGATAAAATATGATAAAGAACCATCACTATCCTCAAATTTTCTTTGTACATTTTTTAGTTATAGGAAGTGGGGGTAAATTTACTTTTTGCGGCAACCACGTAATATACGGGAATATTTTTTTTCTTTCGCTTCCAGTTAAATCTTCGTAATGAATGCAATCATTGACATTCAAGCCATCAATAAAGTTTTGATTACCGCGATGTAAGGAGTACCAGGATGGAATTATTCCAATGTTATCTAGAGCTAATAACTTTAGACGAACGTCTTCAGCTCCCATAAATTGGAAAGGCATTTTATTTCTTATGAAAGCCAACGCAATATTGGCGGTTTCAACAAGTCGAGAAGTTGATAAACCTTGTAAGTAAATTATAAATTTATCATCTTTTGGATCCTTAACTAAATATCGCTCTAGTGTTGTTATACCTAAATTAATATGAGTTGTGTTTCCTCCGCGATAAATCTCCCAAGGATGACCACCCATATGCTTACCGTGAAACCATTTTTTAAATGCCTTAGGGGATTTTGGATCAATATCTAAAAGCCCTTCGTGGCGATTGTCAGCTAATCTTTTATAAAGTTCAAAACCTGATTCTGTACCCTTTACATGTAATTTTTTAGCGTTCGCATTGTATGCGATTTTACAATATTTTAAATAGAGTTCTAGAGTCATAGGTTCACTCAACTCACCCTTTTCGCGACCATTTTTTTCAATCCATCGTACAAGTTCTTTTGTATTTTTGGCCCCCAACTCCAGCTCAGGCCTATACATATCATCAATATTTAACAATAGGGCTTTTCGTGGCATCACTCCCCATCTGTACTTAACTGGTAATTCTTTAATGAGACTTCGATAATAGGACTCCATATTTTTTTGAATTTTAGCGATAATTTTTGGAACGTGCTCTATGATTTTTTTAAAGATTTGATCTTCCCAGTCGATACGATCTTTTTCACCAGGATAACAAAAAGAAAACTTACTACTTGCAAATCCAAAATAATAATTTGAATCGTATAAAGTAATGGAAAGTTTTTCCCACTCTTTTGAGTTTATAGGAAAATAAAATTTCCAATAAGAATCACTATAATCTCTTTCAGGCTCGAGTTGATTAATGAGCGAAATCAGTTTTTTTAATTGAGCCTCAGTCACTTTATTAGCCATTTTTAACTCCTGATATTGTAATTTAAGTCTGATCAGCTACGTTGATTATAATTATAACGCGAGTTCGACAATAAATTTGGCTTTGAGCGCAGATAATTTTTTGAATTATGACGATGGAATTATAAAAATTAACAAGCTAAAACAAATATTTATTGTCGAACTCGCGTTTTTAGAAAGTGTAGACCATTAAATATAATAATACAAGATTAGCAGCTTATAAAAATAATTCAATTGGGGCTATGAGGCTTCTGTTATCAACCGGTTCAAAATGACGAGAACGAGAAGATATAAATACAACCATTGAATCTGCATAGTTTTTTAAAAATGAAGCAGCTATTTGTTTTTCTGATTTATTTGGAAGATCGGATTCTATACACAACATTCCAACAGTTCCTTCTTTGGATTGAATTGCTAAGGGAACCCTTGCCCCTCCTCTAGTGAGATAATGAAAATACCGGACCTCTTGACCTGCGGTATAAGAAAATTGCAGTCTTATATTTCGAAATAAAATACCTTCATTAATTTGTAACTGACTTAAATTTGAATCACTCAAGAAATTCATTTCAGCCTGATCTTCAAAATAAAGAAGTGGATGAGTACTTCGACCCTCCACCGGAATTTGTCTTAAAACAAAAACAGATTCTAATGCAAAAATTAAATTTTTTTGAACCTCTTCACTAATTTTACAAACTCTTTCAATTTTTGAATAATTGAGGGGATGCCCTTCATTTGAAGCCAGATATCGCAAAAACTCAAAAATTTGAATGTATGGCACTTTCGTCTCATAAATTAAACGCAGGTCACGGTCAATTATCGAAGTTAGTTGATCTTTTATTTTTGAATTTCGAAGAGCTGGATCTCGTACAAAACAAACACCTGGTAAACCTCCATGGGTTGCATACTGTTCAACGTAAGGTTTTAACTTTAAACAATCCGATATATATTTTTGATTTCCCAAACAATACTTTTCTGCGGACCGAGTAGTTAATAAACTTAACGCCGTTGTTGGCAATTCTCGATTTCGAAGTTCACTTACACTCATAGGTAATAATTCTAAATTTAAAATTCGTCCTGTGAGAGATTCTCGAATTGATTTTTTTGAGGTAAATCGAACTGAACCAGAGAGAATAAACTGACCTGGTTTTTTATTTTTCCGTACAAACTCTTTTAATGCTGGAAATAAACTTGCAACATATTGACATTCATCAATAGCAACCTGTTTACCTTTAAAGGATTCAATAAACCCTTCTGAATCCTCACGGGCTTTTGTTATAGTTTTAAAACTATCAAATGTAACATAGTTAGAAATATTGGATTCTAAAAAAGTTGTTTTTCCAACTTGGCGATGCCCTAATAATCCAACTATTGGGCTAAAACCTATAACTTTTTTAAACAAAGGTTGAATTAGACGTTGCCGAATATGTGCCATAAATTTGAATATGACACTTCTCCTAGCAAAATGTCAATAATACATCCGATGTATTTTTCAGGGTATATATGTCAATATTACATCGCTAGTTGTTTTTGCAACCAGAGTTCAAACAGTGCTAAATGCCATAATTTATTACCTTGAATAGGTGTAAAATCACTTTGCGGATTTTGAATTAACTGATCAATATAACTTCGTTCAAACAAATCTCGATTCCTTGACTCTGTCGAATTTAAAATATCTTTCATAAAATCAAAGTAAGGACCTTTAACAAATTTTAGTACAGGGACTGGAAAGTAACCCTTTGGTCGATCTATTACCGAATCAGGAACTAATCCTCTCGACATCAATTTTAAGGGATACTTTCCCTCTGATTTTAATTTGACAGAAGGTGGAACTTTCATGGCCAACTCTACAAAATCTCGATCTAAAAATGGTACACGTGCATCAATACCAAAAGCCATGGTCATATTATCAATTCGTTTTACTGGGTCATCAACAATAAGTTTTGAAACATCTAAATGAAATACAGAGTCCATAAATTCTGAGTTTTTATTTTTATTTTCAATTTCATTTAAAAGTTCTTTATTTAAAAAACTTCTCACATAATCCTTCGGTAGAATAAATTTTTTTCCAATCATTTGATTGTATTCTGCAAAAGACCTGTCAACATAATGTTTTTCAAAACGTGTTAGTGGTGAAAGCGATTTGTCTTCTGATTTCATTCGCGGGTACCAAAAGTATCCACCCAAAACTTCATCAGCACCTTGACCACAGTGAACAACTTTTACTTCTTTACTTGCTCTTTGAGATAATAAATAAAATGCCGTCACATCTGTTGAAAACATGGGTTCAGCCATAAACTCAACAGCATTAGGAATTTGATTGAGCATCTCAGAATATGGAATTAAATATTTGTAATGGTCTGTATTATACATCTGTGATACTGCATCTGAAAATTCAAATTCATCCGCCTTAATTCCATTAAATTCCTCAAAACCAAGGGAGAAAGTTTTAATTTTTTGAACTCCAATTTCATGAAAAATTGAAACTAACAAGCTTGAATCTAAGCCCCCTGAAAGAAAAATTCCAACAGGAACATCGGATGCTAATTGCTGTCGGCGAACAGCGGTCCATAATGCTTTTTTTAACTGTGCAGTCCACTCCTCATCAGTGTACGAGATAATATTATTAGTATTTTTATCTTGCAAACGCTGCACTTTTAAATCCCAATATTTTTGAGTTTTTATATCTCCTGTTTGTGAAACCTCCATCCATTCACCTGGACCAAGTTTACGAATACCTTTAAATAAAGTTCGAGGAGCCGGACAAACAGCATGAAGATGAAAATAAAATTGCAGAGCTTCAGAATCTAAATTCAAATCAATCTCTGCTTCCTTCCGTGAATCCATATGCCATTTATTGCTATCATGAGAATTGTCACCAACAGTATTTAGTGAATTTGATTTATTTGAAATCAATTTTGCTGCAGCTAATAGTGATGGCAATGTGGATGAAAATCGAAAAGTTGTTTTAGTAATGGCAAAGTATAATGGTTTTACACCAAAATGATCTCGAGCGATGAATATTTTTTTTGTATTTAAATTCCAAATAGCAAATGCAAATATTCCAGTAAAATGATGAACACAATCCTTACCCCAGCAATGAAAAGCTTTTAATAATACTTCGGTATCTCCAGTGGATTTAAATTTATATCCTTTTTTAATTAAAATTTCTCGTAACTCAACATAATTATAAATTGTTCCATTAAAAACCAAACTTAGCCCTAATTCCTTGTCATACATGGGTTGATGAGCAAGGTTAGTTAAGTCAATAATCGAAAGTCGGCGATGGCCAAATTGTAATGGGCCATTTTTAAAATAACCTTCAGCATCTGGTCCTCTATTTATGAGTGTATGATTCATTGAAATTAAAGTAGAAGAGAAGTACTGTTTTGCATCTACAGAATTTTGAACTTGTAAAATTTTTTCTTCATTTAAATTTAAGTTTTCATCTAACTTTAACTCGCCACAAATTCCACACATTTTAACTCCAAAAAATAATTGTAACTTACTGCTCATGATTAAGTCTGATCGCTTCGCGATTATATGCGAGACATAATTATGCGCCGTTATTTTCCTGTTTGACCTGATCATTAGAAGTTGTTGTAAAATACTTACTTTAGATTTTTCAAAGTATCAATTACTGTAAATTATTTTAATAAAAATCTAAAAAAATGGGTTAAAACTTGTAATTGTAATTTTCAAACTCGACAAAAAGCCAGTTCATAACTTAAACAACTATTTTTATACTCTAATTGAAGTATTTATTTCACAATTTTCATGTGAAACAAACTAATTCAAATCTTCACCCGTGTGTAAAATGTGGAGCTTGTTGCGCTTTTTTCCGAGTTGCTTTTTACTGGAGAGAAACAGAAGGCGTAATGACCGAAAAATCAAATTGGAAAGTACCTATCGACAAAACTGTTGATCTTGATGATTTTTACAAATGCATGAAAGGTACTGAGAAAAAACACAACCCAAAATGTAATTCATTAAAAGGGGAAATTGGTAAATTTGCCATTTGTACTATGTACGAAAGTAGGCCAACTCCTTGTAGAGCTTTTTGCGCCTCCTTCGAAAATGGCAAATCAAATCAGCGCTGCGACCAAGCTCGATTAAAGCATGGTTTAAAACCTTTAACGCGCGAGGATTGGTACAAATACCACCAACACTCCATACCTATAACTTTTTCTTAAACTTCATCTTGATAATTTAATGGGCTCAATGTTAAAACCCTTCTTAAATTTCGTGAAGGAGTATTTAAACACATGCAAATTATTAATGCTGAAGAATTAATAGGAAATATCAAGGGGCCGATTACAAATCTTGCTCAATCACCTACTTTATTTGCCATTGATAATATATTAATGAGTTCAATTAAACCTGACGAATTAAATTGTAATACACAAATTATTAATTTCAATTCAGGTGCCTTTCCGACCCTTAATCAATTACTATTGCACTTAGCATCCATTTATAAAGATTTAAGTTTAGTAGAATCAATTTTATTTTGGTCATCACTTCAAAAATGCAATCAAGAGCTAAAGCTCAAATTAAATTTATCCAATCTTTCACAAAACCCTGAACTTTTTTTTTCACAATATGGTTTTCGATATAATGAAAATCTTTTTTTACTTATTAACAAAATAGTTAAATTACCAGAAATATTTCAGGCATGGACTTCTCTTAAAAAATGGGGACCACAAGATTTTGCACCACTTCGCTCAGTGAATGATGAAAAAATTCCTAATTTAACTCCTTTTTTAATTAAAATTTCTGAGGGCATAATTTCAAAATCAGACTCCACCATAATTTTTGAATATTTGATTGAACTATACCTCATGGAGTATGTTGAATTATCAAATTTACTTAAGACTCCTATTCAACAATGGTTAACAGCTTTAAAAAAATGGCGTTTTCCTTTACAAACAAAACTGCAAAATAAAGAGGAGCATATCATTTCTAAAATTCATTGGCCTGCCAACTCACAAGCCAAATGGATACAAAAAGGGGATCGCTCAGGAATTGAATTGAAATTTTTCTTTTCTCATACTCAAGAACTCGATCGCATCTTACAAAAACTTGAAACTATAAATGATTCATTTAAAACCAATGACGAAATAAAAAAATTATGGACACTATAATTAATAGTCAAACTCTAAAATATAATTCTGAAATTACAACTCAAAGAATTAATTCTTTAATTAATTCTTTTGAAAATATTTTTATTCATGATGAAGTTAAAGATAGTGAAGTTGCAAAAAGAGTTATATCGCATGCTCCAATTGAAAAAATAGAAATTGTTAGCGAGGAACCTTTTAAAAGTGATAAAGGTGAAATGAGTTCTCGACAGTATGACCGCAGCAAAAAAAATCTTTTTTTAACAAAATTCAAAGGTCAGTTTTTTAAACGTTGCCCCGGGTTTAGCCAAAAAAAGGCAATAACGTGCTGTAATTACCACGTTTTAAATCTAGGTTTACAATGCAATATGAACTGTTCTTATTGTTACTTACAAGGTTACTTAAATACACCTGTTTTAACTTTATTTACCAATATTGAGGATGCCCTCGCTGAATTAAAAGAAACTGGAATAAATCATGGATCAACTCCACTACGAATTGGCACAGGAGAGGTTATTGATAGTCTTAGTTTAGATCCTTTATTTTTATATACCCCTCAACTTATCAGTTTTTTTAAGTCCTATCCGAATTGGATTTTAGAGTTAAAAACAAAATCTAATTTTGTTGAGCAATTTATTAATACTCCACACTCTAAAAATGTAATTGTGAGTTGGTCTCTAAACCCTCAAAATATAATTTCCCAAGAAGAACATGGGACAGCCAGCCTCAGAGAGCGTCTTGATGCTGCTCATCTTTGCATTCAAGCAGGGTTCCCTGTGGCATTTCATTTAGACCCATTAATTTATCATGATGAATGGAAAGAAAATTATAAACAATTAGTAAATTTAATAACTACCGAATTTTCTCCTCAAGATGTGCTTAACCTTACAATCGGGACACTTCGTTTTACACCTGAGCAAAGACATATCATGCGAGAACGATTCGGCATGAAAAGCCTAATCACACAAGCTGAAATGTTTGTTTCTGAAAGTGGTAAACTGAGATATGATTCAGTTGTCAGAAATACAATGTTTCAATTTGTTTTGGATTTATTTAAAACAAATAATAAGTTGTGGAATATATCATTATGTATGGAAACTCCAGAATCATGGATTGCTACTTATGAAAAAATGCCAAGTCAGATCAGTGAATTAAAAAGTTTTTATAAACCTATTCAAGTTTTAAAATAGTTTCAATAGCAGGATGTATCAACAGATTCTTTCTGCTCATCGGTTAACAGAGAAAGATCTGGAACTAAATTAAGTGTTGCCACTGCAATACTTGGGTTGCGATATACTTTACCATCTTCATTTCGAACTATCATTTGTACAGTAATTGTATGTGATTTAGTGATCATAAAAGGTTTCGATGTATTATCATATTTTGACTGAGGCCCAATAAACACTGTTGCATACCAATGACCATCTAGACATTTAATTTGGGATGGTTCTGAACAATTTGCATTACCCTGTACACAATAATCGTTTGGATCATTAGAAATAAATAATCCAGAGCATGAATTATTAGTGAGTTTAAAATAAATTTCTGATTGATTAAATTCAGCTGGATTACAAGTCCCACTTACAACTAATGCAAAATCATTTGGATTTACAAACGTTGGATTTTTTCCAACTATAGTCAAATTAATCCATTCAGCTCTCATTTCTTCATCTTTTTGCATTGCAAGGATACATGCTTGCGAACCTGGATTTGTTTCACAAGAAGCTAAGCTGGAGTTTTCAATTGGGGTTCCTGTCTTAATTGGTGTTGGTGAATACAAATTTGATTGATTATAACTTTCACAATTAGTAAAATGAAAAAATAATAATGAACAAATAGTAATCCAAAGAAATAAAAATCTTGTTTGGTGTTTATTTGAACCCATATTTTCACCTCTTAGAGATAATCATATTTTTGAATAATCACTTGCACTTTATCTCATTATGAGAACTCTATTTGTTGTATATAAAAATAATAACATGCTTTTCATTATTCTCAAATTTTTTTATATCTAGGTGTTAAATTGATTCTAGATAGTTAAATAAGTTCTCATTTTGAGTTATTATGAAAATAGAAACGTAAGTTTGGGTTTTCATATTAAGGGGTGATTGAAAATCGCCCCCAACAAACAGGAAAATAACTGCTCGTGATTATGTCTGATACAATTGCGAAGCAATCAGACTTAATCATGAGCAGTTATTATGAAAATTCAATAGAGATAATTTATTGCTCCATATCCTCTAGACCAACAACGGAGAAGGACCCAGTTTCAGACCAACTTGATTGAGCTTCTCTATCTTTACTTTCAGTACGAACTCGCCAATATACTTTACCTCGAATTAAGTTTTTATCTAAAACCAAATTATTTATAGTCGTAGTATTTGCGTGCTTAATTTTTTTAAAATTTCTATCGTAACTGAGTTCAACGTAACTTGTATATGCTTTAGGATCTGTAGTCCATTTAAGGACAATATTTGGTATATCTATTTCATACAAAATAAATGAGAATTTCTCTTTTGGTTCTAAAAGTACAGGCTTCATTAATGGACGTTTAAAAGTATATTTAAACTTTTCAACATTTGAAGTTTTGGTTAGGGCTTTTTTTGAAGACTCATAACCAGTTATACGAACAAAATAAAATCCATCTTTAGAAACTCTCCACTGATATTGAATATTAACAGTTTGCTCTCTATGAAGTACTTGGGAAAATTTCTCATCTGCTCCAATTTCAACTAAATACAACTTTGCAAGTGGAACTGAAGACCATTTAAAAATAACTGGAGTTAAAGGAGCTGGTCCATCCCATTGTTTGGTTTCTCCAAATACATCTTTGATTGGTTCTAATACTGGCGCTTTGATGTGAATTTCAAATATTTTAGATTCAGACCAAAAACCTTTAAACTTAGTTTTAGAAATTCCCCGTACTCTAACAAAATATTTATCAGATGATAATTTATCTGCAACAAAATATGTTTCTTTTATAATACTAGACTTTACAATAGATTTAAAATTTAGATTTTCAGAAACTTCATATTCATATGTGTTTGCATTTTCGGCATTATTCCATTTAATCGTTGGCCATATAAGTTTTCCCTTTTCAGTTTTAACAGTGAAAGGAGAATCAATGTCCTTTATTATTGGGGTCCCAATTTTTTCTAATAAATCTTCCTCAACAAAAAATGAAATAATATTTGAAAACTCAGTTAAAGGATGATCAAGACCCTCAGTTTTTAATCTAATAAAATAATTTCCAACAGGTAAATTATTTATTTCAACTTGAGTAGGGTCTGTAAATTCAAGCTCTTTATAAATTTGATTAAATGCAATTTCTTTTGACACCTGTAAAAGTATTTTATTGCTTTTTGACTTCTCTTCAAATTTTATTGGAATAATTGGTGAAGGCATAAGCTTTCCAGTTTTATCTCTTGGAATAATAATTATTTGTTCATTTAAAGGTGATTTGATAATTGGTGCATAATTCTCTACAACTCTAAAATTTAAAACTTTTGATTCTAATAACAATTTATTATCTTTTGAAAATGCTTTAATTCTCCAGTATATTTCTTGATTTATGAGTGGAGATAATTCAATAGAATTATTTTTACTATTTTTCTCTGATACTATAATTTTTTTAAAGGTAAGATCTGTGGCAACATCAATATCAAAATATTCTTTATCCCCAGAGTAAACCCAATTTAATTTAATTTTTTGATCTGGCGATTGAATCCAAACAGTTCCACTTGTTGGATTAAGAATACTGAATTCATTCACATTTTTAGGAACAAATGTATTTATCTTAGAATTTAATTCAACTTTTTGAGAGGCTTTAACTTCAATTGATTTCGATTTTAAAATTGGATTTGAACCGAACTTTGGAAAGTCTACTTTTTGAATTTTTACTTCACCATCTAGAACAATGACTTCAGTATTTTTTTCTTTAGCTCTTGAAATTAATATTTTTGACTGAGCACCAGACTTTTTTGTATTCTTAATAGATACATTTTCACTATCTAATTTCATCAAAATATTATCACTTGCAAGCTTCACTTCCATCTTACCAAATTCCATATCTAATTCAAAACCATCTTTAACCATATTAAGTACGACTAAAGTTTGAGGATCCATACTAATTTGAGATCCTTCATGAAGTTGGATAATGGCATTTGCTCTATCACCAGTAAAAATAGAATCTCCCCAAAACAATTTCGAAAAATCTTTTACAGGACTCCATTCAAATTCATCTAAATATTTTCTTCTAACATCAGAGCTTTTGGTATTTAAAACACCAACTTCTCTTCTTAAAATTTTACTTTGAAATTTATAAAATAAAGAATCATCATATAAAAAATAAGAAAATAATAATAGCAATAGAATTGCCATTGATATTATTATTTTTTCTGTTTTTTTATTTTTTTCAGCCATTGCTTTCATATCGGAAAATAATCAATAAATTCAAGTCCAGGATTAACATACTTTAGTTGTAATTTCCCAATATAAGTTATAATGAAAATACAAACGTAAGTTTGGGTTTTCATTATAAGGGGTGATTCAAAAATCACCCCAAACAAACAAGAAAATAACTGCTGATGATTATGTCTGATATAATCGCGAAGCGATCAGACTTAATCATGAGCAGTTATAATGAAAATACAAACGTAAGTTTGGGTTTTCATTATACGGGGTGATTCAAAATCAAAATTTAACTAATAATTCGCTTTATTATTTTTGGAGATAAATATGTCAAAAAAATCTATAAGTTGTGATCATTTTCAATCCAGTTTTCAAAGTCCATTAGGATTAATTTATATTGTAGCATCTCCAAGAGGTTTAGTTTCACTCAACTGGACTAAACAAAGTGGAATCCAATTTTTAGAGAGTAACCAAGCAAATAAATATTATAATGCTTTAAAATTTATATTTACAAAAACAACAAGTGAAATTGAAGCTTATTTTAAATGTAAAAAAGTTGAATTTTCAATTCCATTAGATTTAAAAGGGACCCAATTTCAAATTACAGTTTGGAATCAACTATCTAAAATACAATTTGGTAAAACTTATTCATATAAAGATATTGCAATAAAAATTAAAAAGCCAAAGGCTTTTCGAGCTGTTGGAAATGCTATTGGAAAAAATCCAATTTGCATCATTATTCCTTGTCACAGGGTAATCTCTTCAAATGGCAATCTTGGAGGCTTTTCAGCAGGACTAGATAAAAAAAAATATTTATTGAAAATTGAAAAATTGGGAGTGATTTAAAATCACTCCCAACATACTATTAAATATTGGCGCAAGATTATATCTTAATTAACCAGAAAACGATTATTCAACACGCTTTGCACTTTTGATGATAATTGGAGTTTTTGGCACATCGTCCATTTGTTGAAAGTGAGTAGGTTGCATTTTTATCTTCTCAACAGTATCCATACCATCAACAACTTCACCAAAAACACAATATCCTATTCCACTCGGTGATGGGTCTCTAAAATCCAGAAAACCGTTATCTTTCACATTAATAAAAAATTGTGCCGTAGCACTATTTGGATCATTAGTTCTGGCCATTGCAATTGTGCCTTTTTTATTTTTTAAACCATTTGCCGCTTCATTTTTAATCGGCTTTTTAGTTTCTTTCTGAACTAACTTTTCTGTAAATCCACCACCTTGAATCATAAAATTATCTATAACTCTATGAAAAATAGTATTGTTATAAAATCCTTCATCAACATACTTTAAGAAATTTTCTACCGTGATTGGTGCTTTTTCTTTATCAAGTTTGATTTTGATGGGACCCATAGATGTTTCGAATAGTACCATAAGTTCTTTTCCTTTTTTAGTTTCTATTATATTTGAATCTTTAATATCAATATTTTTTGTATTTTCAATATTTTCTTTAATTTTAGATTTTTGATTCATTTCTTTTTTAGAATTATCTTTAACTTCTTTTATTTTTTCAACTTCATTTTTAATTTCTTCAGCTTTCACTGTCGTAAAAAAAGTTACCGTCACCAAATAAAATGCAACGATATATATCCAAAGAGCCCAAAAAAGTGATTTATTTTTTTTATCTAATTTCATAAATTTCTCCCCTAAAAAAACAGGAAAATACAGTGTGATTTAAAATCGTCCTAAATATATAAGAGAATAACTTATAGAAAATTATTTGAATAGGGGTCAAGACGCAAAAAGCAATCAACCCTTTATTTCGTCTACTAAAGCATTATAGATAAGCATAAAATCTTGATTGGTCTTGCGAAGTCGACTCATGATAGCGCGCGCTATTCTTCGGAACACTGGTAATGCCCAATCGGGATGGTCTTTACTAAATTTTTCAAATTCATTGCGATCAATTTCAAAACATTCTACCAAGGAGAGTGATTTTATTGTAGCAGATCTTGTATCAATATCTATAATTGCTCCCTCTCCAAAGATTACATTCATTTGGTCTGATAAATCAGCAACCTTATATTCATCTCCAGCTGGAGTCTTTTTAAAAACTCCAACTTTACCTTTTAATAAAAAGTACATCTCACTTCCTGTTTTACCTTCTTGAATAATCAAAGTATTAGGTTCAAATGTGCGATGCTTTATTATTTTCATGTATTGGTTCAAAACTTCAGGTTGATCTTTAAAATCTTCAAAAATCATAAATCGAGACAAGGATGAAACATTATTAGTACTCATTTACAATTATCCCCCTCGAGTTCTATTTTCAATACCTATTGCTAATGAACCCTCATGAATAACAAACTCAGGCTCTGGATGAAAAATAGGTTGATTGCATTTAATATTTCGAACTGATTTTAAATTATTTACCAATAACGATATATCTGTTGTTTGCTGAGCTTTCCTAAGAGCTTGTTCTTTAATAAATTGCTGATTACCAAAATTTTCTAAAATTCCAATAATTATTAAATCTGGATTAGCTTTTTCAAAATTTACTCTTAGTTCTTTATATGTACTACCATTCATTTCATGGGGAACTGGATATGTAGAAATTTTTGATGGTGTTTTAGGATCAATAAGATCATAAAGTATATTTACAACTCCTGTACCACCACTTGCATTGCCCAATAATAATCTTGAGTACTCTCGTGAATAAATTATTTCTGAGACACCTGCTATTTTTAAATACTCTGCCATTTTTGGATCAAGTATTTCTGCTGCAATCATAGTTCCTCGAGATATATTTGACAGACTCATTGCACACATAATTGTTCTGGCATCCACTTCGACTTGAGTCGGTAATTGGCCACTGGCGCTTGGAGTACGGTCCGCAAGAATCAAAACTTTTCTTGCTCGTTCAGAAGCAGATCTTTTTAATAAATTTTCAGAATAATACTCTCCATTTAAAATTCCCAATTCTGAAAGTTTGGGATGTGATAATAAATTTTCTCTTTGCGTATCATTAATTGCAGCCAACAAGACAATTTGGTTTGAATGTAAATCTGGATTAAACTCCATTATGTGAAGAAGTAGATCTTGCATATCATCACTCCAACCACAAACTACAAAATGATCCTTTAGGTTCTCAGTGTCCACATCACCTCTCCTTTTTTTAATAGCTGCTTCAAAATATATACTTGAAATTCTAGCTGTTAAAAGACTAATTACAAATACTCCTGAAAACATCAGTAAAGTAGCAAGTATTCTTCCCATTGGAGTTATTGGGAATCGATCTCCATAACCCACTGTTAAAAATGTTACGATCCCCCACCAAAGTCCATCTTCGAATGTTTTAATATTAGCATCTTGTTGTGAACTTTCAGCCCAATAAACTAATTTAGCAATTAGAACCCAGAGTCCTAAAAATCCAGTGACGAGAACTGGTAAAGAAAATGCAGTTATTTTTTTAAATACATTTGTTAAATGTCCGATTATAAATTTCATTATAAAAATGATCACAATAAAATTTTGTTTTTTCAAGGATATTGACTGTTACTGGGCTAAAAAGCACCAGAAAGTCCAATTTGAATACCAGTTTTTCCATTGTTACTATATAAAGTATAATGCTCTGCTTCGGTCTCAATGCCACCAAAAATACTCATCCCTTCATTAATATCAAATTTTAAAAATGCATCAGCGACGGCAACATTAGTCATTTTATTATCATAATTAAACTTTTGTCCAAATACAGTATAAAGTGCTAATGAAAATTTTGAAAACAATTTTATTTCAGGCAAAATCTTTTCTTGAAAAGAGTAACTTGTATTAACTTTTGGCTCTTCGTCAGCGTCAGCATCTTCTGCGAGTTCTGAATTTTTATACTTATTTTTATGAAATGATTTACCCATACCAAAAATAAATGCTAAATTCATATGTTCACTAAAAAAAGCCTTATCTGTAGCAGCAAAAACAAAAGTGGTCCCTAACGCTCCAATAAGTTGATCTTCATTTATTTGAGTTTTGGTTGTTGGAATTGTAAATGCTAAATTTGGTATAAACGATAGAGCAGAAGAGATTTTTAAATTTTCACGACTTCCAACAATCTGAAGCTTAGAAAGTTCGGTTTCGTTCTTTCCTGCTGTTGACTCCAAACCCGTCACTATGACTCCACTTGTACTCCAATTTTCTGTAATTAAGTATCGAGGGTTCAAAAATAATTCTGCAGAAACTGAACGTTCTTGTCCTTCTGGAAGTTGCGCTTCAGTCCCCATTGCAAATTGAAAACCTGTTGTTACTTTGCCAACATTTGAGGGCTTTAGTTGACTTGAAATTACACTTGAATGAGTTTTATTATAATTAATTAGTTTAGCATAGTAACCTTTAGACTCTGATATTGGATAACTTTTTGAATCATTAACAATTCTATGAAGACCATTATCAAAAGGTTGATTTGAAATTTTATTTTTATCAACAATTGTTGTATTTAAAAACCCACCAGTTTGTTTTTTAACTGGTTTTCTAAAAGTTAAAGAACTTGGATATGATTGTTTTGAGTATCGGGATGAATATTTATACGATTGTTTATAAGCAAAACTCGAATTAGAGCCCAATACTCCAAGGAAAATAATAAAAATTAATATTGGTTTTTGTAATTTAGTAATTTTAAAATAAATTAATGCTTTCATACTTAATTATTAAAGCATTAATTGTGCCAATTTGATGTAATGGCATTCGATTTTCTCAAGCAAAAAACCGAATTTTTATTCTAAAAAAACTAGATATATATGCTTAATATAACAATAGTTTTACTATCTATTTTGAATTTATTATTAATTTTTCAAAAACAAATTTTACAAGCTATTTTTATTAAAAATAGAAAAGAAGTTTTCAAAATTGCATATATTTAAACCGATCGTCCATAAATTTTACAGTAGACTGATGGACTAAAAATCTGATATCAAGTACAGATTAACATGCAAAATTAACAGGAAAATATGAATTCGCAAGTTTCAAGTTCATCTTTAGTTATCAAAAATTTAACTCTTAGTTATGAACGTCATCCTGCTATTCATCATGCGAATATTTCATTTTTAGGTGGGTCGAGTACAGCTATCCTTGGACCTAATGGGGCCGGAAAATCTACTTTTGTAAAAGCACTTGCTGGATTACATCCAATTGATGAAGGTGAAATAATAAGAAATAATATTCCTCTAAAAAAAACAGCATATCTTTCGCAGTCAATTGGTTTTGAAAAAGATTTTCCTTTAGAAGTTTTAGAAGTCATTAAAATGGGCTTTTTTAATTCAAATTTTATTTTTAAAAGAACTCAACTTAACCAAACTCAAAGTCAATTATTAGAAGAAGCCCTAAATTGGACTCAGCTGCATCAGCTGAAAAAATTTCCTTTAAGAAAATTATCATTAGGACAACTTCAAAGAGTGAGGTGGGCTCGAATGATTGTGCAAAATCCTGAATTAATTTTGATGGACGAACCATTTTCTGGTTTGGATGAAATGACTATAGAACATCTTGCAACATGTTTAAAGCATTGGTCTGCAAGTAAAAAAACAATTATCATGATTTTACATGACCACAAATTTGCAATTAACCATTTTTCACATCTGATGTATTTAGATCGAACCATTCAATTGTTCAAATCTACAGATGACCTTCGTTCAATTTCTCATTTTAATATGGAAAAACTTCTTGAACAAGAGAGAATTAAACTTGATTCAGAAAAAATAAAACCTGATGCAGCTGAAGAGGTATGTTCAGAATGATTGAATTTCTAAGTTTTGATTTTGTTCAAAGAGCAATAATTGCAGCACTCATTTCCAGTATAGCAGCTCCCCCTTTAGGAGTTTTTTTAATTCTAAGACGAATGAGTTTAATGGGAGATGCTCTTAGTCACGCTGTATTACCTGGAGTTGCAATTGCTTTTTTTATATTTGGATTCTCACCAATAGCACTTGCTTTTGGAGGAATATCAACGGGTCTGATCATTATCTTGTTTAGTGTTTGGATTCAAAAAAATACCCAACTTAAAGAAGATTCAAGCTTTGCTGCTCTTTATTTACTTTCCATTGCTTGTGGTGTTAGCTTGATTGCAATTAAAGGTAGCCAATCAGATTTAATGCATATTTTATTTGGCTCACCCCTATTAACAACATCAGAAACTTTAGTCGTTCAAATTTTTTTAAATTTAATTTCATTTATTATTTTTATTATTTTCTATCGTCATTTTTTAATAGAAATATTTGACGGTGACTATTACTTATCAATTGGTGGTAAAGTTGGTAGTATTCAATTTTTATTTTTAAGTTTAGTCGTGTTTTCTCTTGTTGGAAATTTCCAAAGTCATGGAACACTTTTAACAATGGGGCAGCTTTTATTACCCTCCATCATCAGTAGGCTTTGGTTTGAAAAAATTTCATCAATGATTTTTGCTTCAATGACTATATCATTAGTAGGATCAATATCAGGATTATTTATTTCACTTTTCAATGACCTCCCTGTTGGCCCGAGTTCTCTTCTCGTATGGGGGGGGATCTATTTATCCAGTTTATTCATCCACCCAAAACAAGGATTTATTTTCAAAATTTTAAAACAAAAACATTTCAAAAGTTAGAAGTACTATGCAAAAATATAAATTATTAAAAATTAAATTTATTACTTTACTCTCGGTTTTATTTTTTTTACTAAATGCAAACTCAATTGAAAAACCAAAACTCACAGTTTCTTTTTTTATACTTGAAAATATAATTTTTGAAATTGCAAAGAATGAATTTACAATAAATGTTTTAATTTCCCCTAAAGACGATCCCCATGAATTTGATTTATCTCCTAAACAATTAATCGAAATTAAAAAATCAGACTATTTTTTTATGTTAATAATAATTTTGAACCTTGGGTTGATAAATTAAAACCTCAATTAACACATTCGCAATTCGGAACACAACTATTGAATTCTAAAAATGATTCCCATTTTTGGCTCAATCAAGATTTACTTCTATCTGTAATTGATAAAATTCAACTTCAATTGAGTAAACTTAATTCCAGCAAGAAAGAAATCTTTGAAAAAAATGCTTTACAATATAAAAGTAAAATTACTTTGTTATTTAATAAGTATAAATCTACTGCATCATTAAATATAAATAAAAAATGCTATTTAGTAACTCCTCATGGGGGCTATAAATATTTAGCTGAATTTTTTAATTTAAATGACTACCCATTATTTAGTTCTACTAATGAAACCGGTGGAGCATCTGGTAAAAATCTAATTTCTAAAATTACTTTTTTAAAAAAACAAACTTGTGTTAAACTTGTTAATGAAAATTCACATCTACAAAATAATTTTGATATAATCATTAAGGAATTACCATTTCAAAAATCAACTGAAACTCTATGGGGTGATGAATTTGAAAATTTTCAAACCACCCCAACATTATTACAAATCATTGAACATAATTTAAAAATTATTTCTCTTATTTAAGCTGCAATATTAAGATCATTTTTTAATTTATTTAGTCTATCTATTCTTTGTTGCAAAAACTTTTGTTCTGGTAATATTTTTTTTGTAATCTCGAGTGCATTTATAAGAAGATCAAAACCAACTATTGTTGCACTATATTCATCTGCTTCATATTCACATTCAACCTCATTGTCTAGATTTGTATGATTATAATGTAAATGACCCAACTCATGAGCAGTCAAAGCTTCTAACTGCTCCGAATTTAAATGTTTTAAAACTTCACTTTGAATCAAAATAACAGGGCCATCTTGAGTTATAACTAATGCTTTGGAATGATTTTCATATTTTGAATCTACAAAAAAATGAGTTGGCTGCCCAAATACTTCCTTCGTCACATGTTTATTAAGATATGATATTTTTTTTGCAAATTCATTTGCTGATAAGAACTTAGCTTCTGCTCTTTGTTGTGAAACCAATCTATTTTTTAATTCTAAAATTTTATTTCCATGAAATAAATTAGTATTATTATTGTTATTATTATTTCTATTCATAAATACCTTTCTCGATATGAGTTCAGTTCTCATATATTTTGGTATCGGTGCAACTTTGAAAAAGTTTAGCAATAAAAAAAATCGCAAAATATCTCAATGTTAAACAAATCAAATAAATCAAATAATTCAATTGTCGAGTTTTGCGTTTCAGTTTGAGAATTAAAATACTTTTTATACAAAATAATCGAGAAATATGTTAATCTTTTTTAACGATGACTAATTTTTACCCTGCTCACGTTTACTAAAATTTCTTAGTTATCCTTTTTACCAACTTAATTTAATTAATATTGAATAACTTGGGGTGATAGAAAATCACCCCCAACAAACAGGAAAATAACTGCATATGATTATATCTGATATAATCGCGAAGCGATCAGATTTAATCATATGCAGTTATTTAAAAAGGAACTATGTATGAGAAATTCCTTAGTTACGATACTCTCAATTCGAACCTCTAAAATAGTTATAGGATTTTTAATTTTCATAAATTTTGGCTGTTCAAAAAGTAAAGTTAATGTGCTTTGGATGGGTCTCAAATCAGGTGACTTAGTAATTACATCACCAGAATCAAAATTGATCGCACTCAAAGACATCAATAGCTCTTTTAAAATTGAAGGTAATTGTAATAAAGATATTATTGGTTTAGAAATTAAAACAACTCAGTCTTTATATGTTAAATCTGATGAGTCAAAAGATATTAATCTCAATTTAAATTGCAATACAACAGGAAAATTTACTCTAGATGTTAAAAATATAAAATCAATTTTTCCAAACGCTCTTCAAGATGATGCAATCCATGATACGTTAACTCTTCGAGGATTTAGTAGTAAAGCAGATACTAATACTCAAGAATTAAGTTTGATTTTTGATATCGACCCCCCTGAAATTTCATCCCAATTTTCTCCTTATATTGCAATTAATGAAGATCAACCAAAAAACATTAAATTCGATTTTTCTAATGAAAGAAAAGAAGTCACAATTCTTCCAATAACACCACCACTGTATGGGGTATTGAATTGTCAACTTTCTAACTGTACATATACACCAAACCTAAATTTTAATGGTATAGATAGTGCACAAGTAAGATTTATTGATTTTGCTGGGAACCAAGCAGAAACTTTATACCAACTTAACTTTACTATTAATGCTGTTAACGATGCTCCCACCTTAGCTTCATTAGTTGGAAACTGTTCTGCTACAATTTCAGAGGGATACGCTTGGTCTTGCGTAACCAAGACATCTGATCCTGACCTTAAAGATCAATTATTAATTACCCTCGAAATAGGCAACGTTCAAAATTTTCCAGTTTGCAAACCGTCGAGTATTTTAAACTTATCAAGCTCAGGTACAACTCTCTTTTATACTCCTGAAATTGGAGCAAGTGATTGTTCATTTTCTGTTAGGGCAAAAGATCCAGCAGGTGGATTTAGCGAATGGCAAACATTTAATTTAAAAGTTATTCCTCAACCCGCTCAATTTGTATCAAGTACTATTACTGATAAATCTGTTAATGAAGAGTCAACTTCGATATGGGATTTAAACTCTAATCGAGAAGGAAATGGTTCAGTATATAGCTTATTAAGTTCAGAAAGTAATCCAGACTGTTCAACTAAAGCTGCAGAGCTTTCAATTAATTCAGCGGATGGCAATATCACGTTCACACCTATTAAAGATTTTTCAGGTCAATGTTTTACAAGAGTTAAATTTGAAGACTCATATAATTCAATTGCATATGCAGAGTTTAAAGTCTCTGTGATTAATGTCAATGATCAACCAATCATTAATACTTCAAATTGCGGATCTATGACTTTTACACAGGATCAAACCTCATCATGTACGCCTTCTGCATTAGATCCTGACGTTAGCGATACAATCTCTTGGCAAAAAGATAACACCAGCACTTGTGGTACATGGTTAAAAATTAACGCAACAACAGGTGTAATTTCTGGAACACCCGGAAATGCAGACGTTGTAGATTGCTCTTTTAAATATAAAGCTATTGATAATTCCAATCAAACAAACTCAACTTCATTAATTAAGGAAGTTGCAGTTACGGTAAATAATACGGCTCCTACATTAGTAATCACAAACGTTACAAATATTAATGAAGATGCCCCTCTTGCAATTATTAAAACTGATAGTGAAATTCAAGCTAATGATGAAGGACAAATTGGAACAACTTATAGTTTGAGCACAGCTACTGACCCTCAATGTTCTGATCCAACCCGATCGGAAACATTATCAATAGATGCAAATACAGGTGAAATCTTATTTAAACCAAAAGCAAATTACAATGGAATTTGTAATGTAAAAGTAAATTTCAATGATGGAAAAGGAGCTTCTGTAAATGCTTCTTTTCAAATTACTGTTAATAATGTTAATGATAAACCAGTATTAGATTTATCAAGTTGTATTGGGAGTTTAAATGAAGATAGCAATTATAATTGCAATTTAAGTTCTAGTTCTATTACTAGTGATCCTGATATAAATGATACCAAAACTTGGACAGTTGTAACAAGTACCAATTGTCCATGGTTAAGTTTAAACTCTACAAGTGGAATTTTAACAGGAACTCCACATAATGAAAATGTTGGAAATTGCTCTATCACTTTAAAAGTTAACGATGGAACTGAAGATTCAATTTCTGTCGTAAAAAATATTACTGTTACGAATATTACCCCAACGCTATCCATTACAACGGGATCATTAAATGAAGATGAAATTAATATGGAAATAAAAACTGATGCTCATGTTCAAGCATCAGATGAAGGACAAGGAAGTACAACTTACTCATTAATTGCTACTTCTCCAATTGGAGATAATTGCAATAGTGTATCTTATGGAACAGCTACAATAAATGCTGTTACTGGTAGTATAAATTTTTCACCCAAAGCTAACTGGTATGGTACTTGTAAATTAAAAGTCAGTTTTAATGATGGAAAAGGCGGAGTTGTTAGTTCACAATTTGATGTCGTTACAAATCCAATAAATGATGCACCAACCATTAGTGCTTCATCTAGTTCAGTGAGTGGACCAGATAATATTTCAAAAAATGTAACTTTAAATATTTCAGATTTAGAGTCTAGTATAAATTGCTCAACAATAACTTTTAACTCTTCAAATACTGCTGTAGTTACAAATTCTGAAATTATTGTAGGATCGGGGTCTGCGTTAGCAAATGCAAGCGCCGCTTGTGTTGTAACATTAACTCCAATTGTTGGTTCATCGGGACAAAGTACAATTAATTTTTCAATTCCAGATCCAACAAATTCTAGTATAGTTTCTACTACTTCAGTTTTATATCAAGTTGCATATACAAATAAGGCGCCGACTATCGGAGCAATCAATGCACAAACTTTTTCAGAAGATACTACTATTGATATTCCATTAACTTTAGCTGATACAGATAATACTCTCACATGCACGAACACTAACTTAACTTGGAGTTCTACAAATTCAAGTTTGTTTCCTATTTCTTCTGGTGTTTCATTTAGTGGGGCTTGGCCAAATTGTATCGCAACTCTCGTTCCTGCTGCAAATTTATATGGAGTAGCAACTATTACGATTTCAATTACTGATGGGGATATTACAAACTCTCAAAATTTTAACACTACTGTATCTGCTGTAAATGATAATCCAACAATTAATTTGGGGGGATCATGTTTAGCAGCAACTTCAGTAAATGAAGATGCAACTTATTCTTGTACGAATGCAGCCCCTATTGATCCTGATACTGGGAATACCTTCACCTGGAGTATTGTTAATGGACCACATACTTGTTCATGGGCAAATATTAATTCTTCAGGCACAGTAACGGGTGTACCTTCTAATTCTAACGTTGGATCGTGCAAAATGGCCTTCAAAGTAACAGATAATACCGGATTAATTTCAAATACTATTTCATATTCTGTATCTGTAATTAATACGAATCCAACACTAGTAATAAACAACATTGGATCTGGAATTATTTTTGAAGATTGTGGTTCTGAAAGCTGCACTTCTGCATTCACATTAAAAACAGCAGGTGAAGTTGATGCTGATGATGAAACTGGAGTCACAAATGGCTATTCATTAACTACTCCATCTGGTGATCCTTGTTCAGACCATGGAGCTCTTTCATTGGTAAATGCAACAAGTGGAGAATTATCTTTTTTACCTTCTCAAGATTATTTTGGTACATGTTTTGTAAAATTGACTTTTAATGATGGAAAAGGTGGGGCTATCTCCTCTCAATTCTCAGTTGTTGTAACTTCTGTTAATGATGCTCCACAAATTACAGCAAGTTGTCCAACTACTATAGTACAAGATTCAAATTATTATTGTGCTCCAACGGTTATTGATATTGACAGCTCTTCATTTACTTGGAGTTTTGATGGTGTAAACAATACTTGTAATTGGCTTTCAATAGATTCTTCAACAGGAGTCATTTCGGCAACACCAAATAACTTAAATGTAAACCCCAATTGTAATTTAAAATTTAAAGTAAATGATAGTTCTTCAAATTCTGTAGTCAGTAGTTTTAGTGTTACTGTTACAAATATAGCTCCTACTCTTTCTATTACTATACCAAATCCTACAATTTCAGAAGATCCAACTTCACCACAAATTATTTTAACTGATGCACAAGTAACTTCTTCTGAAGAAGACGCTGGTGTTACATACACAATTGATAACTCTACAGGTTCTACTCCAACATGCGATTCAAAAAAATCTTCATTAGCTATAAACACGGCCAATGGTGAAGTTACCTTTAAACCTGCACTAAATTATTTTGGAAATTGCTATATAAAAATAATTGCAAATGACAATAAGGGAGCAAGCGCAAATGACGAAATTATGGTATCGATTAACCCAGTAAATGATATTCCCACAATTTCAGGAACAGTTTGCAGCACAGTCGCAAATCAAAATACTGCTTATTCTTGTTCAACTCTAACTGCAAGCGATATCGAAAATAGTCCCCTTACATGGACCCTTGCCACAGGTGTTGGAAAATGTAATTGGTTAACTATTGACTCTAGCACAGGTAGTATTTCAGGAACACCGACAAATACAGACATTGGCTCTTGCTCTGTGAATATGACAGTTAGTGATGGGTCAACAAATACAAATAATATTTTTACATTAACTGTAAACAATCAATTACCAACCCTTACTATATCTGATGCAACAATATCAGAAGATTCAGCTTTGACAATCATCCGTGATGCCGAAGTTGTTCAAGCTAATGAAGAAGGTTTAGGAACAACCACTTATGGTTTTGATCATACTAATACAACTGGTGAAAAATGTTCAGATCATAGTATTAGTTTATCAATAAATTCCACATCAGGAGAAATAACATATCAACCCACTGTAAATTACACTGGAAATGCAGCAACACATAATTGTAATATTCGAGTCAAATTTAATGATGGACACACAGGTGGTAACGTCACAACTGAATTTGCTGTATCATTCAATTTAATAAATGATGCACCAGTAATAAATTCACATAATTGCTCAACTACAGCTTCATCTGGAACAAGTTATACTTGTTCAGCAGTAGCAACTGATATTGAATTACAAAATTTATCTTGGAGTTTAGATTCAACTAATACATGTTTGTGGGCAACAATGAATGCAAGTACTGGAGTAATAAATGGAACCCCTCCAACTGGAGGAAGTTGTAATTTAGTTTTTAAAGTTACAGACTCACCTACAGACGGAACTTCTGCAGCATCGTCATCTCTAAAAGCAATTGCAATTACTATTGAAGAAAGTTTACCTATACCAAATTTAATTACATCTTCGATAGAATTATATGAGGGCACATCATATGAATTTTTAATAGAAACTAATGGGACAAGCACAAATCCAATCGATAATCCATCAAGTTGTATTTCGAATGATCCAAGTAAATTAACAATAACAAGACAATGTGTAACTTCAAATAACTCAATGACAATAACACTTGCTGCAGAAAAATTAAATTTAGCAAATGATACTCTTGTAAATATAACTGTGCCCCTCAAATATAATACAGGCTCAACTACAAATGCAACTTTAGCTGTAACAATTAAAAAAGCAATTTTAAGAACAATATCTTCTTCACAAGATAATTTAGTCCTTACAAATTTAATTTCAGATATTCAAACTCAAATTGATTTTGCAAAATCTAAATCTCCAAATATACCCATGTCCTTTAAGTTTGTTATTAATAATGGAGTTGTAATCGGTTCAGAAAATGTATTGAGTGAAAGTTTACATACAGGCCACTCTGATTATTATCCTACTGGAAGTTGGATTAAATTAGAGATTGATGGTAAAGTTCTTGGTAAAGGTGGAAATGGCGGGAGAGGAGCATCGATAGCTGTAGATTCAATTTCGTTTGAGCCAGTAAGCAAATTTTTTACCTATACTGCTTTGAGTGGACAACTTCCTCCTAATTATGCTCAAAACGGTGAAAATGGGGGATTAGCTTTAAAAATTGACTCTTTAAATAATTTAAATATCGATTTAGAAATATCTTCTACAGGTCAAATAGCTGGTGGCGGTGGCGGAGGCGGTGGCGGTGGCGCAAGTTGTAAATTATCTAGTGATGATAATATTAGGTACTGTGGTGGTGCTTCAGGGGGGGGCGGAGCTGGAAGTGTTGTAGGCACTGGAGGACCTGAAACATATGGTTATCAAACAACTACTAATTCTTCCAATGACGATGTTAGAACACCTGCTTCGGATGGAACTATAAACAGTGGAGGCAGTCCATCAGACACAAAAAATACAACTTATTGTAGTGTAACTTCTTCAGCAAGTAATGGTGGTTTTGGTGGAAATCCAGGCTCTGATGGAGCAAATGGCCAAAGGGGAACAGTGTACGATACTTGTTCAAAAGATTTAGACTATGATCTGTCTGCAATTCTAATTTATGGTTCAGGAGGAAGTGCTGGAGATGCGCTTCAATACAAAATTGGAGCAAGTGGTTTAACTGCATTTGGTAAAAATTTATCAAACTCATCATACAACTTTAAAGATGGTGTAAAAACTCCTTAATTTTCGGGTTCTAATTCTGTCTCCGATACCGAATCCGATTCGGAATCTGATTCCGTATCAGATTCCGATTCGGATTGTGGCTCTGGTTGTGATTCTGTATTCGAATCAAGATTTTCGTCTACATTTTTATTTTCTTCTTCTACACCTTTTTCAAAGCTAGCATCATGCGCTTCATTTAATGAACTTTTAACAGCCTCATCTTTAACAAAGTCTGTTACATCATCGGCCACAGCACTTCCTGTAAAATCTCCAGGTCGAATTTCATCATAATTTTCAAGAATTACTGCTGTTGAATAGTTTTCTTCTGCATAAATTATTTTAACTATTCCATTGCGCCAATAATTACCAGTTATAGCAGTCAGTGGATTTCGTGTTTTATGATTTGCATTTAAATATAATCTATTTCCTATTCTTAATCCTTCTTTAGTTCCCCTATTTAAAAAAACAACGGATTGATAACCTAAGACTTTTCTTCGCAAATCAAAATCGCCACCAATTATTGTAGAACCATGATTTACAATTGATCCTGTATTATCCATATTAAAATGTGGTATTGGCATTTCCACAATCAAAGAACCAACTTCTACTGGAGAAATATTATTTATAATTTTTGCTTTAACATACTCACCTTTTTGACTGACGATTACTACTTCGCCTTGAATTTCTACCATAATTGGCATAAAATCGTACTCTGGATCCTTAATGGTCCCCATTTTTTTTATAACTGTAAATTTTTTTCCTGGTGTTAGTATAGCGCCTCTACTATTAATAAAAATAAAATCATTTGTACTTGCAGTATCAGAACCTACTTCTGTTTCAGAAATTGTACCGAAATTAGTTATTGTATTTTCAGTAATATAATAATTTAAACTTAACATTGAATCATAAAACTTTCTTTTTAAACTATTAAACTCTACTTTTTCTGTTGAATTAATTTTTTTTGTATTGAAAGTCCAACTTGGCAAGCTAGATGGTATATTTTTTAATGCCGGCATTCTCTTTTTTAAGGGCGGGGGCAAACTCAAACCATTAAGATTCATTGCAGGATGAGTTGCACTAGGAGGAAGTTTTCCATTAAAAGCTTCATAGCCAACAACGACTTCTCCTTCGTTTAAAATATTTAACCCAGGTGAATTCATACCTGAACCTGGTCTAAATTCAATAATTTTACCAACAGAAATTTGATGTGGATTTGTTATTTTAGGATTTAAAGACCAAACTTTAGACCAAAAAAAACCATCTCCAAATAAAGTTTTACTAATTTCCCAAAGAGTATCTCCTTTTAAAACTTTATAAGTGTAAGTTTGTTTTTGCTCAACTAAATTTGTCCATAGTTCTGCATTTGTTGGTTGCGAATTATACTTTAAATATAATCTATGCAAGTGAGATTCTTCACTTGTCACTGTTTTTGGGTCTTGCAAAATTAAAGATGGATCTTGAGAACTCAAATCCTGGGCATCAATCGCAAATAAGTTATTTTCGAGTTTTGATATTAAAACTGTTAAAGATATCAATACAAGTTTTAAAATATTTTTAAAGTTGTAACCCATAAAAATCATAAAATTTACCATACTCCATGTAATTATTTTTGCGCAGTGCTAAGTTCATTCTTAGCTCTTAAGGATTCTGGACTTCCTGGATATTTATTTTGAATTTCAGTTAATACTTTTTCTGATTCAGTTTTTAAATTTAATTTTTTATATACAATACTTTTAGCAAACATTGCAGAAACTGCTTTATTACTTTGAGGAAACAGTGAAATTATTTTTTGAAAACATTCTAAGCTATGACCAAAATTCTTAAGCTCAAGAGCTAACATCCCTTCATAATATAATACAGAATCAGCAACTTTACTTTTGGGATACTTTAAAATTAATAAATTTCGATATGCTTCAACACCTTTAAGATCTGACTTTTGATATTGCTCAATTGATTTGCTATATAATTTAGTTTCGCTTAAATTTTTATATTCAGCTCCTGCTAATTCAAAAAAAAGTAAATCTCTTTCTGAAATTTGAGGATCTATAACTTTATTTTCGTCACCGACTTGTGCCGTATCTCTATAAGAATGAATTTTCTTATTGTTATTTTTAAAATTCGGATGATTTAAAGATTCCCGAGATTTGGATTTATTAATTTTGCCTGAGTGTGAACATGATATAAAATGAAAACTGATGATAAACAGAAATGAAACAAACAACTTATTAGCTTCCATCTTTCCTCCATGAAAAAGGGATTACTTAATAAATTGTTTCATATACAACTAGCAAACCTCAATAAGATTCTCATTAAAATCTTAAAATATCTGTAAATTACATTTTTCTTAATTAAATCAAATAAAACTAGTTATCCACAGCCTTTGTGGACGAGACTAAGGTCTTGTTGATAAAACTCAATACTATCAAGGGTTTCAACGAAATGATGAAAATGTAAACAATTATATATATTTGAATTTATTAAGATATTTGACATATTGAAGACTTCTACACAACTTTGATTGAATAAAAAATCCGAACCTCAGGCATTTATTGTTGCTAAAATCCATCATTTTTTTAAGGAACTAGGCAATCACCTAGCATCTTAAAAGCAACATGCCTTTATTTAGTATGACATTATTACTTTTATGCTATTTACAGTATCCAATAAATTTATATTTTTTAGATGAGTTATCCACAAATACACAGAATTTCTGTAATAATCTGTATTTTTTTGAGCTCAAGTACAGAACAATTTATCAAGCTTTAGGTTGTGGAAACTACCAAACCAACAGTATTGAAATTCAACTTCTAAAATCCGCTTCACTATGGCATTTATTTGTTGTTTCAGCAGGACATTTTTATTCATTAAAATGGCTACTAAAAAAAATTCCATTTTTAAACGAATTATTAATTCAACTTTTACTTTTATTTTTTTGTTTTTGGACAGGTCTGCAAGAACCCGCTGTTCTTGCTTGGTTTTGTGGAATAAGTTCCATAATATCAAATTGTTTTAATTTAAATTGGGATGATAATAAAAAAACTTTATACTGTGGTGTAATTTGTTTAATTTTATTTCCTCGCTGGAGTCAATCACTCTCATTAATTCTAAGTCTAATGTGTAGGCTGATTTTAAATTTTGTTCAAAAGTTTAATTCTAATTTATTAAAAGGTATTTTATTCTTTACTTTATTACTTCCATTATTCGGATCTTCAAATTTAATTAATCCAACTGGAATAATTTGGAATCTGTTACTTGGACCAATATTATCTTTTATATTATTTCCTATTGCCATTATTGCCATGCTTTTTCCTCAAACTTTAGGTTCATGCATTGATTATATTCTTGATTTTTTATTTTGGATTCTAACTCTATTTCAAAGCAACTCCCAAACTAACTTCAATGAAAAGTATAAAATAAATTCTGATTTTATTCTTTTAACTAAGTGGACTTATGTATTAATTTTTAGCTGGGTTCTTTTTATTCGAAACCAAATTAACAAAATATGAAATTAAAAAATTTAGTTTTCCTTAAAAATTATTCTTACGACTTTAAAAGTTTAATACTCATTTTACTTCTGTGTACCGAACCAATTACAGATTACACCTTGTTTAATCAATTTATCATTTGGAATGTGGGCCAAGGTTCTTGGAGTACTCTCATTGAAAATAATTATTGTATCCATTTCGATGCTGGTGGTGAGAAATTTCCAATTAAAAAAATTAATTCTCTTTGCCAATTTCGCCATAATATTATTCTATTTTCACATTTTGATAAAGATCATTATAATGGTTCTTATTTATTACTTTCGACAATTAAAAAAACATGTCGTTTTGATTATAATTTTCAAGATCTTTCGAAAACTATACCAGCAAAACTAAAATTGATTCCAATTTGCAATTTAAAAAAAATTAAACTTAACTCTAAAATTTTAGATATTTTAAATTTTAAAATTTATGATCCAAACCTTATTTTCAATAATAGTAATAGTAAAAATAAAAGAGTGAAACTCAATTCTAAAGTTAAAAGTAATGACTCATCACTTATAGCTCTCACTCATTCAATTTTAATTCCTGGAGATTCCCCATTTCAAAAAGAAAAAATTTGGGCACCCGTAATTAAAAAATCTCAGACATCAGGTCAAGTAATTCGAAAATTAATTTTAGGACACCATGGGAGTAAAACTAGTAACTCTGATTTTTTATTCGAAACTATTTCACACTTAAATCAATGTTTTTGCTCTTCAAGAAAACAAAAATATGGCCATCCTCATAAAGATATCATTCAACGAATTAAAAAATTTAAATGCCCCCTTTTAACTACAGAAATGTGGGGGCATATTCATATTATATTGTAAAGGCTCTAAATTCCATTCCTAAATCTTTAGCAACAGGTTCACAACAAACAAAGCCGTTGTAAACATTTATTCCTTTTAATAATGCTTTATCCTTAATTACTGCTTCTTCTAGACCCCATTGAGCTAATTTGGATGCATACTTAAGAGTAACATTAGTAAGTGCGTAAGTAGAAGTTCGAGAAACAACTCCAGGCATATTTGGAACACAATAATGTATTACTCCTTCAACCTCATATGTGGGGTGAGCATGAGAAGTTGGCTTGCAAGTTTCAATACATCCACCTTGATCAACTGCTACATCTACAACTACGGAACCTTTACCCATAGAAGTAACCAATTCTTTAGAAACCAATGTTGGAGCTTTAGCTCCAGTTACTAATACACCACCAATTAATAAATCAGCCTCTTTTACTGCTTGTTCAATATTTTGAGTATTAGAATATAAAGTCATGCATCGACCCTGAAAAATATCATCTAAATATTCAAGTCGGGCGTGATTCACATCAAGGATTGTGACTTCGGCACCTAAACCCACTGCCATCTTTGCAGCATTAGTTCCAACAACACCACCACCAATTATAGTAACTTTAGCAGGTCTAACTCCAGTCACTCCACCTAACAATATGCCTTTACCACCATGATCCTTTTGTAAATAAAAAGCCCCAATTTGAGTTGCCATACGTCCTGCAACTTCACTCATTGGAGTTAAAAGTGGTAAACTTCCATTTTCTAATTGAATTGTTTCATAAGCAACCGCTTTTACTTTTCTGTCACATAAAATTTTAGTTAATTTAGGTTCTGCAGCTAAATGCAAATAAGTATATAATATTTGTCCTTCTTTAAGTAATTCAAACTCTTCTGGCAATGGTTCTTTGACTTTCATTACCATTTCTGCTTTTGCATAAACTTCTTTTTTTGTATCTAAAAGCTTAGCTCCTGCTTTTTCATACTGTTGATTAGTTATTCCACTTCCTAAACCGGCATCTTTTTCAACATAAATTGTATGTCCTTCTTTTACCAGTTGCTTTACTCCAGCTTCAGTCAATCCCACTCTATTTTCACTAATTTTAATTTCTTTGGGTACACCAATTATCATAACTCACCTCTTTGGGTTAATTTTCTGGTTAGAATTATTAACTGTCAAATAATAACTGCTCATGATTAAGTCTGATCGCTTCGCGATTATACGAGACATAATCTTGCGCCGTTTTTTCTTGTTTGTTGGGGGGCGATTTGCAATCTCCACCTTCTGCTCATGAGTAAGTCTGATCGCTTCGCGATTATATCAGACATAATCATAGGGAGACTTTCAATCAGGATTTAATATTTGATTTAGTTGTTGCTCTAATAAATGTTGCTCTTCCATAGTGTTGAGCATTAGTGACTCTAAATTATTTATTTCATTGCTAATTCGATTTAGTTCTTTTGCCAATTCTGCTGAAGATTTTTTTATTAATTCTTCATTTAGTGTTTCTTGCTGTAGGCTAAGTGCTTTTATTTTTTTATCACAATCATCAATTGCCCTTTGAGTTTTTTTAATTTGAGACTCTAAACGCTTACGCTCTTCTTTAAAATTAAACTTTTGAATGGAAGTTATTTTTTTTGAATTGCTTTCTGCACCCAAAAGATTTGTTGTTTTTTTATCTTCATCATTTCTTTCAGACAAATATCCCTTTTTCAAACTCCAAACATATTCATTATAAGATCCATTATAAAGTGTTAATTTTCCATTATTAACTTCTAAAATTTTAGTAGCGACTCTTCCAATAAAACCTCGGTCATGGCTCACTGTTATGATTGAACCTTCATAAACTTCAAGAGCATTTGTTAATGCTTCCACCGTATCAAAATCAAGATGATTGGTTGGTTCATCAAGTAATAATAAAGGTGATTTTTGTAAAAGTATTTGCCCTAATGCAACTCTAGATTTTTCTCCACCCGATAGAACTTTTATTTTTTTATTTATGCTTTCGCCACCAAACAACAAACTTCCCGCAATATTTAAAACATCCTGTTGAGTAACATCTTTATGAGCATATAAACTCAACTCATCAAAAACTGTACTTTCTGATTTAAGTCGTTCAGGTGTATGTTGAGCAAAATATGACCACTTTACTTGATGACCCCACTTTAAAGAACCTGATATTAATGGAATTTCTTCTGCAATTGATTTTAATAATGTAGATTTACCAGCTCCATTTATACCTACGATACCTAAATGATCCCCTCGCTCTAATCGTAAGTTTACATTTTGCAAAATAGTTTTTTCGCTATATCCACAACTCAGCGAATTCGCTTCTAATATAATTTTTCCAGTACTAGCTGCAGGAGGTATCTGAATATGTGAATAAGTCGGAGCAGCTTTTATTTCAATTGTTTCCATTTTTTCAAGTGCTTTTAATCGACTTTGCGCTTGTCTAGCTTTGGTTGCTTTTGCTCCAAAGCGAGTAACAAAATCAATGATTGATTTCTTTTTTGCTTGTTGAGACAGTACTTGCTTTTGTAATAAATCTTGTAGCATAGATTTTTGTTCAAAATAATCATCTAAGTTACCTGCAAATTTAACTATATCACCTGATTCAACTTCTAATATATGATCTGTGACCCGTCTTAAAAATTCACGGTCATGGGAAATTAATAAAAAAGCACCTTTGTATTCTTGTAAAAAAATTTCTAAAACAATTAGAGTTTCTAAATCTAAAAAATTTGTTGGTTCATCAAGTAGTAATAAATTTGGTTCTTGCCCTATTAAAAAGAGTAACTTAACTCTCATTCTGTATCCACCACTAAGTTCTTTAAGATGGGATTGAAAATGACTTTCTGTTAATCCAAGCTTTAATCCAAATTGTTTCAACTCCCATAATGGAGAAATACAGTTTTGATCAAGATAATCTTCTACTTTTTCTGAAACATTCCAGTCTGATTCTTGTTCTAAATATCCTAATCTTAATTTTTGTGATCGAGTAACTACTCCTTGATCAAGTTGATCTTGTTCAACTAAGATTTTAAATAATGTTGTTTTGCCGGCCCCATTGGGGCCGATTACGCCAACATGTTCTCCTTCATTTATTGCAAATGTTGCATCTTCAAATAATACTTTTAAACCATAGGCCTTAAAGCCAGACTGAACTTGAATCAAGGTACTCGACATAAATTAAAAATCTCCAATTCATACAATAAATTTGATCTTCAAAAGTAGACCTAATTTTTCATTTTGACTAGTCATTTGTCGTGTGACTGAAGTCGTTCTCGACTTTTGCTGATTTGCACTCTTATATAAAAAATGTAATTATACTGACTATGGCATTTATAGAATTAAAAAATATTAAAAAAAGTTATCTTCTTGGCGACACACAGGTTCATGCGTTGAGAGGAATAAATTTAAAACTAAATAAAGGTGAATTCACTGCACTTATTGGCCCTTCTGGTGCTGGAAAAAGTACTTTACTCCACATATTAGGGACAATAGATGAACCCTCTGAGGGTGAATTTTTACTTGATAGTAAAAATATTTTAACACTTAATGAAAACGAAAAAAGTGCAATTCGAAATAAAAAAATTGGTTTTATCTTTCAAGCTTTTCACCTGATACCAGTGTTAAATGTATTTGAAAATGTTGAATTACCATTACTTGTCTCATCAGATTTATCAAGAGAAGAAAGGGCTGCAAGAGTTATTCAGGCTCTACAGGATGTTGGATTAAAAGACTACATCAAACACCCACCTAATAAATTATCTGGAGGCCAACGACAAAGAGTCGCTATTGCTCGTGCACTTGTTACACAACCTGACTTTATACTTGCTGATGAACCTACAGCAAATCTTGATTCTGACACCACTCATAAAATTGTAAACTTATTAATTGATTTAAATAAGAAAAAACATGTCACTTTTTTATTTTGCACACATGATGAAAAACTGATGAATCAAGTCCACAGACACATACGTATCCAAGATGGTGTAGTATTTGATGACACTTTGGTAAAAACTTAAGACTAATGAGGGCAAATTTAATGATGATGATTTTCTCTCTACTACATTGGAAATGGGCTTTAAAAAATTTAACTCGTAATCCACGACGAAGTTTAGTTACAGGTCTTGCTATAAGTTCAGGTTTTATTGGACTTATGCTTTTTACTGGCTATGTTTATAGTATTGAGAAAAGTCTTGCAACTTTGGGATTCATGAAATTAGGTGTTGGGCATGTAAATATCTATAAAAAAGATGGTGTTGAAAAAAGTTTTATCAACCCTAAAAAGTATTCACTTACTATTGCCGAACAAAAAAATATTTCAACATTTTTAGAAAAATACAAATCAGATATAGTTTTTGATGCAGGAAGCATGTCTGGAGTAGGATTAATTGGAAATGGCTGCAGAAGTGTCCCATTTTTAATTTTTGGAATCAGTCAAGCAACTCAAAAATTTATATATAATTATCCACCATTTAAAATTTGGGGACCACAAATTAAGCCCGTCATTGAAGGTATGGATTTTTCTGTACTACCTGAAAATTCTAATCCAATTATAATTACAAAAAATCTTTCTCAATTACTTAATAAAAAAAAATTATATATTGAAAATAGTCCAGCTGTAACTCCCTGGGTTCCAACTGACTGTGATTCACAAGAAACAAAAAATAATATTGAAAACGATACTTCTTTACAATTACTTGCAAAGGGTTTTGATGGAGAAATTTCTGCTATAGAAGCCCAAGTGAGTGGATTTTTTATTTATGGTGCAATCTATGCAGAAGATATGGCAATCAATGCCCCTCTAAAATTAGTACAAAAAATTTATAACACTGATCAAGTCTCAAAATGGTTAGTATATATAAGTGATCAAGCTAGTTTAAGTTTTTGGAAATCCACTGTAAGAAAAGATTTTGAAAAAAACTTTCCTCATCTAGAAATGTTATTTTATGATGAAGCTCGCGCTAATCCATTTTATGCAGGAGTTAAAGAATTTTTAGGTGGCATGTCTAGTTTTTTTATTATTGTAATTGGGATAGTCATAGCTTTGGCAATATCTAATTCAACAACAATGAACTTGTTAGATAGAGCTCATGAAATTGGTACTTTGAGATCCTTAGGTTTAACTTCCACACAAATTAATATTTTAATTTCTCAGGAATCATTTTTGCTTTCAATTTTAAGCTTAAGTTTTGGCATTGTTGCTTCTTTTATTTTAGCCTTATTAATAAATGAAGCAAATATAAGATTTGATCCACCTGGCTCCTCTGGATCTATACAGTTAAGAGTTTTTCCTCAAATTAATATGGCTTTAAATTTATCTTTGTTAATGACAATTTTAATAAGTATAGTCACATATTATTTAGTAAGAAAAACAACATCAAAAAAAATAACAAACCTCTTAACACAAACTTAAAATATTATTAATTAAGGAGATTATAAATTATATGATACAAAGTAAGTTGCAAAAATTAACTATATTTTCTACAATTGCTTTATTAACTTTTTCAGTTCTCTCAAATGCGGCAGAAACAGTCGATGTAAAAAAAATCTTAGATTATTCTGATAGAACAAGAGGAGGAATAAAAGGTGGATTAGAGTGGGATGTTACATTACAATCTTGGGAAAATGATGACGAATCTGTTAGAGAGTTTAAGGTCAAACTTAAAGATAATGATAGTTATGTTGAAAGTTTGAAACCTGCAAAAAATAAAGGTGAAGTGATGCTTTTTAATACCCGCTCACTTTGGTTTTATAAACCTGCACTCAGTAAACCTATTGCAATCTCGGCACGCCAAAAACTGACTGGTGTTGCCTCTAATGGAGATATTGCATCTACAGCATACGCCAGAGATTATGAAGGAAAATTTGATAAAATTGAAGTTATCAATAATGAAGAATGCTATTTACTTCATCTTAAATCTGTAGCCAAAGATACTACATATGATAAAATTGACTATTGGATTTCTAAAAAAAGTGGTCTGGGTTTAAAATCTAACTTTTTATCATTATCTGGAAAAATAATGAAAACGGCCAGTTTTGTTTATAAAAATAAAGTAAAAATAGATGGAAAAGAATACCCTTTTATAAGTGAAATGACAATTGTTGATGCTAAAAATCCAAAAATAAAAAGTGTTTTAACTTACAATTCTCCTATTTTAAAATCTCAACCTGATTCATTGTTTAAAATTAATAATTTAATAAGGTAATTTATAATATTATATGATTCTACTACTTAAACTTGCTTTTCGAAATGCAATTAGCCACTGGAAACAAAGTCTTTCAGCTTTAATTTCAGTCGCTGCAGGCTTTATTGCATTTGCACTTTTTGATGGATACATGAGAGATATATTTACAATTATAAATCAACTTTATGGAAACATTGAAATGTACGGTGATTATATAATTGAACACGAAAATGCAAATAAACCAGAGGGACGCTCTCACCCCTGGGATTGGGCATTAGATATTAAAGCACAAAATATGATTAATGATTATTTTAAAACTCATGAATCTGAAATTTTTGCTTATTCAAGATTTTTAAATATAGAGGGAAGTATTGATACAAATAATTCATCGTTTGTTTTTATTGGATATGGATATGATATTTTAGAAGGAGCTAAATTAAAAGGTAAATGGAAATGGAATACTTATTGGGGAAAACCCCTACATGAAATAAAAGATAATTATACAACAATGTTAATGGGACGAAGACTTGGACAGTTCATGGGGTGTTTACCAGAAAAGCTCGATGAAATGAAAAAATACTTTATAGATTTAGAACTTCATCCTCTTCAACGTCCCTTTACATGTGAAAATGAAACCTTTCAACTAACAACAGTGACTGAAAAAGGACAAATCAATGCCACTGATCTTTCTGTTGCCGGATTGTATGATCAAGGCTTTAAAGAATTTGACGAAAGATATGTTGTAATGCCTCTAGAAACTGCTCAACAAATGTATGATACTCAAAAAGTAAATTTTTACACATTAAAATTGAAATCCGATGTTGATAAAAATATTTTTGCAAATCAATTTCAAAATTATTTAATGTCCATTGGTTCAACGATTAAAATTATTGATTGGAGACAGCACTCAAAAGGGAGTATATATCGTCAGACCTTATCCTTGCTTGAAACAGATAGGACATTTGTAATAACTATTATTATTTTTGTAGGTTGTCTTTCAATTTTTAATACACTTATAAAGCTTATAAAGGAGCGTACATTTGAAATTGGGATGTTAAGAAGTTTAGGTTTTTTACCCCAATTTATTCGTAAATTATTTATTTTAGAATCTATTTTATTAAGTTGGATTGGTTGTATATGGGGAATAATTTTATCATTTATAATTGCTATTATAATAAATAAATCAGAAATAACATATCCTTCAGGTTTATTTTCATTTGAAAGCCCACTACGAATTGAGATAAATTTTATGACCTATGTAAATGGAGTCCTATTAATGACTTTATTATCAATCATTGCAGGATTCATCGCAATTAGAAAACCAAGTTCCCAAACGATTGCCAATTCGTTAATTCATAATTAATAAAAATGTGATATGTTTCTTGTTTGTTTTCAGCGACTAGTGTAGAATCTTTAACCCCTGACTAAGAGCTGCCTTAGCAAGCATTTTATCATGAGTAAAAAAAACAGGTTCCATTAACATTTTTTCCCTCCACAGCAATGCTGAAACTAGATGAATCGAATCAAGAGTTCCCAGAGCGACTGGAAAAGAAGTAGATGCCCTATCCAAAACTAATGTGGAAATTTCAATCCATTCAACTGTTTTCAAAAGCTCATAGAGATCTTCTACTGCAGTTAGATACTCATCTTCATTTAACGTACCTATTATTCGAAATCGATCAAGAGTTCTTAAACATTCGGTTTTCATTAACCGACTCGCTATTGCCCGTTTTACCGACTCTACATCACTAGATTTATCATTTTGGTTTAAGATAATTCGCAAAACTACTGATGAATCTAAATAAGCAATCATCTTTGATTCCTATCAATTTGAAGAATGGAATCAATATCAATCTTCTGTGCTTTTTTAAATCGAGACTTAAAACCTTTAAGAAATTCTTTTTTTTTAAGCGGAGGTGTGATTACCAACTCTACCTGTGATTGCATTTTTGTTAGAATCGCTACAGGAGTTCCTCGATCATGAATTTCTACATTAATACCACTCTTAACCATTCTTAAAAAATGAGCTAAATGAGCTTTAAATTCAGCAATTCCTGTTTTTTTCATCACTTGACCTCCACAGGTCAAGTATATCTTTATTTTTAAATTCCAGTCAATATTAACGAATTCATGACTACTCAAGAATATATACAAAATTTCTCATCTGCTTATTGACCTTACTCTATAATAATCTTTAAGATAATCATACACAGTCGCTGTCTGAAATTTTATTAATCGAGTTTATAAAATGGCTTTAAAAAAATCAGGTTCTACTAATTTATATTATTCAGCTTTCTTGTTAATTTTATTTTCTTTAGTTCTTTCATCTTGTGCAGATATGCAAAAAATGGATTACCCCCTTTTTCCTTATAAAAATGAAAAAGGGGAATATGTGTTTAAAACTAGAAACCCTTCATCAGTTGATCGTCCTTTTAAAAGAAAAAAGAAAAGAAAAACAAAACAATCACATGAAGAATCTGAAAGTCCTGTTGATTTTAGTCAATCCTTAGACCTTCAGTTTGCTATGAAGCAAAGACATTTTGTGAACTCACCAAACCCTCTTCTTGCTAATAATTATGGATTATTTGATCAAGGGGCTTTTGCTGATGTTAACGGTGATTTCAAATGGAAAACTCCGAATTGGCAATTAGCTGTTCGACCAGAAATTCTTGCTTTAACTCATCGGTTAACCTCAAATACCAAACCAGCTATCTACCAGTGGAAGAAAAAAAGCAACTCAGAATTTAGAGAAATCTATGTGACCTTAACACCTTCTGGAGATTTTTCACTTTCATTTGGAAGACAAAAATATGAGTGGGGTCCAACTGAATTCTACAATGTCAGTAATCCGTTTAATTCCCCGATTAATTTTGATAGTTATCAACAACAGATTGTACTCCCTCCAACTCTTATAAAAGCTAGCCAAAGTTTTTCTGACACATGGAATTTTACAGCTGTATTTAATGCTGATGATACTATCGAAGATAGAATAGTCTCTAACATCAGCACTCGAGTCTTAGATAAAGCTTATGTTCTAAAGTTTGAAAATACTTCGTTGGAAGGAGATTATTTATATGGTTTTACTTATGGGAGTGGACAAATAACTGCCCCTTTCGTTGGCGCATATGCTCGGTGGTTAAGTAATTCTGGTTTTTCTATTTACACTGATATGAAACAATCCCAAGGGTCCCCCTCTTATTATCCTGTCAATAGAGGAACCTCTGCTTTTCCTTTAGTGGAACTGCAAGACAAGTATTTTAGATCAACTAAAAAAACATTTTTTATGAATAATATCGGAATCCGTTTTGAAAATAATTGGGATATACGTGTTGAGTACCTAACTAACGAAGCTGGATTTAGTAAAAATGAAATAGAACTTTTTTCTTTAGCTTTTAGTCCATTTAATTTTTATTCCTATACGAATGCAAAAAAATTAAATCAAATGCACTTACCTTTTATGAGAGAAAATTACGGTTATCTGTCTTTAAGAAGCCCAGAGTTTGGTCCCCAAAAAAGATTTACACTTTCCAATCAAATGATTCAAAACTTAGATGATCAATCATTAATGAATATTGCTAAAGTAGATTGTGAAGTCGGTGAAAATGGAACCCTTACTTTAAATAATACAACAACTAAGGGTTCAAAAACTACTGGTGAATTTTCTTCTTTTATAAAAGATTACACTTCATTAATTTTTAAGTGGGAATACTAACTGCTCATGAGCAGTTATTTTCTTGTGTAAAATAAGATTACTTCTTAGGTTTATTCCGTGAAAAAGATCCTCTCTTTTTTCCAAAGGAGCTTTTTTTTGATTGATCTGAACTTTTACTTGCCGGAGAAGTCGCCAACTTTCGAGGAGAACTTGCATTGTTGCCACTACCTCCTCGTCGAGCACCATTCCCCCCTCCTCGTCTTCCTCCACCGCCACCACCTCGGTTAGAGTTTCTATTGGCTTCACGTTTTGCTTCCAACATAGCTTTTGCTTTTCCAACTCCATAGACAGGAGCATTAAATGCTTCTTCAGAAAAGTAGGGGTTATCTTTTATAACTTTAATAGTTTGGCGAGTTTCTTTTTCGATTGCAAATAAGAATGATTTTTCTTCACCAGTACATAGTGTAATAGCTTGGCCAACTGAACCGGCCCTTGCCGTTCTTCCTATACGATGGACATAATTTTCAACTAAATGAGAGAGGTCAAAATTTATCACGTGAGTGATTCCGTCGACATCAATTCCGCGTGAGGCAATATCTGTAGCAACTAACACACGCAACTTATTATTTTGAAAATCTTCTAAAGCTTTTTGTCTTGCTCCTTGGCTTTTATCACTATGAATTGCACCCGTTGGAATTTTTTGCGCCACTAACTTTTCAGTAATTCGATTTGCAACGTGTTTCATTTCAACAAACAAAATCACTTTTGATAGCTCAGGATTTTCTAATAAATTAAATAGCAAATTTAATTTATTTTCTTTTGTGACATAGATAACTGATTGTTCAACTTTTTCCGCTGTTTTAATTTCTGGTGTAACCTCAACATGGGCTGGATCTTTTAAAATTCTTTGCGCAAGGACATTGCACTCTTTTGGCATGGTTGCAGAAAAAAATAATGTTTGTCGTTTTTTAGGAACCATTTCTAATATTGCATGAATGTGAGGAAAAAAGCCCATATCAAGCATTCGATCAGCTTCATCTAATACTAAAATTTCAATATTTTTTAAATCAACTTTTCGTTGCTGAACCAAATCCAATAATCGACCTGTGGTTGCAACCAAAAGATCAACTCCTCGGCCTAAAGCCTCAACTTGTGGAACCTGACTGACTCCACCAAATACAACTGCTGAAGTTAATTTCGTAAACTGACTATAAGTTTCAAAATTTTTTTGAATCTGAAGAGCAAGCTCACGAGTAGGTGCTAAAACTAAAGCTCGTGGCAAACCAGGTCTTGGTTTAAAAGCTGTTTGATATAATTTTTGAATTATTGGTAAACAAAAAGCCGCTGTCTTACCAGTACCTGTTTGTGCAATCCCCAGTATATCTTGATTATTCAATATAAATGGAATTGCTTCTTTTTGAATTGGTGTGGGAGTTTTATAGCCAGTAGCGGATAATGCTTTTAGTATTGGACCAATTAATAACAATTTTTCAAATGGGGATTTTTCGGAATTAGATTCCATTTTAACACTCCTTTAGAGTAGTTTTGAGATATTTTTATAATGCGAGTATATTATTTGTTAATGTAAGGAATTTTTAAATAATTTATTTCGAATTTCTGTTAGCTCTTGTATTTCAATTTCATAGGGTTGGCCACACATTTGACATTGAACCTTTGCTTTTTCATTTTTACTGATCATATCATCCAATTCATCCACTCCAAGAATAGACACTGCATTTAAGACACGAGCCTTATCACAGGGGCAGGAGTAACTTATAGGAAATTGATGAGGAATATCTGTATAATTTAACCCCTCCATATACTTTTTTAGTAAATCTTCTGGAGTTAATCCTTCTTTAATAACTTGAGATAAATCTTTTTTATTTTTAGAAAAGTTATCTTCTAACTTTTTTACAATTTCGTCTTCAACTCCGGGCATAACTTCAATTAAAATCCCACCAGCTGCTCGAACTTTTCCAAAAGCATCGAGATATACACCCAGTGATAATATACTTCGAATTTGTTGTGATTGTTGAAGATAATAAGCAAGATCATCTCCGATTTCACCACTTACTAATTCAACTGTTCCTTGGTAAGGTTGCGCCTGAAAAGGTTGATGACGTGCTACTGTTATAAAACCATTTCCAATAGCTTCTTTAATAGAAAGATTATTTTGCTCGTATTCAAAAGGTTCATATTGTGGGGCGCTCGTATAGCCTCGAACTCCACCATTATAATTGGCTTGAGCAAAGACAGTCATAATGGGGCCGTTTCCTTTAACTAATATACCAACTTCTTGACCATCCTTGAGATGACTTGCCATCAACAGTGCTCCTACCATTGAGCGTCCTACGGCAATAGTTGGGATTGGTTGCATTGATTGGAGATTTTGCATATGCAAAACAACTGAAGTTGCATCAACACAGGATGCTCGTACTGTAAAGTCATTTGAGACAAATCGGCGAACTGAAGGATTCATTAAAAGGCCCCTAGAATATTAAATAATTAATAGTAGTAATGAGAATTCAATGATTAAAGCTATCATAAAACTTAATGATAATGAAGTGCTAATATGACTTATTGCTCAAGAATTTATGTGTATTATGTAATCTGTCATATCTTTAAAAGAAATATGAGTTAATTTTTTAAAAATTAACATTAATAATATTAATTTGTTTAATTAAGACTATTAAAAATATTCTCACATTTTAGTTTTTGAATAGGGTCAAATAGTATAAAACGGATATCAGATTCTAAACCTGGATTCCAAGTAGATTCTAATGCTTTCTTAATATATGGTATAAAAATTGAATTTCTCAGATGCATATCATTAGGATTTAAATGAATACTATGAATCGATCTTTGATCATATTTAAAATGTACGTCATTCAAATGCTTCAATTCTCTCTTTAAAATTAATGTTCGATAAATTGAACTTGTCGTATAACTTGCAAATTTTTTTGGATTTAAAATCAACCATTCTTGAAATCTGATAACTCTATTACCATTGGAAATTCCATAATTTATATGCAATATCAAATCTACATCATTTGCTTCTTTTTGAATTTCTACTGGAGTAAGCGGTAGATACTGATGCGAATTATTATCATATACACTTGTCAACATTATTGCATTTAATTTATCCGTTGGCTGAATCATTAGAAGGTGAGGATATTCTGGAGCATAAAACTTTCTCTCATTGAATCCTATAGCTGTTATAGGGTTACTCCAAGTAAAAAGTCCACGAGACTCATTATAACTTGGAAAGGCTTGAGCAAATGCAAAAAAATTAGAAACTCTTTTTAAGGGTAACTCGGTACCATCATTTTCATCACTCATTACTCTTGATTGATTTGCAGTTTGCCAATGATAAAATTCCGAAGGTATTTCATTTGAATTTAATTTTCTACCATGACTGAAATTTATAGCTATTGAAAAATCAAGAAAATTCAAAGTAAAAATAGCAATTATTATAGTAAATTTATAAATCTTAATACTCATATTCTTAATGAAAAGCAAAAAATATACTCAATAAATTAATATTGCTTATAAAATTTAATCCCTTATTAAGTTCAAAATAATTTCACCTATTTTATTTGAAATTCAAATAGATATAACATTAAATAATAAAAATTTTCTTTAATTATTAATTCAACAACCTTGTTTATATTGTATTCAATTTTACAACAAATGTCCATGCGAACAGAATATTCAAATTGCATTTTAAGAAAAATTTAAACTATAATTTTATTAATGGAATTACTTATTTTTAGACATGCCGATAAAGAATATTCGTTTGATGCTGATCCTGGTTTATCTCAAAAAGGCCAAACTCAGGCCGAAAAACTGAAACAACTATTAACCGAAAAAATAATTCCAATGCCCACTCAACTTTGGGTTTCACCTAAAAGACGTGCTCTTGAAACATTTTATCCATTGGCTCAGGTTTTAAATCTTGAATTAAAAATATTTCCTGAGCTCGATCAGAGAACTCATGAAGAGTCAGGACGAGAATTTATATTACGAATAAAAAAAATTATTGAACAAATCAATTATATGAGCCAAGACGCGAATATTCAAGAAGCCCCTTGCTTATATATATGTACTCATTCCGATTGGATTGAAGAACTTCAAAGCTGTGACCCATTACTTTCATCAATTGACTATCATAATTTTTTAATGCCATCAGGTTCTTTTATTCAATTTCAATTTAATTCAGAAAAAAAATGGCACTTTATAACTAAAAGAAATTGCTAAACTAAAGAGAACTTGAAATATAAAATCCAACTTCAGAAAATTCACCTACGTCTTTACAATTATCAAACGGATAATTACATAGTAAAGTTCGATCAGCGTCAGTCAATTTATCTCCAACAAGACTATGTAAATCATAGTAAAATTGCACTTTAAATAAATTATTTAATGGAACCCCGATTGAAGCTCTTTTTAGGTTCCCTTTAAATCTAAAATCTTTTGTATATTCGATAAAATGATCATAAGGATAATATCCGATTGCACAAGTCCATCGATCACTTTCATATTGGACCCCTGCCCCTCCACTAAAAATATTAAAGACCGACTTTGTACTATAAAAATCTGATTGTGTATTGGATGAAACATAATTTACTGGTCCAATTCGGGAGTAATCAGCAAATAATAAAAAACGATCACTGATATTAATAGCAAATTTGATTCCTAAAAGAAATCCTTTTACCGTTCCATCATATACTGTTTTATCACCATAGGTAAATGAACCAACACCATATCCCATATAAGGTTGAAATTGAGTGAACCCAGCAGCATAAATTATTTTTGGGATGCAAAGAGCCAATAGTATGAAATAAAGTATTATAATTTTTTTTATCACATTATGATTTTCTATATATGTTAAAAGTTTTATTATTTTTATTTTTTCACGTCCCAGTATTTTGTCTAGCTAAAAATTATTATGGTACATATTCGCATGCGCCACAGGGTTCCACACGAGCCTTAGGTCTAGGTGGAGCTTACACAGGTTTAAGCGATGACGCTTCGGGTGTTATTTATAATCCAGCAGGTCTTGGTTTTGGAAATTTTATTTTTGATCTCGGCCAAACTGACAATTACACCTTTAACAAAGAAGCAGATATTGATAATAACGGAGAACTTGATGGTGTCCCTTTTCAATATCAATTTAGTTCAGTGGCGTTAAAATGGAATTTTCTTTCTGTTGGTTATGCGCAAAGCACACCGTTTTTAGCTCAAATGAGCAGTGCTTATGGCGCACAACAAAATGCGACGATTAAAGTTAGTAGTCAGGATTTAATTCTTGCAATTCGTATTGGTGATAAAGTGAGTCTTGGTGTACTTTCTCGCTCTCAAACCCTAAAAGAAGAATATAATAATTTTAGCTCACAAAATCTTGTAACAACGGCAAAAGCAAATAATTTTATCTATGGTTTTTCTTTTCGACCTGAAAAAAAATTAGGTTTTGGAATAACTTATACTCCGAATTTTAAAATTGAAGCAGATACGTCCCTAAATCAAAACTTTAATATTACTGGTTCACTAGACGAATATGGTTGGTTTAATGGAGTGGTGTTCCCTGAAAAAATAACTTTAGGGGGTTTTTATGCTGGTTCTGAAAATATTGTTTATATTGCTGATCTTGATTTCATCAAAGCTCCAGCAGATACCATTTATTTAAAAAATCCATTCACAACACCAATGTATACAAATACTGATATTAAACCTTATCAATTTCAAATTCCCCATGGTGGAGTTGAATTTACTGTATTTAAAGATAGTAAAAAGGAATTTATTTGGAGAGTTGGTGGCTATAGAGAACCGGCCCGTGTTGTTGGAGCAAGCGATAGACTTCATTTTACAATGGGTGTTGAAGTTAAAATGGGCCCCCTCATCGCATCTGCTTCAATGGATGAAACAAATGGATTTAGTAATTCATCTCAATCGATTAGTTTTACACTAGGAGAAAAAAAATAAAATGCTCACTTTGCCTATCAATTTTAATCATAAAAATATTTTATTACTTACAATTAAATTTATTATCCTAATAATCATTATTAACTTTACGATGTTTACAAATATTGCCTTTGCTGAAAAAAGTATTATTAGTGTCATTGCTACTTACAACACTTCAAGTCTTCAAGTTGAAGACACTGGAGCAACCAATACTTTTTACGGAATCGAAACTAAAACATATGGCAATTTTGGATATGGTGTTTTAGTTGAGTATCCCCTTTCTTCAAAATGGGGTTTTGAATCAGGAATTATATATCAACCTCGGGGATATAAATATGAAACTACTTTTCCAAATGCAGGATCTGACACCATCAATTGGATGAATTTATATATTCCATTTGTAGGAAGATTTCATCCTACTAAAAATTTCACCGGTTTCATTGGCGGGTATACTGCTCAAGGATTTGGAAAAGTTACTCATAAAACAACTTCAGAATTCGGATCAAATTCGACTTCAACTTTTAAGGAAAGTGGATTAAAAACCGCCGACGTCGGAATTACCTACGGAGCTGGATTAAATTTTGATCTCAATAGCAGTTCAGAAATGATCATCGAAATACGATGGACCGAAGGGTTAACCAATGTTATAGATACCACAATAAGTACTGGAACTGACAATACCAAAGGAACAATACACGAATATAGTTTTGTTGTTGGCTTCAGAATTTAGAATAATTGCATATGATTAAGTCTGATCGCTTCGCGATTATATCAGACATAATCATATGCAATTATTTTCTTGAAATTTTTAATATAGGAGTACAACTCGATGAGCAGCAAAAAAGATAATATCGATGCAGAAGCTTTAGAATATCATCAGTTTCCGAAACCAGGTAAAATTGAAATTCATCCCACAAAACCTTGCAGCACAGAAAAAGCATTATCACTTGCCTACTCCCCCGGAGTGGCAGCACCTTGCATGGCAATTGCTAAAGATCAACTTAAAGTCTATGACTACACTTCTAAAGGAAATCTTGTTGCTGTTATCTCTAATGGAACAGCTGTTTTAGGATTAGGTAATATTGGTCCCCACGCCTCTAAACCAGTGATGGAAGGTAAAGGAATTTTATTTAAACAATTTGCTGGTATCGACGTTTTTGATTTAGAGTTAAATGCAAATTCAATTGATACTTTTGTAAATGCAGTTAAAACTATGGAGCCCACTTTTGGTGGAATAAATCTCGAAGACATCAAAGCCCCAGAATGTTTTGAAATTGAAGAGCGCCTTAAAGCAGAAATGAAAATTCCAGTTTTTCATGATGATCAACACGGAACTGCCATTATCAGTGGCGCCGCGCTTATTAATGCATGCCTAGTAACAAAAAGATCCTTACCAGAAATAAAAGTTGTATTTAATGGAGCTGGAGCCTCAGCAAATTCATGTGCGCAAATTTTTGTAAGCTTGGGAGTTAAACGAGAAAATATTATCATGTGCGATTCTAATGGTGTGATCTACAAAGGCCGCACCGAAGGAATGAACAAATATAAAGAAAGATTTGCAAGCACCACAGAAGCACGCAATTTGACTCAAGCACTTGTGGGCGCCGATGTTTTTGTTGGCTTGAGTGTTGCTGGCGCATTAACTCCAGAAATGTTAATTGGAATGAAACCTGACCCTATTGTTTTTGCAATGGCAAACCCTAATCCTGAAATCACTCCTGAAGCAGCTAAAAAAATTAGACCAGATGTTATTATAGCAACAGGTCGTTCTGATTATCCCAACCAAGTCAATAATGTTCTTGGATTTCCATCAATCTTTAGAGGTGCACTTGATACTCGCGCTACCCAAATCAATGAAGAAATGAAATTGGCTGCTGTAAATGCGATTGCATCATTAGCAAGAGAAGATGTTCCAGAAAAAGTTTCTGCAGCTTACGAAGGTAAAAGTTTTAAGTTTGGACGTGAATATTTGATTCCAAAACCATTTGATACAAGAGTGCTTTTAAGAGTTGCTCCAGCTGTGGCTCAAGCAGCAATGGAAACAGGTGTTGCTCAACTTAAAATTGATAATTGGTCAAACTATGCAGATCGCCTTGAATCTATTCAAGGTCCCTCAAGAGTATTTATTCGCTCCGTTGTCCACCGTATTCAATCCAATGCCGCTCATGATTCTCATGGACTCCCAAAAATAGTTTTTCCAGAAGGGGCGAGCTTAAAAATATTAAAAGCCTTAAATACAATATTAGAAGAACAAGTATGTCAGCCAATTTTATTAGGAGATCCAAAACGAATCCAAGAACGAATTGATCAATTGGAATTACCTGCTCTTCGAAGTATTCCAATTATACACCCTATTAATTGCGAAAAATACCGTGGTTATGTTGATCAATTGTATTCAATGAGACAACGAAAAGGGGTCACATATAGCGAAGCCGAACGCTTAATGGCCATGACGGATTATTTTGGTTCAATGATGTTACATCTAGGGGAAGTTGATGGATTAATAACTGGCTCAACTCAAGATTATGCCGATGCCGTTAGACCGATTTTACAAATCGTTGGAGTTGGAAAAGATTCATGCCCTGGTGGATTAAATTTAGTTTTACTTGAAGATAGATTTTTATTTTTAGCAGATACAACTGTAAATATAAATCCAACTGCTGAACAAATTGCAACAATGGCTCATCAAGCGGCTCGTGTTGCTAAACATTTTAATGTTGAACCACGAGTTGCAATGCTCTCCTATTCTAATTTCGGAAGTAGCAAAGGTGATACTCCTCTCAAAATGAAACATGCAGCTCAACTTTTAAAATCCCATAAACCTTCGTATTTTGTAGATGGAGACATTCAAGCTGATACAGCTGTTAATAGCGATATCATAAGTAGAATATTTCCCTTTTGCAATTTTAAGGAAAGTGCTAATATATTAATGTTCCCCAATTTGGAATCAAGCAATATAGCTTATAAACTTTTACAACAAGTTGGAAAGGTGGAAGTTATAGGTCCATTTTTAATGGGTATAAAAAAAGCTGCTAACGTTTTACAGCGAACTACAACAATTGAATCAGTAGTTAATTCTGTTGTCCTTACATCACTTGAGGCGCAATACTTTAGAGAGTATCGAAGATCTTCTTTAATTGAAAAAATTGATAATTCTCCTAAAGGAAGTCGATGAATACAAACGGTAACCAAGGAAACCTTTTAAATATACAAGAAAAAGTCATAGTCGTCGGAGTTGGATTAAAATCCGAATCCCTTGCTGAAATTAAAGAAAATTTATTTGAACTTGAAGAATTAGTTTTTTCAGCTGGGGGCGAAGTTGTTGGAAGCGTATTACAAATCTTGGCTCAATGGAACCCTGCCACACTTATTGGGTCAGGTAAAGCCGAGGAAATACGTTTGATGGTTGAAGAGCTAAAGGCCTCTGCAGTTATTTTTGACCACCACCTCTCGGGAGTTCAAGGACGTAATTTACAAAATTTATTCAAAGTAAAAGTCATTGATCGCAATCAATTAATTTTAGATATTTTTGCTCAACGAGCACAAACCTTTGAAGGTAAACTTCAAGTTGAGTTAGCACAAATGCTTGATCAAATGCCTCGAATGGTTGATGCATGGATGGGTTCATTATCTCGTCTTGGCGGAGGTATCGGAACCAGAGGTCCCGGAGAAACAGCTCTTGAAATTGACCGCAGACGCATCCGTGAACGCGTATCACTTATCAAAAAGAAATTAGAATCTGTTAGAAAAAATCGTGCCCAACATAGATCCTCTCGGCGACGTCATGAAGTTCCTAGTTTTGCAATGATTGGTTATACAAACTCTGGCAAAAGTTCACTTCTTAACCGTTTAACGGGGTCGCAAGTTTTAGTGAAAAATCAAGTATTCGCAACACTTGATCCAACCACCCGCAAAGTTTTTTTACCCAATGGCCCAATGTCTGTTGTTACAGACACCGTTGGCTTTATTCGCAAGCTCCCACCACAGTTAATAGAAGCTTTTAAAGCTACACTTGAAGAGAGTGCTGAAGCAGATATTTTACTTCATGTGATAGATTTGTCATCGCCCTCGATGCATAGACAAGTGGAGGTTGTTGAAGATTTAATTCATGAATTTGGTTGGGATAAAAAAATTATTATTCATGTTTTTAACAAAGTTGATATTGCCACTGTTGATATGCAATTTAAAGTGAATAAGTTTCCAAGAGTTTTTGTGAGTGCCCATACTGGTCAAGGATTGGATCAATTAAAGACTTTGATGACAGAAAAAATTGGAGAATTACAAATGGACACTCAATTGTTTTTTCCAAAAGCTTCAGAATATAAAATTTTTGATTTATCTCGAGAAGCATTAATATTAAAAAAAGAACCCAATTCAGAAGGCACTATTTGTTATGCACAACTGACTGCAAATATTTTATCTCGGTGGAAAGAGTTTTTGGTTTAAAAGCTTTAAATCTCAAAAATAAAACTTAATAAAGTGGAGTCGAACCTAAAGTCGTTTCAATTTTTGTAAAATCAAAAATTGATTGGGAAACAGCAGTATTGGTTAAATAATTATTGGACTTATTATTTTCAATAATTAAATTATTATATAAAAATGAAATACTGTTTAATTCTATTTTTGTATCTGATTTTGCACCTAACGAAACATAGGCCGTAGGATATTCATTATTTATCAAGATACTAATTGGATGGTTCAAATAATAGCTGTATGTTGAATTTATAATACCAAATTGTAAACTACCTTGAGTAATAACTATTGGTGTGCCAGTTATTGAACTAAGATTATCTGCTAACGGATTTCCAAGGATCATAATTTTATTTCCTATATTCAATTCATCTATATGTATTATTTTATTCGTACCTGAGTTAAGATCAAGAATTACAGGAATTGGAAACCCTGTTGCATTTAAACCACTTCCCGATTTTACAGCACAAATTTTATGATCCTCACAATTAAAATTTAATACAGATAAACTTCCATTCATAAAAGAGTCATTGGAACCACAAATAAAATTTGAGTTTGCTGATGAACATCCAGGATCCATTGCATTGCCTTGCCAAATTTCAATTGTCCCATGCAAATGACGAAAAGAATAGATATATGATAAAGTAGTAATATCTTCAATATTATCACTTGCAATTGCTTGATCAAAATTAAACCCCTGGGGCTTAAAATTAATATATCCATAAAATATAACAGAACCTCCTCCGTAGCTTAAATTAATTGTCGTTCTTGGATACATTAAGCCACCATTATCAGGAGGAATATTTGCTCCATCTTTATTAAAATTGTGAATTCCAGTACCAATAAGATTTAATCTTACAGAACCTTTTACCATCTTATGGGAACCTTCAGATTTTAAACTGACATCTTTATTAATATTAAATTTTACATTATTTATCGAAATAGAATTAACTAATGAACTTTTACTTAAATCAAACAGAAGTGATTCATTCACTGTTACTAAAGATTCACGCAAACTGCTTGGTGTAGCTTGAGTTGCATTTTGAATCGACTCAAAGTTAATTGTTGCATTATTAATCTGTGAAGTTAATCTTAAATGATTAAAACTCAAATTATTTCCAAATTGTGTCTCAACTCTACATTTTAAGTTTTGTCCATTCGAGCAATCAAAATAAACTTCAGCTGATGCACCAGTTGTAATTGTTCCACTTTTAAAAGAAAAATAAGAATCATAATTTATACCATTTGATAAATGATCTCCTCCTCCATTTAAAAAATAATATTTATATACTGTTAATGGATCTGATACATCACTGTAAAATTTAAGAGTTCCTGATTTAATATCTACTTCAGTGCTCAACATACTCATAGATGAATCCAGTGAACCTGATCCTCCTAAATTTCCTCTTTGAAACAATCTAGTTGAGGTACCATTATCCATTAAACGTAAACGAACGTTTCCAGTGGCACCTGAGCCGTAAACATAAATGTCGCTTTTCGTATTTAAATATCTATTAATTGCAATATTTGTGCTATTCAATTCTATTGGAGATGCAGTTCCAAAAGGAGAATAAAATTTTAAATAACCATTTATGTTTATATCTGAATTTAATTTTAAAGGACCAGTGCCAGAAGTAATTTTTAAATTATTTAACCATAAATTTGAAGGCAAATCAATTATGCAGCCTACAGTTGAAATTTCACACAAATGTTCGATAGAACCATTGTTATGATTAAACACGACTGGATTCTCAGGAGTACTGGCAGATACTTTAAAATCTTTGGTTATCTTTAATCCTAAACCTGAATTATTAGGAGCATTAAATATTCCACCTGCAATTTCTAAATACTTAACATTTATATAATTAGCATTAGTCGCTCTAAATTCACCTTTGTTAAGTTTCAATTTATTATTAACATACAGATTTGCAGAATTTAAAACTTCAATTACTCCATTGTTTTGAATTAAATCTCCGAATACTGTTAAATTAGAATTAGATTTAATTTGAATAGTAGAGGTATAATAATCATCAATATATATATCTCCAACATAAACATTCGTTAATCCCAAATTTGCTGAACAATCCCCTGAATCGCAAGTTTCATCAAATCGCAATTTACTAGATGTACTTGGAAAATTTGACTGTCCTAAACACCCTGAATTTGTTACATTTATAGCGCCACACCAATTTGCCCTGTTAGAAATCTCGTTTGAAACAACCGGCATCCAAGTAAAAGGGGTCATAACTTTTACTTTTATTTGCGCTGTGGCTTCAAAACCAAAACTATCTTTAATTTTATATTCAAATTTATCAATACCAGCAAATAAAGATATTAAGACACTACTACTGTAATTCAATGAAATTTTTGTCTTATAAGTAGAATTGATAGTTGGGACGACTAAGATAGATTTATTACGATAATTTAAATCTGTTACAGAAACGACTTCAAGAGAATCACCATCTTGGTCATTTAAAAAAGGCATCAAATCAAAATCTGAAAGAATGCTATTTTGCATGAGATAAATTGTAATATTTGATGCTGTAGGATTTTTATTTAATACAACATTTAAACTGCAGTCAGAAATTGTTGAATTTCCAACTCTATCAACAACTTCAACTTTATACGAATTAATATGAAATGACAAATTTTCACTTAAATTTTCATTTATAGTTTTAAAATCAGTTACCGTCATTAAATCAGAATTATCACATCCAGATTTTTTAAATTTATAAATACGATATTTTTCAATTCCAGAATCAGAATCTGTGGATTGATTGGCACCGATAAATATCTGTGAACTCCCAGTAACTAAATTTGAGTTATATGAGATTAACGATAATAAATTATCTGAACTTTGAGAAAAACTTAAAGCAGCAATTGGTGGTGTTAAGTCAATTGCGATATTTTTTACGGGTGATTGATATATAACATTCCCTTCTATATCAACTTGCACTAGATAAATTTCATGTATCCCATCAGTAATTATACTTGAAGGTAATGATACACTTAACAAGTTAGTCCAATCACAATTAATCTGTATTGAAGTATTGTCTTGTATTACGTCGTTAATATAGACATAAAATTTTGATTCAGGATTATAAACACACGAACCTCTAAGTGATATACTCTCTATGTTGCTTCCAATATATATTGTCCCATTTTGAGATTCATAACCATTAGTTGCAGAAATATTTGAGTTTTGATCAACTTGGTTTTGGGAGTTAGAATTACTATCAGCTACGAACTGGGGAATCGCGTTTGTGCAACTAATATTAAATGACATAAAGAAAAGAGATAAAAATAATAATAAAACTTTTTTTGCATTATTAAACATACTACGTCCCTCTTTGCATTTATCATCCTGTTATTTTGAAAACAGAACTTACCTATGTATTTTCATAATAACTGTTAATAAGATTATCATAGATTTAAACTAAATGAAAAAATTGAATAAAAAAATTTATTTAAATTATTTAAAGCCATTATAATAGTTTTAAAAACAAAACTCTCAAGTTGAGTCTTTCAAAATGAGAACAAACTAAATGATATTTTATTATTATTTTACTTGAAGTAATTTTTCGATTTTTTCGATACGAATTTTTATAGCTTCATTTTCCTTTTCAGCTTTTTCAGATCTAATTATTGCTTGTTGTGCTTCTTCTTTAGCTTTAACAATCTCAAGTTTTAAAGAAGCAATTTCGCGTTCTCTGGATGAATTATTTTCCTCCAAAATAGAAATTGTCTCAGATTGTTTTTCAGATATTTTAAAAAGTTCTTTGAAGGCTTCTATGAGTGGAGCTATAAGATGATCATACGCAACAGATTTCAAACCCGATTTTGGATCAGTAATTACAACTTGAGGATAAACTTTCTCTAAGTCTTGCGCTATTAATCCCACTTGATTTCCATATCCAAACTTAGTCTTATTTTTCCAATCATATGAGACACCTTGAAGTTTGAGAATATTATCAATTGAATTCTGAAGTGGTAAAATGTTTTCCTTGAGGCTACGATCAGAAGTTGCCGTACATCCCGCACTAGCACAAACCTGAGTTCCACCAAATCGAAGCACGTTTGCAGAAGCAATATTCACGTCTCCGTTCACTTCAAGCTTGTAACTAAGAGAGGTCGTTCCTACACCAACGTTGCCAACACTATCTATTGTAACTTTTGATGAATCATTTGGACCAATTTGAAGAGCTCCTGAAATAGTATTATTTATATTTTTACCAATCGCAATACCGTCACTTGTTGTATTAGAAGCACCAATAGCAATTCCACTATTTGCAGTATTCGAAATACCTAAAGCGATTCCGTTATCAACAGTAGCACTATTACTTATACCTACGGTTACTGAGCCTTCTGCCATACCATTATTATTCAAACGTCCCAAAGCGATTGACCTTCTAAAATTCATACTATTTCCAATTCCAAACACTATAGAATCGTTAATTGGTTGAGAGTTCCCGACAAAATTTCCTGAACCCATTACAATTAAGTTTGTGTGGCTGCCTGAAGGATTTATTGTATTGTTGATTCCATTTTCAATACTGCTATCAGAGGAACTCATTTTAATTATTCCAGTACCAATACTTACATCTCCATTTACTGTTAAAAGTGATGTGGGATTCGAAGTTCCAATACCTACTTTGCCTCGTGAATTAGCCAGAATGACATTTCCATCAGAACCTGATCCACCTTTAACCCCACCATTTATAACTACATTTGATCCGTTTATATTGGTAGATCCGCCACCTCCAGCTGTAATTGTAACAGCACCACCAGTACCAGCAGACTCTCCTGAGCCTGCCACAATTGAAATATTTCCAGCATTTGCCGTAAATCCAGTAGTTGTACTTGGAGTTTGAATCGTAACGTTTCCACCCATACCTGGAGCAGATCCATTAGTGGATCCCGAAGATAAAACCACCGATCCTGCAGACGAGGAACCTGAACCATTAAGCGAAAGATAGGGTGAACCTGCTGTTTGAGCATACCAAGACCCTCCCCCATAAAGGGTTAAGCTTCCACCCGTAACTCCTGCTTGTCCTGCAGAAATAGTGACATTTCCCCCAGGGCCCGTTCCTGCTCCTTGACCTGCTCTTAAGGAAATTCCTCCTCCTGTTCCGTTACTTGATGAATAAGCGTTTCCTGCAGTTACATTAATACCCGCAGTCCCATTCGGACTTCCCGCCGTTCCGTTGTTTCCGATAATGTCTAGTGAAGCACTTGGATTTGTAGTCCCAATCCCGACGTTTCCTGAAGCTTTTACGACAAATACGTCACCCCCTTGACCTATTGTAGTTCCATTCGATCCAATTTGAAAATAATCTGCGGTCTGCGAGCTTTTGCCATAAATGAGAAGTCCAGGTATATTCGTGGCATTATCAAATCCAGTATCTCTCATCATTGGAATTGCAACATGTGCCGATTGTGCGGCTCCCCGTACATTTGATGCCGCAGAGTTAGGACTCCCCTCTATTGAGCCTCGTAATTGAATGCCATACCAACCTGACACCGTCGCTTGTTGGCCTCCGCCAGACAGCATTGACATAGATGCACTATCAAAAAAGTAACCCGTAGAACTTATGTTCCCAGCAACATCTAATGCTTGCGACGGAGTTGTCGTCCCAATCCCAACATTTCCAGCAGTGTAATTTATCGAAGACGAAGCTCCATCGTTCCATTGACTAGATGCTGCTCCCCAACTCACATTTGTTCCATCTGTTGTTAAATATTTTCCAGAGTTGCTTGTTTGAGAGGGTAAAATGGCATTGGCTGCACCAGCTTGAGTTGTGGCCCCTGTTCCTCCATGATTAATATCGATAGTTCCTTGAGTGACTTGATTGCCATTTATTGAAATAGAAGAGCAACTCATTATATCACCCACAGAATTGTAAGTGAGAGTTTGATTGGAAGCACAGTTTGATGTGAATGCTGAAAGTCCAGTGGTCGAAGATCGAAGATCTGTCATTGCCACCACTCCGGGAACCCAGTTTGTTCCATTAAAACGAAGAACTTGTCCTGCGAGATTCGGAGTTGTTGAAGACACCGCTGTGCCTTGTAGAGATGAGGCATTTATATTTGTTAATAAACTTCCATCAACGGCAGGAATTTTTGCAGATGAATCTAATTTTAAAATCTTATTAGCAGAAGTACCTGTATCAATATTGAGTGTGCCCGTTGTGGTAATTGATGCCCCAGGTGTTGCACCCACAAGTAAACCAGAACCTGCAACAACGCTAGTCACAGAGACTGAGGCTCCTGGTGTGAAGACTTCCCACCCACCAGAGCCTCCACCAAGAGATGAGTTCCATCGAATGGATTCACCATTTGCTACAGTGGGGATTGCCGCCCCTTGAAGTTTAGCGGCTGAGTCAGTGGGCTTTAAATATTTATTTGAAGTTCCATTGATGAGAGCTAAAAAGTCGGTCCACTGTGTGCTATTTAATTCTGATCCCGTTGTTGATACACCATCAGCTAGTTTTAGAACTTGTTCTTTTTTATAGCCTGAGAGTTGAAGTGCTTCGATGGCTGTTGGTACAAAACTAATAGCCATTATGGGACCCGACTCCCAGGTTCCTGCTGCAAAGGTCCCATCATTAAATAACATTTGAATTTTTCGGCCATCATATTGACTTGGAGAATAAGTATTACCAAGAGCACATGAGCCTGAAGGAAAAGTGAGGGTTCCACGATTTGCAAAAATTTGATCAATCGAATAACTTGAAGAATCTGTTCTAGTTCCAGTGCCATCATTAATAGAAAGTGAATAAACACCATCAGCTTGAGATAAATCTTTTGTTTGCTCTTCCTCATACAAGAGACAATTTTCATTACCAGGTGATCTTATTTGAAGTTTAAATTTAACACTGCTGCCTACCACTGCCTTACCACTGGGGTCTATTAAGCGACCTTGATAATTAAGTCCTGCTC
>SXGU01441316.1_pt1 | contig 77028 bp, 71 predicted proteins | sample 3174531 | NCBI WGS metagenome assembly SXGU01 (sample SAMN11356863, study PRJNA531348) | freshwater metagenome | isolation source: freshwater sample F1-140 | place: China: Fuxian Lake, Yuxi | collected 2017-12-25 | reverse complement strand
TTTATCGATATCTTCAAAATTAAGATAAAAGTAAGTACAACCACTGCAACCAGAGATTAAGAATAAATAAATTATTATTAAAAATCTAAAATAATTTTTAGAGTTAGAAATCATAGGTGCTCTATCGGTAATAGTTAATAAATACTGAATATAATTTAGCCAATTATTTTCATACTAGTTCGTGTTTCGAAATAAATCGTATCAAACTAAGATCTAGAAAAAGAATATTATAAAAATATTTCGATTTAATATGAAAATAAGAATTCACAATATAATCTTTACTTTTCAAGTAGTTTAAGAATTTTCGAATGATTTATATTAAAAATAGACGTTGTATAATTAATAAAAAAATATTTTTTTTCCAATAGTTTTGTTAATATCAATTAAGGGGGATACTAATGGTTAACAAATATTTTATTTTTGCAATCAAATTTATTTCAATTTTATTTCTAGTTAATTGTACAGGGAAGAAGTTTGAAATGAAAAATAATTTACCCAATTCTAATCCTCAAAATAATACATTTGATACTAATGGCGATAATGGCAATAACGGAGACAACACCAACAACAACACTAATTCAAACTCAAATTCTTCTACTGAAACCAATACTAATACTAATACAACTCCCATTTTAAATGGTGGAGAGACTTTTCAACAAGAAGATAAAATTTCATTATATCTGCATTCAAATTTTTATGATCCAGAAGCTGGTGCAGAAGAATTAGTTTTTTTGAAACCAAACTCTCAAAATATTATTGATTTTGGAAAAGTAAATCATTTGATTAAAACAAGTAACCACACTATTTCATTTGTTCTTAAAAACAGCAGTTCTAAAACAGTTACAATAATTTCAACTGAACTTCCACAAGGTTTTTCCTTATTAAATTCTATTGCAAACTCTCAAATTTTAAATAATTCACAAATTCAATTTAAAATTATGTTAAATTCATCTGAACTTGGAGAGTATTCTGGAAAACTTAAAATTAAAACAAATTTAATTGAACTTTCAGAGTTAGTTTATGACATTAAAGGAGTTGTAAAATGATAAATAAAAAAATATTTATTTATTTTGGTCTAATTTTTTTTACACTCGTGGGTTTATTTCAAAATTGTGCTGAACATGGATTTATTTCTCAATCATCTCAATCTGATTTATCCAATACTCCTAAACATGGATTAGTTTCTCCGTTCAATGATAATCAAGTGATATTAAGTTCTAATTTTCGAAATAGAATGCTAAAAGCTTCTTCTAAATTAAGTGCTTCTACAGCTGACTCAGATCTTTTGACGATTCCAAAAGGAAGCGAATTAACTTTTATTGGAATTGATTCGTGTATTCGTACTCGTTTAAATAATAAAACATCTAATTTTAAATTTTTTATCGATAAATATATTTCTAGTGATTTTTTAAGTCAAAGCAATGATGCATTTGATAGATTAGCAATAAATGTTACAACAAAAAATGTTATGACTTTAGCAGATCTAGATCGGATTTTATCAACTGATTCATGTTTAATAGGGGTGAGTGACTCAGTAGGAAATTCTATTGCAACCAATTCAAATACTACAACTAGTACTCCAATTGATACTACATCACTTCAAAATTTAAATAATAGTTTTTATAAATCCATTCGTTTTGAAGATTCGCAATCTTTTTTTTCTAGTATCCCGTCCTCTATAAAAGTTAAAGTAGCTACTATTGATACAGGATTAGATTTAAAAAATTCGTATATAAAAAATATTACCACTCAACTTCAAGGTTCGGATACCTACGGACAAACTGATATCCCTCAAGATATATATGGTCATGGGACCCAAGTGTTAGGCCTTATTGGCTCAGTACTAAATGCACCCTTAAATAATATCATTGGATTAGCAACAAATATTACAACATTAATTCCATTGCGTGCACTTGATAATCAAGGATTGCATCCAAGTCACGCTGGTCGTCTAGATTATTGGATTTTTACTAATATCAAACGATCTTTTAATATGGGAGCAGAAGTAGTAAATTTAAGTTACACTTATGGCGATAAAGTGTGTAATCCAGTTGTAGGTTATGCAATTTTTTATGCGATACAAAGGGGAGTTTTTTTTAGTATCGCTGCAGGTGAAAAAGTTGGTTCTAACGACAGTACGGCAGTAAATGGTGAAGTTATTTCACCAAAAGATAGTGCCCCTATGCAATACTCAAATACTTCATTTCCTGCCTGTTGGGGCCGTTATTTCAAAGGAGCAATCACAGTAGGAGGAATTGATACTGGTACACAAAAAATAGCTGCTAATTCAAATTGGGGAAGTGATTCTGTTGAAATTGCAGCACCTTCAACTAATATACCAACATATGGTCTCAATAATTCTCAAATTAGAGGTAATGGAACAGGTTTTGCGGCTCCTCAAGTCGCTGCAGCAGCAGCACATATAATTGGGTTTCATAAGCACATGGGTTGGCCATATAATCCTTGGCTTGTTGAAGATATTTTATTAAATTCAATGCCAACTGATGAGTTATTAAGAAATGCACCAGATGGTCGTTCTGTGCATAAGGGAAAATATTTAGACTTTAAAAGTTTAGCTGATTATCTAAATGTCCTTACAACAAAAACTCCTGAACAGCGACGAATGGAGCCTACTGACAATCCTGAAGATGGTGTTGTATTTTCTGCAAATGGATCTCCAGATAAAGGAACTTTAACTAAGCTTTCAATGTTCACTAAAAATCCAATTATAAAAGATGATAGCCAAGGTCAATTACAAGTCATAGCATATTATTCAAATAATTATTTTGAAGTAGTTACAGGTAAATCGACTTTTAGTACTTCAGATATTTCAAAAGTTACAATTCAGCAAAACGGAGTTTTTTATCCTAAAGTAGGAACTACCGGTGTCGTATCAATTAATGCAAGTTTTGGAGGATTAACAGCTAAAGTCGCAGTTTTAATTACTAGCCTAGATTTAATTACAGGTGTCTCAACCTCAAATAGTACTGATTCAGGTTTATCTCCAATAGCAAGTGGTGAAGTCAATAGTATTGATTTTCAAATCAAAGAAATCTCTAAGAGGACTTGTGGTACCGGATTCAACATTGATGTTATTGCAAATTATAGCAATGGTGCAAAAAGAGTTATTACAGACGAATCAAGTATAAGTATAATTGGAGACAATTTAAGAGTTTCTAGTGCTGGTCTAGTATCTACTTATGGAGCCCCAGGTGGGACAAAAGGTAAAATTTCAGCCTTCTATAGGGGGAAGTTAGGAGAAATAGAATTTACTGTTGCCTCTAATCAAAAAGCAAATTCATTCTCCATGGCTTTAGAAAATAATAATAATTTAAATCAATTTACACAAGGAAGTATAATATCATATAAAGCGACTGAAGTAACAGATATAGGAAATCAATACTGTAATACAGATTCATTTTTAAATTTTATTCCAGGAATGCTATTTCCAAATATTAAATTATCTTCTCCACAAGCTAGATTAGATGAGATTTTAAAAACATTGCCACCATTTAGTGGTTCTTTTAATTCATCTTTGCTTCCAGTTGGAATTTATAAAATTAATTACACTACAACGTATCCTGGAACATCTCCACTTCAAACTTTTTCTGGAAATTTTGATTTTGAAGTTTTAGAGAATAGCCCAGTTGCGCTAACTCTAGCTCTAAATCCAACTGAATATCCTGAAATTCAATTTGGAAATGGATTTGAAAGTCCTGTATTATTTATTTTAAAAGATGGTACATCTGCACCAGCCTTTAACCAAGAAAATTTAGAAGTAACTATAAAAAGTAAATTAGGCCATATCAGTCAAAATAACTTTGCATCATTACATACAAGGGGAAATAATGGTGAATTAACTAGTATTAATTTACATTTTTTTGATGGAGCTCCAGGCGATGAATTTGTTATAACTTTGAAAGATCTTAATTCAAATTTAACATCTTCACCATTAACTTACAAAACGCATGGTGTTTCTCATTATAATGGTGTTTATTCGACTTATAATTTACCAGATTTAAACTCCCAAATTCAATATCCGAATCCTACAGCTGAAGATTTGAGTTTTTGTACTCCAGAAAAAATTGCTAAATCTCCTATGGCAGATGGAGATGGAACTGCAGCTAATCCTTATAAGATTTGTAGTATACAACAATTTTTAAGAATTGATGTTACCAAAGATAAAAATGGTTCATTGGCTTCTTTTAAATTAATGACGGATTTAGATTTTAAAAATGTTGGTAATATGTCTTTAAAACAATTTGAGGTTTATATTTTTGATGGAAGTAATTTTGAGATAAAAAATTACACTTCAATAGATTCTGAAAGTTTGCAACCCATGGGAATATTCAAAAGGTCATGGACAATTAAGAACTTAAAAATTAGAGATTCTGTAATTGTTGGAAATAGAAAAGTTGGTGGTTTAGTTGGTTTGTCAAGTGGTGACATTATCAATTGTTACAATATTAACCCTATTGTTACTGGTAACTCTATAGTTGGTGGTTTAATTGGTTATTCTACTGGGGGTGAAATTAATAATTCTCATGTTATAAATGGTCAAATTAATTCAATTTTAGGTACATTAGGTGGAGTCCTAGGTGAGTTAAATGCCAGGGATACAGGTAGAATTGGCTTAGATAAGAAAATAAAAATTATTAATTCAGGAGCTAAAGTAGAATTAAAAAATATAGGAACAGCTGGTAATGGTTCAGTTATAGGTGGTCTAATTGGTAAAATTGATTTTGATTCTTACGGTGTTAAAAATTATTGTGAAAGCGATTTAGATTTAGGTTTTAATTGCCCGTTAATACTTTCAAGTTATTCAAAAGGAACAATAATAGGAGCAACAAGTTATGTGGGAGGATTAATTGGGTTAAGTTTTGGAGGTGGAGCAATAATTAAAAGTATTTCAGAAATAGATATTTCAGCCTCAGGTGCTTTCATTGGTGGGTTAGTAGGGAAATACACTCCAGAGGATAACACTAAATCAATTTTCTATCCTTATCCTAGTAAATTTTATGGGGGATATAATTATCGAGGTTTAATTTATGGTTCAAAATCACAAGGAACTATTTTTTCTGGAAAAAATCAAATTGGTGATTCATTTGCTGGAGGATTAATTGGAAGTACTTCGTATTCAATAATCGAAAACTCTGAATCAACTGTAAATGTTAATGGATTTTCTAGTATTGGAGGTCTGGTCGGATTGAGTGAAGAGTTTAATCAAATTTATAATAGTACTTCTGCAGGTGCAGTTACTGGATCAGGAACTTTTATAGGTGGATTTATTGGACAAAAAACACCAGTAGCCTCTGTCAATATTCGAGAAAAAACAAGTCAAAGCTTGGATTCAATAATCAAAACTGATTTTTTTATTAACGATGTTTATAATGGTAATAAATGGAAAAAATCTGTGAATTCAAGTTTAAGTGGAATTGGAAAGTATCATAACACATTAAACGCAACGAAAGCAGGAATTTCAGAATTTTAGTTTTTCTATTTTAAGTTTTTTTATTGAAAGATATATTCAAAATCAGAATCACAAAATAACTGCTCATGATAAAGTCTGATCGCTCAGCAATTGTTTCATACATAATCATATGCAGAAATTATGAAAATCCAAACTAAAGTTTGTATTTTCATAATAAGGGTGATTCAAAAATCACCCCAGACTAACAAGAAAATAACTGACTAAGATTATGTCTGATATAATCGCGAAGTGATCAGACTTAATCTTAGTCAGTTATTTTAAGGCATCTCTAATTACAGCCGAAGCTTGATCCATTGCCCATACAACTACAGCTATAACTAAAACGATAGTTCCAACTTCGTTCCACATACCTTGTCCTTGATATTTAATAAGTAAGTTACCAATACCACCGCCTCCAACAAGACCTATTATTGTTGCCATCCTTACATTTGTATCCCATCGATAAATTGTATAAGAAATATAAGGTAACAAAACTTGTGGAACTACGGCAAACCAAATAACTTGAAAAGGTTTTGCACCCGTTGATAATATTCCTTCAATAGGTCCTTCACTTACTGATTCAACCATTTCAGAATATTGTTTTGCAAGTGAAGCTATTGAATGTACCATTAATGCAAGCATTCCTGCAAAAGGACCAATGCCAACCCATACAGAAAAAATAATAGCCCAGATTAAAGCTTCAATTGATCGAGTCACATTAAATAATGTTCTTAAAAGAAAATAGACAGCTTTAGAAGCAGGATTTTTCATAATATTTTTTGCACATAAAAAACTAAGTACAAAAGCTATTGGTATAGCTAAAACAGTTGCAACAAAGGCCATAAAAATTGTTTGAATTATATTTAATATTGCAGAGGCAAGTATCGTCCAATTAGGTTCCATTAAATTTTTAAATAATCGTGCGGCACCATTAAAACCTTGTTCATCCATTAACTCCAAAACACTAGTTTGAGTAACCTCAATACCAATCCATAAAGTTACAAAAAAGAAAATTAATAAATGCCAACCCCAAAAACTTTTTAATAATGACAAGTCAGTGTTTTCAACTTTTTTATGTGGAGGTTCAAATAAGACATCACCCAAAGTTTTAATTTTTATAGTTTTAAATAAGTAACTAACACCTATACCTACAAAAATTGCTGCAAAAAATTTGACTGAGTAATCAGTTAGATTTTGAATGAAATTGTCCTCTGTGGGCTGAAAAAATTTATAGTAGAAAATTCCAACAAGATAAGCAAATGTTGTAGAATCAAAAAGATATTTTCTAAAAGAATATGAATTCATAATTTTCTAACTCCATAAACGGTAATTTTATTATATATTATGAAAATACAAACTTTTGTTTGGATTTTCATAATAATGGGTGATTAAAAAATCACCCCCTACAAACAAGAAAATAACTGCTTATGATTAAGTCTGATAAAATTGCGCAGCCAATCAGACTTAATCATGAGCAGTTATTATGAAAATACAAACTTTTGTTTGGATTTTCATAATAATGGGTGATTAAAAAATCACCCCAACAAACAAGAAAATAACTGCTTGTGATTATGTCTGATATAATTGCGAAGCAATCAGACTTAATCATGAGCAGTTATTTTAAATGATCAATTTATATGTACTTCTTTTGCGCCTTCGCCATAAATTTTTTCAAACCATTCTTCAGTAATCTCATGGGGAGAGCCTGAGTATACAATTTCACCTGCCTTTAAAGCCACAACTCGAGTAGCGTATTGCCTTACAAGACTCAAAAAATGTAGATTGCAAATTATAGTAATTCCAAGTTCTTGATTAACTTTTTTTAAATAATCCATAACAGTATGGCAGGTTGCCGGATCTAAACTTGCAACTGGTTCATCTGCTAATAACACTTTTGGATTTTGAGTTAATGTTCTAGCAATTGCAACTCGCTGCTGTTGTCCTCCAGATAAATTATCAGCTCTTAAATTTGCTTTTTCAGCAATCCCAACAAGGTCCAAATATTTGAGAGCAGCTTTTTTATCTGCATCACTAAATAATCCAAAAATACTTTTCCATGTAGGGGTATTAGATAATTTACCCATTAAAACATTGCTTAAAACAGTATACCTAGGAATTAAATTAAATTGTTGAAAAACCATACCTATCTCGTGACGGATATCCCTAATTTTAGAACCTTTAATTTTTGCAATATCAACACTGCCATTATAAATAATCTCTCCTGAAGTTGGATCATGCAGGCGGTTGATACAACGAAGAAGTGTCGATTTTCCAGAACCAGAAAGTCCAATAACAACTAAAAATTCACCTTCTTCAACTTCAAGATTAATACCTTTAAGGGCTTTAAATCCATTAGGGTAAGTTTTTTCTAGATTCTTTATTTGAAGTATTTTTTTCGCCATTCAAATTTCCAATATTGTATTGTTTAATAACTGCTAATGATTAAGTCTGATCAGCTTCGCTGATTATATCAGACATAATCATAAGCAGTTATTCTCCTATTTGTTGCTAGTGCTGCTAATGATTAAGTCTGATCAGCTTCGCTGATTATATCAGACATAAACTATCACTTAAAAAAGCAGTAGTTATTTCATTAACTCTTGAGCTGACTTACCAAGGGCTTTTAACATTGCTCTTACGCTGTCGTAGTCTGCATCAGACGAAGTCTTAAAATCATCAACACCATAAACAGCTTTGAAAACTTTTTTACCTTCATCAGTTTTTATAAATGCCATCATTGCATCAATAATTTTAGTTTTCATTTCTTCAGATAAATCTTTTCTAAAAACTATTGGGTCATTTGGAATTGCATCAGTTAATTGAATAATCGAAATTTTAGATTCCACATCTGGGTATTGTGTTAAAACAAGTCGGCGGGCATCTTCGATTTTACCGTCACTTGGTGGAGAATAAAAGGTTGCTCCAGCATCAACTTGTCCATTATAAACCATGCTGACAACATTATCATGTTTCATTGCAAAAACTGTTTCACTGGGCTCAACACTTTTATCTTTTAGCATTTTTAATGGAAGTAAATAGCCAGACGCGGAAGCAGGGTCAACAAACGCAAATTTTTTACCTTTTAAATCTTCAAGTTTTTTTATATTACTTCCTGATTTTGCAATAAACTGAGATTGATAAGTTGAGCTACCATGACGAAGAACAGTCATTTTAGCTTGAGCTCCATATTTTTCATGGGCAAGAATGTAACCAAAAGTAGTAAAAGCTGCAACATCTGCTCGATTGGTTCCGAAAGCCTCTACTACGGCGACATAATTTTGTGGAATCGATACTTCGAATTTATAGTTAGTATTTTGTTCTAAATATTCTTTTAATTTTTTCGAACTATCTTCGATGACTTTAACATCTACTGAAGGAGTAAAAAATAATTTTATTGGATTTTTTTCTGTTCCCAATTCTGCTCTTTGGCGAGTGCATGATGTGTTAAATATTAACAAAGAGATGCAATACAATAATAATGAATTAAATGTTTTTTTATATTTTTTCATAGGGCCTCTGTTTAAAGGTTTAATTAAGTCCAAGGTGAGATATCAAATATTAGCGATATATCCAAGTAAAGACTGATGTTTGACTCCACTTTTAAAAGATTTGGGAGTTCTTACAAAATTTTGACATTTACTGCAATATAGTAGAATTATTAGTTAAATGGATGATAAACAAAATAATCACAAAGCTAATTTAGTCGATGTTAATTCTTTGTTAAGACAAAATGAGTATGGCTTAAATGCTACATCTGAAGAATACATTTATTATGTTTTAAAAAAAGCTCAAAAAAGACAAGAGCTTAAACTTAAAGATATTTTTGTATTTGATTTAGATTCTACACTTTTTAATGTATCCCCAAGAATTCAACAAATTATGCATGATTTTGCAGAACTCAAAGAGATTATTGAGAAATTTCCTCACGCCACTAAAAGATTAAAAAACTTGAAAGTTCATCCAACTGACTGGGGTATTCGAAATATTATGGGTCGAATAAACTTACCAGATTTGCCCCACAATTTTTATGTAATGGCCCAAGATTTTTGGAAAGAACATTTTTTTGCAAATCACTATTTACATCACGATATCCCTTATGAAGGAGCTGTTAGTTTTTTGAACAAACTTCAACAGTATGGTCATGAAATTTATTATTTAACAGGTCGTGATCAGCATAGAATGGGGAGCGGGACTGTAAAAAGTCTATTACAGCATAATTTTCCTTTAGCAGAAGACTATTCAAACTTAGCCCTTAAACCAAATAAAGACATTTTAGATACAAATTTTAAAAGGGATTGGTTTTTAAATTTAATAAAAAATAAATTGGAAAATAATAAAATAGAAGTTTTATTTTTTGAGAATGAACCTGTAAATCTTCATGAAATAAAAACTCACTTACCACAAATTAAATTGATTTTTTTTGACAGTACTCATTCTGGCAAGATGAATTCTCCAAATGATTTACAAGTCATAAAATCATATAAAGTTCAATTGTAAAAAATTTGAATTTATTATATTTATGGAATAATTCTTTTTGGACGGTGAGATCTAATTCACACAGAGCTATAAAAAATAAAAATGGAAAAATAAATTGAAAGCAGCACTTCAAATATCAAATCTAACTAAAAAATATAATTCACAATTGGCACTTAATAATTTATCTTTTGAAGTTAATCAGGGAGAAATCTTTGGTTTACTTGGTCCAAATGGTGCAGGTAAAACATCACTTATTTCAATTATAACCACGCTTGAATCTGCTTCATCTGGTGAAATTAAAGTTTTCGGTTATGATGTTAAATCTCAATTTTCTCAAACAAAAAGAATGATAGGAGTGGTTACTCAAGAAATTGTCGGTCATGGTTTTTTTAATATCGAAGAAATTTTAACATTTCATTCAGGATATTATGGTATTACTAATAATAAAGAAAAGATATTTTTTTTATTGAATAAGTTGGGTCTATTTGAACATCGTCATAAAAAAATATCTCAACTTTCTGGGGGGATGAAAAGGAGGCTCATGATTGCAAAGGCTCTTGTTCATAGTCCCAAATTACTATTGCTTGATGAGCCAACTGCTGGGGTAGACATTTCATTACGAGAATCAATGTGGACATTCGTTCAGGATTTAAAAAAAGAAGGTGTTACTATCTTACTAACAACTCATTATTTACAAGAAGCAGAATCTTTATGCGATCGTATTGCTGTAATAAATAAGGGTCAACTTTGTACTTTGAAAACGACACAAGAAATGCTGTCGGATCTTACCCAACGAAAGGTCACAATCCAATTAAAAACTCCACGAGAAAAAATAAATCATAAATATTTTATTGATTCAAAAGGTAATGATGTTTCGTTTATGATTCCATCCAAATTCACACTGGGTGCATTATTAATTGAATCTAAAATTCAAACTGAAGAAATAATTGACATGCAAGTTCGTGAGGGCAGCCTTGAGGAAGCAATGAAATTATTATTGAATACATAGTTTACTGCTTGATAAAAAGGTTAAAAAGTTAAAAAGGATAAATATGATTTCGTTTATTACATTATTTAAAAGAGAAATTTCACGATTTTGTAAAGTTATTATTCAAACTTTATTAACACCATTTGTAAGTGCTTTTTTATACATGTTAATTTTTGGTGTTAATTTAGGTACAACTTTATCAACTCAAACTGATATCCCGTACTTAGCGTATTTGATTCCAGGTTTAATAATGATGGGAATTATAAATAATGCTTATCAGAACTCAAGTAGTTCGATTATAAATATGAAATTCACAGGGGATCTTGAAGACCTTCGAGTGGTTCCTCTAACAAATATTCAAATAATATTGGCAATGGGTTTAGCTGCCCTATTTAGAGGATTTATAGTTGGATTTGTAACTTGGATTACTGGAAATTTATTTTTATTTTATTTTTATAATCACTTTTTAACAATTTCACATCCACTGATCTTATTATTTTACATTATTACCTCAGGATTATCGTTTGGATTTATAGGTATATTTATTGCTTTTAAGGCTAAATCTTTTGATCAACTTAGTGCTTTTTCCACCTTTATATTATTACCGCTTACATACTTGGGAGGAGTTTTTGTTTCAATTGATAGTTTGGGACCTGCGTGGAAGACTGTATCGGAATTAAACCCATTACTTTATTTTATCGAAGGTATGCGGTATTCATTTCTTGGCACTTCTGATATTCATCTTGAAAAAGGAATTTTGATTTCAATTGTAAGTGTAATTATATTTTATTATTTAGCTTTAAAAAGCTTAAAGCCAGGTTCTTTTCGTAGGTGGTAGTAGAGTTGTTTTTAGCCGCTCCTAGTTAAGTTCGAAGTCTATTAACTTGTCCTGTGCAATGTCGTGAATTATATAATTCAAATTAATGACAGAGGAGTTTTTGTGTTCAATCAGCTTTCCGATAAAATTTTATCAAGTATTAAGAAACTAAAAGGACAAACTAAAATTTCTGAGAGTAATATTGAAGATGCTCTTAGAGAAATTAGAATGAGTCTTTTAGAGGCCGATGTTAACTTTAAAGTTGTTAAAACATTTATTGATAAAGTGAAAGCTAAAGCATTGGGAGCTGAAGTTATTTCGGGAGTTCAACCAGGTCAACAATTTGTTAAAATTGTACATGATGAATTAGTTGCGGTGCTTGGGGGAGAGGCTGTTGAGTTAAACTTATCAATAAAACCATCAGTAATTTTTATGGTCGGATTGCAAGGTGCAGGTAAAACGACTTCATGTGCAAAGCTCGCATTATATATTCGAAAAAAATATGGTAAAAAAATTGGAATGATTCCTGCTGATATTTATCGACCAGCAGCAATTGATCAATTAAAAACATTAGGTGCTCAAAATCAAATTCCTGTATTTCCGTCAACAATTGAACAAAAACCTGAAACAATACTTGAGTTAGCAAAAAGTTGGTCTCAAGAGCAATCCTTGGATGTCGTGATTGTAGATACCGCTGGCCGGTTGCAAATTGATGATGAATTAATGTCAGAACTTTCTAGATTAAAAAATTTATGGGAACCAAACGAAATTTTATTAGTTGCCGATGCAATGTTAGGTCAACAGTCGGTTAGTGTCGCTGAGGGTTTTCATCAAAGACTTAGTTTAACAGGTATGATTTTAACTAAAGTTGATGGTGATGCAAGAGGTGGGGCAGCTTTAAGTATTCGAGAGGTTACTGGAATACCAATAAAATTTTTGGGAGTTGGTGAAAAAGTTGCAGCCTTGGAGGTGTTTCATCCAGATCGCTTGGCTTCACGAATATTAGATATGGGTGATGTATTAACTCTTGTTGAGAAAGCGCAAGAAGTTATTGATGAAAAAGAAGCTCGCGAATCTGCGCAAAAAATGATGAAGGATGAGTTTACCGTTGAAGATTTTTTAAAGCAAATTCAGCAACTAAAAAAAATGGGTGGTTTTGAAGGAATATTAAAATTTATTCCAGGTATGGGACAGTTATCTAAAGAGTTAAAAAATCTTGCACCTCCTGATCAAGAATTAAAAAAAATTGAGTCAATAATTCGGTCCATGACAGCTGAGGAGCGTCGTAATCATAGAATTTTAAATGGATCTCGCCGAATGCGAATTGCTAAAGGAAGTGGCACAGAAGTTCGTGATGTTAATAAATTCATTAAGCAATTTGAAGACGCCAAAAAAATGATGAGTCAATTTATGAAAATGGGTATGGGGGGACTTATGGGTGGAGGTAAGGGTAAAGGTGGATTTCCAGGTGGACGATTTCCATTCTAATAAAACGCTTGCGTTTTAAAAGGTTTATGAGTAAACCCATTCAAAGTCTTGCATAAAAAAAGATATTATCTTATTTATTATGTGTAATTTTACTAATGTAATTGTTAAAAGGGAGATTTATTAAATGGCTGTTGTAATTCGCTTAGCCCGTTTTGGAACTAAACATAAGCCCAAATATCGTGTTACTGTTGCAGATTCTCGACGTTATGTAACTGGAAAATTCATTGAGGTAGTTGGACATTATATTCCTAAAGTTGGAGTTCAAAAAGAAAGTCTTAATGTTGATCATGCTAAAATTGATTCATGGATTAAAAAAGGTGCGCAACCTACTGATAGAGTTAAACATCTTTTAAAAAAAGCATCTCAATCTGTTTCTAATTAATTTTAATTCAAATTAAATTTAAATTCATTCTGAGGTTGGGTTTTCATAATTCGGGGTGGTTCAGAAATCATCCCTAACAATCAAGAAAATATTGCTTATGATTATGTCTGAGATAATCGCGAAGCGATCAGACTTAATTATGAGCGGTTATTTAGTTTTTAGAAATAAATGTAGTTTAGGTAAAAACTTTAAAAAAAATAAGAAAAATATTTTTTTTAACCAGACTTAATTATGGGTTTTTATTTGTTTTAAAAGATGAAAATTGGATAATTTAAGACAATTAATTCCAAAGTCTTGAGTATTAAATAATTTATTGATTAATCTAACAGTTCGTATTGATAATTGTATAAGGTCATTTTTATTATAGACCTATTAAACCAAAGACAATTAAAGATCGAATTGTTGTTAGAAGTGGAATATTGAGGGGGAAAAGTTATGAGTTCAAGCCTTAAAGATTTAATCGAGTTTATGGTAAAGTCATTGGTTGATTATCCTGACCAAGTTGATGTTAAAGAAGTTGTTGGCGAACAAACAACAGTAATCGAGTTGAAAGTTGCAAAACAAGATCTTGGAAAAGTAATAGGTAAGCAAGGACGTACAGCTCGATCAATGAGAACTATATTAACTGCGGCTAGTACAAAAATTCATAAGCGAAGCGTACTTGAAATTGTTGAATAATTATTTTTAAGATTTTTTTAAAAAATATTGTAGATTAATTTTATACAAATAAAAAGGGGATGTTTAAACATCCCCTTTTTATTTGTTCATAAGAAAAATTTAGGAGTCACGGTGAGTAATATGAGGAATGTTGGCAAAATTAAAGATGCCCATGGACTTAAGGGGGAAGTATATCTTTTAATTTATTCATCAGAAAAAGATTGGTTTACTGAAGTTGAATCCATTTTTGTTAATCTTGACAAGAATTTTGATGATGAAAAAGTAGATTTATCAAAACTAAAAGAATTCAAAGTTATTGAGTCAAGTTTTCATAAAGATGGGGTTATTGCGAAATTAGATAAAGTTCTTGATCGAAATCAATCGGAAGCCCTCAAGGGATTAAGTTTTTGGGTTGATGGTAAAATATTTGAATTACAATCTGAAGATGAGGGCTTTTATTTAACTCAAATTGAAAATTTTAAAGTTTATAATAAAGAGAGCTACATTGGAATTATTGATAGTTTTTCTTTTAATGGTGCACATGACTTAATTCAAGTTAAGACAGAAATGGGAGAGATTTATTCTATACCCTTAGTTGATGATTATATTCTGGAAATTAAATTTGAACAAAAAGTGATATTAATGGAATTGCCAGATGGGCTAATAGAGGTTCAAAGAGTTTAATTTTTATCTTTATATCTTTTTAACTTTTTGTATTGAGAGAATTACAATAAAATATATTTTAAAGTGTACTTTAATGGTGAGTTTTATATGAGTATAAAAATTATATTGGTTACATTATTTCCAGAAATAGTTAAAAACACACTTGAAATGGGAGTTATTGGACAAGCAATTTCTGAAGGTAAAATTCTAATTAATGTAATGTCACCGAGGCAATTTGTATCTGATATTCATAAAACAGTTGATGATCGACCCTATGGTGGAGGGGATGGTATGTTGATGCTAGCAAACCCTCTTGCTGATCTAATTGAATCACTTGGGTCAAGGGAGCATTTGAAAACTATATACATGTCTCCTCATGGAAGTGTCTTTAGTCATTCAAAGGCCGTTGAATTGGCTTCGTTAAAAGATAAAACTATGGTTTTTATATGTGGACGGTATGGTGGTATAGACCAAAGATTTATAAATACTTTTGTTGATGAAGAGCTTTCGCTTGGTGATTTTGTATTAAGCGGTGGAGAACTTGCTGCTCTATCAATGATAGATGCAATTGGGAGACAGGTTAATGGAGTTCTTGGACATGAGGATTCTTCTAAAAAAGATAGTTTTGCCCTTGATGGGTTATTAGAATCAGTAAGCTTTACAAGGCCACGTGAATGGAGAGAGCAACTTGTTCCATCCATTTTATTAAGTGGGAATCATGAAAAAATTGATGAATTTAAAAATGTAATTTCAATGATAGTTACATTTAAAAAACGAAAAAAACTGTTTGAAAATTATTTAAGATCTAAAAAGTTTACAACCAAACAAATTCAAAAGTATGAAAAATTACTCTTGAGTTTATCAGAAAATGAATTAAATTCCCTTTCGATTAATAAAAAAGAGATTGAAGAATTCTTAATTTTTATAGCACAAGTATGAAATTTAAATTTAACAAATTAGAAAATACGGGGTGGTTTTATTATGAGTGTATATGTTCCTCGTTTAGCTTTGGGGTTGGTTCATTTTCCCATAAAAGATCGGGCTGGTGATATTGTTGCGACAAATATTACAAATTTTGATATTCATGATATAGCACGAGCTGCAAAAGTCTATGGTGTTGAAAAGTATTTTTTAATTCATCCAATGCAAGAACAACTCATGTTTGTTGATAGAATATTGGATCACTGGCGTGTTGGACCTGGAGCTGAGTTTAATAGAATGAGGCGCACTGCGCTAACAAATGTTTGTACTGCAAATTCATTGGAGCATGCAAAATCTCAATGGAATGTTTCTGATGCGTTATATATTGCTACCCATGCCCGTCCTGTTGAAGGTGTTAAATCTTTTACTTTTTCAGAGCTAAAAAGTGTCATGCACATTGAGAAAAAACCTGTATTTTTGATTTTGGGAACTGGGTTTGGTTTAACAACTGAGTTTATGCAAAGTTGTGATGGTGTGTTGGAGTCTATTCGAGGAGCCCCTCCATTGGATTATCGACATCTATCAGTGAGATCAGCTGCAAGTATCTGTCTTGACCGATTGATGGGACCGTGGTAGTTCTCTCAAAAGCAAAATTTTGTTAAAAATGAATAATGAGGTAAATTTAAATGACTGAGCTCATCAAAAAGATAATTTTAGGCAATAAAAAAACAAATCACATCGCAAATTTCAATACTGGTGACACAGTTAATGTTCACGTTAAAGTTAAAGAAGGTGAAAAAGAACGTGTTCAGATTTACAAAGGTGTTGTTATTAAAATTCAAGGTTCTGGTATTGGAAAATCTTTTACTGTTAGAAAAATTTCAGCAGGTGTTGGAGTTGAAAGATTATTTCCTTTTCATAGCCCGGCTATCGAAAAAGTAGAACTTATTAGTCATGGTAAAGTTAGAAGATCAAGATTATACTACCTTAGAAATCTAAAAGGTAAAGCTGCTAAAATTGATTTTGAACTAGCGGTTCCAACTTCATCTAAGACTAAAGAAGCAACTGCTACTAAATAAATAAAAAAGTTACTTATTTTTAGTTTATAAATTTAATGAATCCCCATTGTAGTAATACATTGGGGATTTTTATTTTTATGAATAATGAACTTTTAAAAATAATATATTTTTTTTCAAAAATGAAAGTGTAAATTTATGGAGTTAGAATTAATAAATTGGAGAGAGTATAATCCTAATCCAGTTATTGGTGTAGATGAGGTGGGACGAGGTTGCTTGGCTGGGCCGGTTTATGCTGGAGCAGCTATTATTGATGACTCATTATTAACAACAACTGAGTCTCGTGAAGTTGAAAGTTTATTAACTGACTCTAAGTTGCTAACACCTAAAAAGAGAGACCTATTAAGTGAACAAATAAAAAAATATTATAAAATTTCAATAGCCTGGGCCACCGAAGATGAAATTGAAAAAATAAATATTTTTCAAGCTTCACTACTTGCTATGAAAAGAGCTGTTGAAGGATTAGGTGTAAATGGTGGCCACATTTTGGTGGACGGAAAATTTCCGATTCCGAATATGCCACACTTTACACAAACACCATTGATTAAAGGGGATCTGAGGGCTGCGCCAATTTCTGCAGCGGCAATATGTGCTAAAGTTGCTCGTGATCAAAAAATGATGGAACTAGCAAGAAAGTACCCTAATTATGGTTTTGAAAAACACAAAGGCTATGCAACAGAGATCCACCGAAAGGCAATTAAAGAATGGGGCCCGACACCAGTCCATCGTAAAACCTTCGAAGGAGTGCGAGAGTTCTGCTAATAATTTTCAACAACTTGGAAAATATTGCGAAGAAAAAGTAATTTCATACTATATTGATCAAGGTTGGAAACTTGAAGCTCAAAGGATTAAGATTTGGGGTGTGGAAATTGATTTATTTTTTTCTAAAATTACCAATGATAAGCAAATATACTATTTAATTGTTGAAGTTAAATCTTTGAGTGAAAACAGCCTCATTGAAGAGAGATGGTCCCGTCGTCAAAAAAATAGATTTATTAAAATAGCAAAATTGATTTCAGAATCTAATCTAGAAACATCTTCTGTAAGCTATTTATTTAGATTCATAGTTGTTAAAAATACAAACGAAATTATCGAACTTGCAATAGAAGATATGATTTAGCATGCAAGCAACAGGCAAAAAAACTGCTTATGGTTATGTCTGATATATTCGCGAAGCAATCAGATATTAATCAAAAGTAGTTATTCAAAAATTGAGATAGAATACTTGAGAGCTTCTTCCCTAGGATTTTTGGATTCAATGATAGGTCGACCAACAACTAATCCGCTAGCACCTAACTCAATAGCTTCTTTGGCACTCATAACTCTTTTTTGATCTTGAAGTTGATTTGCGTTCATTGAGTTTAATTGATTAGATGTGGCCCCTCTAATACCTGGAGTAACAAAATACATCGAATTAAATTGTTCAATTTCGTGCAAACTACTTAATTCGTGAGGAGAGCAAACAACTCCAGTTAAACCTGATTGCTGAACTAAGTTTACTAATTCGTGAACATGAGTTTGAATTGATTGAGTTTTTAATATAGAGGGTAAAGTTTTTTCATCAAAACTAGTTAAAATAGTAACTGCCAAAATTTTTACAGGCTTAGTTTTTTGGTACTCTTGTTCTAGAATTGCAAGTTGACTTAAAGCTTCAATACCAGCTTGGGCGTGCACTGTTACTAAACTTGCACCAGCATCAAATCCTGCTTTAACTGCAGAAACCATTGTAGAAGGAATATCAAAAAATTTGAAATCTAAAAATACTGGAGCAGTTTTGGCGATAGTAGTTATTAAACTGGAGCCTTCTCTTAAGATTAATCGTGGACCAACTTTATATCCACCGGCAACATCTCCAATTTCATCGACTAACTTTAAGCATGATTTCTTATCGTCAACGTCTAAGGCAACGCAAAGTGGATTTAATAGGGGGAGAGATTTTTTTTTATAATTAATATTTTTATAGTCCATTGTTCCTCATTAATTAGTTAATGATTTTTTGTATTTTCATAGAAGATCATGATTTTATTTGGTCGAATAGTCAAAATAGTATTAACCATTTATATTATAATATTGGTGGATTTAATATGCACTTAACACTTACTACTTAACAAGAAAGAAAATAAGTCCAAAAATTTTTCTGATGAAAAATGATAAAGATTGATTTAAGTTGCGAAAAGTTGTTTGTGAATTGAATTAATATAGATCTTGCTATTTAGGTATTCAAGGAATTATTGAATTAATTCAAAGTGTTAACTCATAAGTAAGTCAAGATTTATTGGTGAATATGATTGAAAATACTTTTTTGGATTGTTAGTCAAATTAATAAAATTATATATTAGAAATATTATATTATATAAAAGAATTGTAATCCTGTATTTTTTATTTCGTTGTAAAATGTTCTTCGTAAATTTCAGGATCTAATTCTTGAACATCAATTATTGAATTTGGTGGAATATGAAAAAAAATCCATTTTTCAAAACGAGAGTCATCGGCTCGTACAAGTTTTTGATTTCGAAAATAATACCATATCTTTTGTGAAGCCATAAACCAATAGGGATCGATTCTTTGGATAATGGATTGTTTGGCGATGTTAAAAATGGATTTAGAACAATAACTGATGGATTATATCTTTTACTAGATTATCAACTTTAAAGCTAATAAAGTTTTAAATAAATATCCGATTGATTTACTAGAAGCTTTGAATGTGAAACCAAATGGGTTGAACTATTTGGTTTACCTCTAGTGATTCATGAGGTAGATGTAGTAGGTGATCTTGTTACGGTCCAAATTAATTTATCGGAGAAGAAAAAATAATTTTACATGAATAAACTTGATGATAAAATTGTAGCTATTAAAAGAGAGTCTGAAATTAAGTTTGTTAGAAGTTCTGGGCCAGGTGGACAGAATGTTAATAAAACCAATTCAGCTGCTCAGCTTCGCTGGTCACTGGCGAATACACTTGCTTTATCTGAACGTGAACGCAACTTATGTTTTTTAAAGCTTGGATCACAACTGACCACAGAAGGTGAGCTAATATTAAAAAGTACTGAATCCCGAGATCAGGCTCAAAATATAAAATTAGTTTATGATAAATTGGAACAAATAATTCGAAAAGCTCTATTTGTTCAACGTAAAAGAATTAAGACAAAACCAACTTATTCTTCAAAATTAAAACGACTGGACACTAAAAAAATTCATTCAGAGAAAAAGAAAAACCGAAAAGTTATCGATTAAAATTCACTTATTATGGTGTTGTTGTGTTGCCAGTATTTATTATGCTAACGGGAGAGAAAGTTATAGACGTTGCCCCATCAGCCACAAATTTAAATAAACTAAATTCACCAGATGATCTATCTGGAGGCACTGATTGACTATTTATAATAGAATTGAAATCTACAATAGCTGTATTGGCTAGATCAGAGTTTAGTGTTTTGCCACCTGTTGTTTTCCATACATTATTTGAAAAATTTAGGGTTAAGCTAGCAGTCACAGCACCAGTATAGGACTGTTGAAAGGCCATTCCGCGACAACCAAAGTCATTGTTTGCAGGAGTGCTATTTCCTGAACAAAAAATTTGATTTGAAGTAAAAGTTAAATCGAAAGTTTTATTCGCTGGGTCTGAAGTAAATAAGAAATCGCAATACTTAGTCGCATTAGCACAAGATAAATAATTATTAGAAAATGTGGCTTTGATATTTGAGTAAGTTGATATTAATTTTTCGGTAATCGTAAAAGATGAAGAGGTAACAGTTAAAGAAGAAGAGGTACCTGAAATATCCGCACCAATCACAGCATTTGAAAAAGTTGAATTAGAAATAATTAAACTACCACTTGATAATATTATTGCTTTAGCGCTATTTATGGTCGACAGACCACTTGCTGTTAATGTTCCAGTTCCACTTTTATTTATTGCAATACCACAGTTTGGTGAATTCGTTTCGCTAATAGAAACATTTGAACTAGAATTATAATCAAGATATGTATTGCAACTTCCGCCGAAAAGATTATTTGTTTTTATAAATGTGCCTGAACTTAAAGAGTAAATTTTTCCTGTAGCAGAGCTGAAATTATTATTTTCTAATATAGAACCAGATCCAGTTCCTGTTTGATTAAAAAAGTGTTTAATAGTACCAGCATTGTTTTTTACTAGAGTATTACTTGAGCCTTCAAAGACATTTATAACTGAGTACCATTTTGTAAAAACATTTCCATCGATGACTAAATTATCTAGTCCAGTTTTTTTAATATAACCGCCAAAATTATTTGTATTCGTACAAGCAGCGCTAAATGTATTATTTGTAAAAGTTCCTCCATTAACTATTAAATTATTATTTAGTACAAAGTCTACTTTTTCAAAAATACTTTCTTGACTTATTCCGGGAGCACCTTGTGAAAGATCCAAAGAGTTTCCTGTGGGTTGCATATCCATCATACTATCACAAGAACCTCCAGATTCTGCTTGTGCTATTGTTATTCTATCAGAATTTGTACCAATGGCGGTTACTTTTCCATTAATAGTCATTTGTGAGCTACTTTGTGATATATAAATAATTGCACCTGGTTTTATTTCTACGTCATTATTAAATATTATATTTCCCACAATTAAATAAGGCGACTGTTCTTTATAAAAAGTGATTTTATCATTATAGGTTGTTAGATAAACTAAAGTATAATCACCTAAATTAATTGAATCACTCAACACAGTTGAAACATTACCAACAAAGTCTTTTACTTTTGCAAAAACTGTTTTTGAACCAGCACCTGATGATAAAACCCAACTCAGTTGAGAATTATAATTAATCCAAGATTCTCCAGTATTGAATACCGAGGAAGTATTACTAAATATAATTTCTTTTATGCCAGATCCTGTATCTGTTGCAGTTGTATCAATATAAACATTTTGTTTTGCAGACTGGGCCCAACCGTTCAAAATAGATAATTTTGATATAGTTGGTGCTTCAGTATCAACATAAAAGTCAATCGAATAAACTGAGGAAGGAAGTGCATTTAAATCATAAAATTGAACATAAATGTGTTTTAATCCATCAGTCGTAAAATCCCAAGTTTTGGTTGATGCAACAGTTTCTAATTGTCTATTTAAAAATGCAGATTCATCGCTAACTTTCATCCAAACAGCATCTGCATTGAAACTAATTTTTAAAGGGACACTTCGGTTTTTATAGATAGGAAGAGATGCACCTGAAGTTTGAGTGCTGACATAATTTATTGTTGTGGAATCAACAATAACTCCACCTTGCGGACCTCGTGATAAATCAAGAAATTTGCTTCCGATATTAGTTACTTGCCCAGAGATTATACTAACACCTTTTAAAGTAAAAGATTGGAAACCTAAATGATCCATTCGTAAGTCATAAGTTCCTTCTGGTAAACCTGCTAATGCAAAATTTCCATTACTATCGGTTTTCGAAATAAAATTTGTTCCTGGTATATAAACATCTGTTCCCGCTTTATCTATGTTGTTAGGGTTTTGAAAGAAATCTATTGTTCCAGTAAAACTGCCAGTTGGTTTCAATTTTTTTTCTGAAACAGTTGTATCTTGATTTTGAGTCACAACTACGTCGGATATTTTAACTCCATAATTGGAGGCAGATAGTTCTTTTATCGAACTTTTGTTAGTTTTGATTGTTGCTCCACCTAAAACAGCAGATGAGATATAGATCGTATAGCTACCTGGGTTTATATTGTTTAGAGCATACTTACCTTGTGAATCCGTTGTTGTTGATAATTCAGGATGGGATTCAATTTCAACTTTAGCATTGGCTATAGTTGTAGGGTCTACTCCGGTATCTGCAGCTACGGTCCCTGTTAAAGTACCCGATAAATTAGAAGATGAACTTGTACCATCTCCAGAGACTGAACTTCCACTGCTGCCCCCAACCGAACAAGCACTTAACGCTAAGAAATAAAATACTACTAAAATTATTTGAAACATATACCAACCTCAAAGTTAGAAAATATTAATTAACTATCGGTATTTTTGCTAATTTAATTACTGAACTTAAGAAGAGTTTGGAAAATCAAAACTAAGGGGGCTAGGGAAGAAAAGGTATGAGGGTAGAGAAGGGTACAAAAGTCCAAATAAAAAGATAACTTTTTATATTTTTGTCGAATACCTTTAAGCTTTAGATAGGGCGAAATTGGAGAATTTATTGTGAATGTGTTTAGAACTTATATTTTAATAAATATCTTACTCAGTTTTAGTTTATTCTCCTATAGTAATGCTGAAGAGGCACAAAATAAGAAAATAAATCCAAATAAAAATTCTGTTAAAAATAATGGACGGATTGGATTAGGTTTTGGTGCAAATTATTTTATAAACACTCAAAGTGGAACATTACTATATAGTAAAAATGCAGGATTTGGAAGTTTAGTTTCTGTTTTAGATTTAACATGGAGTTTGAATTCAAAAAAAGTAAAGACAACTTATAAAGTAAACCCTGGTCAATATTCTTCAAATCAAAAAGAAATTAGTGGAACAAAAAATTATTCCTGGAAATTCTTTGAATTAAATTATGCTCATCCTATGTATTATTTTAACATAGTAGAGACAAAAATAAAGTTAATGGGATTAGTTGGGTATGAATTTCATCAATTTCCAATATTATACGCACCAACATCAACTACTTTTTTATCTGAGTCTGAAAAATTACAAACAGCGGTAATTGGCTTAGGGGTTGATGGACGTTTGAGCTCAAAATTATTATTTGAAACTCACTTTAAATATTTACTGCCGATGACGGCATCATATACGGCTACGTCAAAGTTTTTTATTGGTGGAGATATTGAACTTTTATATATCTACAACTCTAAGTTTTATCTTTCAACTCTTTGGAGCGGAAGCTGGCTTAATCAAAAATATAAATTAAAAAATTTAAATTCTGGAGAGCAGACTTTGTTTTATTCTGCTCTCACATTTGGTATTGGAATATTATTTTAGTAAGCTTTTTACAAGTTCCACAACTTGTGTAGGATTCACTTTTGAAACAGATTTTGTTTTTCTTTCAACAACTTCGATTTCATTATTGTTAAGACCCTTTTCTCCAATGACAATTCGCACTGGCATACCAAGTAAATCAGCATCTTTAAATTTAGATCCAGGGCGCTCATCTCTATCATCCATTAAAACTTCGATATTTTGATTTTCTAAATCTGTCATTATTTTTTCAGCAACACTCATTACTGCTTCTTTATTTATATCTAAAACACAAATATGAACATGAAATGGAGCAATACTTTTAGGCCAAATAATTCCATCCACATCAAAACATTGTTCAATGGCAGCTTGAAGAGTTCTGGTTACACCTATTCCGTAACAACCCATTTCTATGGGTTGAGCCTTGCCGTTTTTATCAAGATATTGAGCCCTCATTTTTTGCGAATATTTAGTACCTAAATAAAAAACATGACCTACTTCGATACCACGGTACGATTTTAAAGTACCCTTTCCTGAAGGGCATTTGTCACCCTCTTTTGCCATTCGAAGATCACCACTTTTTGTAACTTTAAAATCACGATCTATATTTATATTTTTGAAATGAAAATTATCTTCGTTAGCGCCGACGATAAAATTCTTTAAACCTAGTACACCATTATCAATATAAATTGGAATATTTAAACCTACAGGTCCACAACTACCAGGCATGGCACCACTTACGGAATGTACTTCTTCGTCTGTTAACATTAATGGTGGATTTACCATTCCTAACATATTTTTTAATTTAACTGGATTTACTTCGTCAGAACCTCGAAGTAGCACACAAAAAGGTTTTATTGTTTGGTCCTTTGGATTAAAGCCTTCGTTGCTTGAGAAAAACAATGTTTTTACTAATTCATTTTCTGGTACCTTTAAAGATTTTGAAAGTTGAGCAATTGTTTTTAAGTTTGGAGTAGCAAACTTTTCTTTGTCTTTTAGAGTTGTTTCTTTAGAAATATATGGGACAGCATCAATGGCAGGTGCAACTTCAACGTTGGCGGCAAAATCAGATTCAGTACTTACTAACAATGCATCTTCTCCTGCGTCGGCTAACACTTGAAATTCATGGGTTTGGCTTCCACCAATATTGCCTGCATCTGCTTGAACTATACGATAATTAAGTCCAAGACGATCAAAAATTGCTTTATATGCATCATACATTGATTGATAGGATTTGAGTGCTTCTTCAGGATTAATATCAAAACTATAAGCATCCTTCATAGTAAATTCACGACCGCGCATTAAGCCAAAGCGAGGGCGAATTTCGTCTCGGTATTTTGTTTGGATTTGATAAATATTTTTTGGAAGATCACGGTAACTTTTAATATCATGTCGAACATAATCGGTTACAGCTTCTTCGTGAGTCGCTGCTAAACAAAACCCCTGATCATTTCGATTTTTGAATTTTAATAACCCATCACCCATTTCGTTCCAGCGACCAGTTTCTTCCCAGAGAGCTTGCGGGTGGACAACAGGCATAAGAACTTCAATGCAATTTCTTTTATTAAGTTCTTCTCTAATTATATTTTCAAATTTACGAAGTGACCTTACAAGTAAATTTCCGTAAGTGTAAATACCTGGTGCTAGTTTTTTTATAAATCCACCTCGAACAAGTAATTTGTGACTTATAATTTCTGCATCAGCAGGGGCTTCTTTAAGAGTATAAATATGTAGCTTTGACCATTTCATAATGTGCTCCATTGAAAAAGATATTTGGATTAATCAACATTAATTCCATAAGTTTTAATTTTACGATGTAAGTAGCTTCGTTCTAAACCTATGAGTTCTGCTGTTTTAGTAATGTTACCATTATTTTCGTTTAATTTTTGAATAAGAAATTCACGTTCAAATTTTGCTCTTGCATCTCTAAAAGTGTTTTCATCATTAGTTGAAGCTGGGATAAGCCCAGCAAAATGTAAATCATGAACATCTACAAATTCGATTGGAGTCAAAATATAAATTCGTTCAATAAAATTCTTTAACTCACGAACATTTCCAGTCCAAGAATGAAGTTGCATAGTCTCAAGTGCATGAGCACTAAATGTTTTACGAGCAAAAGCACCTTCTCTGACCATCATATCGCTAAAATGACTAATAAGCGAAGGAAGATCACTGGCTCTATCCTTAAGAGGTGATACTTGAATAGTATTTTGGGATAATTCAAAAAATAATTCTTCTAAAAATCGACCCTCTTTAGCTTCTAGATTTAAATCTTTATTTGTGGCGCAAATAATTCGTACGTCCGACGTGGTTTTCTCTAACGATCCTAAGCGAATAAAATATTTTTCCTTAAGAAATATGAGTAGTTTTTTTTGTGCTTCAATTGTTAATTCGTGGATATCATCAATAAATAATGTTCCCGAGTGTGCAAGTTCTAATTTACCTTTTCTGGTTTTGTCAGCTCCAGGGTAAGCACCTTTTTCAAATCCAAAGATTTCACTTTCCATTAAAGACGGAGGTATAACGTTGCAGGAAATATCAACAAAGGGATGAGAAGCTTTTGTGCTTAGATAATGAAGATTTTGTGAGATAAGAGCTTTGCCTGTGCCTTGTTCTCCTTTGATTAAAACGGGATGATTTGTTGGAGCAAGTTGTGAAATTTGTTGTTTTAGATTTCGCATTGGTTCGCTTTCACCAATCAGTGCAATATTTCGACGAAGTTTATTCAGAAGTGCAAGTTTTTCTTCTTTTTCAAGTCGAAACAAAAACAAATTTTGTAAAGTTACAATGATTTTATCTGTTGAAAGTGGTTTTTCAATAAAGTCCCAGGCTCCTAATTTAGTTGCCTTCACAGCTGTTTCAATTGTTCCATGTCCAGACATCATCACTATATCACAGTGAGGATATTTTTTCTTAGCCTCGGAAAGAACTTGCATTCCATCAAGTTTACCTGGCATCCAAATATCTAAGAGTATGACTTCTGGATTTTCAACTTTAATAGCCTCTAAGCCAGACTCTCCATCCTTAGCTTGTAATACATGGAAGCCTTCATCTTCTAAAGAAGCTGATAAAGTTTGTCGTATAGGAGCTTCGTCATCAATAATTAATATTCTATGTTTATCATTCATATTAAACTCCATTTTGGTATTTGGCTTAAGCTAATAAGATAAAGTCTTAACTTTAACTTATTAGGACAGGAAGCTCAATCAACATTTTTGTACCATCTTGTGGATTGGCATCGGGCTCCACAGAAAGTGCTCTTATGAATCCGTTATGATCTTCGATGATTCTTTTAACAATTGGTAAACCTAAACCAGTGCCTGTTTCTTTTGTGCTATAGTATGGTTCAAATATTCTAAGTCGATCATCAACAGGTATGCCTTTGCCATTATCGATAACAGATAGTGAGGCAATTTGTAAATTTTTATCGTATTTCGTGCTGATCTTTATATGAGGTTTTGTTTCAGGAGGAATCGCTTGTATTGCATTATCAACTAAATTAATGAGAACCCTTTTAATTTGTTCTTTATCCATTTTGAAAATAGGAAGATTCTCGTCTTTTGAAAATTCAAATGTAACTTTAGGATGTGAAGTTTTAAAAATAGTGAGAGCCTCTTCAACAATTGGATTAAGGGCCACTGGAACTTTGTTTGCTTCTGGAAGTCTAGCGAATTGAGAAAATTCATTAACTAAGTGACGAAGTTCATCAGTTTGCTTGATAATCATTTGGGTGCAGTCTGTAAATGCAGGGTCCTCAATTTTTTGACCGAATTTTCTTTGAAGTCGCTCCGCTGATAATTTAATTGGAGTAAGTGGATTTTTAATTTCATGGGCAATTCTTTTTGCGACTTCAGACCATGCAGCAGCTCTTTGGGCATTAACAATCATGGAGAGATCGTCAAAAACCAAAATGCGTGCAACTTCTTTCTTTTTTTCATCTCGTAAAATTGATAAAGTAACTTGAAGGGGGATAACATGATCATTGATATTAATTGTTACTTCTTTTTGAATGGACTCTAAATTTTTTTCTTGGATATGTTTTAAAACTTCTAAAAAAGTTTTATAATTTTCTCGACTAAAAAGTTCTTTTGCGTGGTGACCAATATAATTACTCTCATCCACATTGAGCAAGGTTGCAGCTCGTCGATTCATTGTCGTAATATTACCTTTGGGATCAACTGAAATGATTCCCGCGCTTACATTTGCGAGCACGATTTCAATATAGCGACTGTGCTTATCTAGATGATCGAGCGTGATTTGTAAATTTCTGTGGGCATCTTTAACTTTTTTCTCGGATTGTTCTAGATTTTGTGTCATTTGGTTAAAACTATGGATGAGTTCGTGAATTTCTTCGGAGCCAGAATCAATTTGCACAGGGGAATAATCTCCCTCAGCCACTCTTCGAGAAGCTCTTCCAACAAGAACTAAGGGGATGGAAAGCTGTTTTGCTAAATAAAATCCAAACCAAGTGGCGCACAATAAAATAACTAAAGTCATTAAAAATAATATAATAGTATAAATAGATTTTAGTGGGTATTCGAGAGGGTTAATATCTCGAAAATCCTCGTAGGCAGCAGTGATATCATTCATTTTGGTCATTAATGATAATGGAACATAACTTGAAATGACAACTGCACCTAATTCAGATTTTTCATCTAGTGGAACAATAACTCGAACAAGATTTCCCTCGCCGAATTGATGTATAGTGCTTGCTTCTGTTTTATTTTTTATTCCCTTTTGTAAAAATTCAAGCGATAGGGAAGGGATTTCTGGAATTGATTCTTCTTCTGATAAAACTAAAATTCGATCATCAAACAAATTTGGATAATACTCTACAGCATCTAAATTATAAGTTCTTTGCAGATCTTGAAGTTTTTTAGTTAAATTTTTTGTATTTGAAAGAGGAACATTTGCAATGGATTGTGCAACTTCATGTGCAAAATGATAATTTCGTTTTTTTGCATTAAAGTAATAAGAGTTCGTTACTTCGAGCGACCCCTTTAAAACACCTGCCATTTTAACGCTAAACCATTTATCAAAACTTGAATTAATATAAAATACGGAAATTAAAAACATCAATACAGTTGGTATAAAACTAAAAGCAACAAATGCGGCAATAAGTTTGGCCTTAAGAGAGCTTCCAATAATTTTACCACGTCGTTCAACAAAAACCTTTACAACATTTCTAAAAATTAAAAATAATAAGAGTAATAGTAAAATAATATTAAAGTTAACTAGACCAAAGAAAAAGATAGAATGTACAAAAGGGAGTTGTTGACTAATGCCAAAAAGCCGCATTTCAAACCATGTTAATAAAACAAAGAGTAAAGAAATAAAGACGACAAAAAATACTTCTCTTTTTCTTTTTTTATTTTCGAAAGGACCTTGTTGAAGTTGTAAATCTTTATCTTTTGGTTCAATCACTAATATTTATCTTTCAGTATTAATCATGAGTAGCTATCATATAATTTATTTTTCAACGCAATCATTTCAATAACTACTGTTGCGGCCTCAGCTCCTTTGTTTCCATGGGAGCCAGTAACTCTATCCCAAGCTTGTTCTTCATTTTCAGTTGTAAGAACACCAAAGGCAACAGGTTTATTGTATTCTAACATTAATTGTGAAACTCCACGTTCAACACTATTACAAACATAATCATAGTGAGAGGTTTCACCACGGATGACTGCGCCAAGTGTAATGACGCCATCACATCCATTTTCTAGTAGCCATTTTGCTGCAATAGGAATTTCAACAGCGCCGGGGACATGTGTATTTATAACTTGGTTGCTTTTAATATTTAATTTTTGCAATTGCTCAAGAGCACCTTTTTCTAAACCCTCAGTGATTTCTCGATTAAACAGTGAGGTGACTATACCAATTTTAAGTACGGGTTTAATTTTATTACTCACTTTAGATTGAGATTTATTCTTTGCTTTTACTTTTAATTTAGATTTAACTGGTACTTTGTTTTTCATAATTTTTATTAAACTTTCATTGAATTTCCATTAAATTTTAAATGGAATGACTTCTGTAATTTCTATACCATATGCTTTTAGGCCAACACGTTTTTCAGGTTTGCTTGATAGTAGCTTCATTTTTTTTATTCCGAGATGACGTAGAATTTGAGCACCAATTCCATAATCTAGAACATCTAATGATGGACCAAATGACATTGCACTCTTATCAGTGGTTTCAAGAAAATGTTTTGAGTCTTCTAAAATTGAAGAATGAAATGAGTGATTATGAGTTTGAATATTCTCTATATTTTGAGATGCTGCATGAGTAGTTGGGCTGCTCATATAAAGTAAAACACCACAGTCACTTTCTGAAATAAGTTTGCGTGCACTTTGTAAACTAGAATTTCCACTAAGTAGGGTTGATATTAAATCCCGAGATTTATTTTCAACATGAACTCGTACCAAACAATTTTTATCTGGTGAAATAATACCTTTTTGAATAACAATATGTTCTGTATGGTCCACAACACTTTTAAAAATTTTTAAGTGTAAGTTGTCATCAGGTAATTTTTTTGAAAAAGTTTCTTCAACAAGACTTTCGTTTGCTAATCTATATTCAATCAGATCAACAATAGTACCAATTTTTAAACCATGTTTCTGAGCAAATAATTTAAGTTCTGGAACTCGAGCCATAGTACCATCTGAATTCATAACTTCGCAAATGACAGCTGCTGGAGCTAGGCCTGCAAGCTTTGCAAGGTCTACACTTCCTTCTGTATGTCCTGCTCTTTTTAAAACACCACCGTCTTTTGCTTGGATAGGAAAAATGTGACCTGGAGTTCTAACATCAGAAGGTTTAGCATAATGTGAAGCTGCAACTTTAATTGTATGAGCTCGATCTGCAGCAGAGATTCCAGTAGAAACGCCATGGGCCGCTTCAATACTAACCGTGAATGCTGTTTTGTTTGGAGTTTGATTATCTTCATCGCGAACCATTAAAGGTAAATTCAATTGTTCAATTTGTTTTTTTGCAAGTGCAAGGCAAATTAGACCTCGCGCTTCAGTAGCCATAAAATTTATCATTTGAGAGTTTATATGATCTGCACTGCAAACGATATCACCTTCGTTCTCTCTTTCTTCGTCATCGACTAGAATAACCATTTTACCTAATTTAATTTCTTGGATGAGTTCTTCGGTTGTATTAAACATTTTTAAGTTCTCCATTTTTGACTCCCTGAAAAATTGTTTTAACCATGTAATCAGCTTCAAGGCAAACTGAGTCACCTAATTTAAGTAATGGTAAATTAGTTCTTTTTTGTGTTTCAGGAATTAAACAAAATTCAGCACTAATATGAAAATTAGTGTTAGTTAGATTTTCTGACAAAGAAGAAAGTTGAGTAATATCGTTTATAGTTAAGCTTACTCCGTTTACTGTTAAACTTCCTTTAGACCAACAGAATTTCTGAATATTTTGTGGGATACTTATATTTAAAAACCAATTTTCACCTTGTTTACTACTTTCTATAACTTGTCCCATAGCTTCAACATGACCACTTACAAGGTGCCCATGTATACGATCACCAAATCTTAATGAACGTTCGAGATTTACAATTTTGTTGAGCCATTCGTTTGGATTTATTTGATTCAAAACTTTAAGTGTTTCAGCACCCAATGTGAATTGCATTGTTGGAGTATTATTGATAATTGGTTCAGTTTCAAGGGTGAGGCAGACGCCATTGGTAGCGATACTGTCTCCAATTTTAAGATCATCAAAGTGGGATGGCTTAACAATCCAAACTCGAAGAGCTTGGTCCAAGGGTTCAACTTTAACTATTTTTTCGTGAGCTTCGATTATTCCTGAAAACATATAGAATTTTGCTATCAATGGGTGGGCAGCAAGTCAATGGGATTGCAGTCGAATATTAAAAAGTCTTGAAAAAAAAGCAGAATAGGGGGTATTGTGTTATTATATGCAAACTACAAAAAATAAAACTGATCCTCGGGATAAAAATAATTGGTTCGATTCGACATCACCTAAAACTTATTGGTCACAATATAAAAAAGCTGTTGAATTAGCTCTTGAGTCTGTAAATGATACTTTTTTTATTGAAGCTGTTAGTTTAGTTCTTGATGCAGCTAAAAAAGGAAAAACTATTTTTGTTTGTGGAAATGGTGGATCAGCTGCAATTGCAGAACATTTGACCTGTGATTGGACAAAGGGTGCATCTAGTTCTAAATTAAAAATTAAAACACAGTCACTTTCTTCTAATGGATCATTAATTTCAGCAATTGCAAATGACTTTACTTACGATGAGATTTTCTCAAAACAACTTGAGTTGCTAGCAAATCCTGGCGATGTATTAATAACTATTTCTTCATCAGGTAATAGTCCAAATATAATCAAGGCCATTGAAAAGGCTAAGATTATGGACGTAAAAACAATTGGGTTTACAGGATTTCAAGGTGGGCAATCAAAAGAAATTTCTGATATTGCTCTCCACGTGAATTTTTCTAATTATGCAATTGTTGAAGATGCACATCAGTCAGTTATGCAGGCAATGGCACAATATATTTTTCGTTCGATGGCCTAGATTTTTATGATTATGTATGATTTCTCCAGCTTAGCTGATCAGACTTAATCATGAGCTGTTATTATTTTTTTTAAAAATTGAATGTAATTTTCAGGGCTGATATATTCGACATTCAACCCTAATTCGTTAAAAACTTCGGATTGGGCTTTTTTTTCTAAGGGTTCATTTTTTGTTTTTGAATTAAAGCTGACCTGATAGGCTGTAGTTATATTATTTTTTACACAAATAAAATCGATTTCTAATCTGCTTTTTTCGGTTAAATAATAAAAAACCTCATGTTTAGTTCTGAGTAAATCTAAAAATATTAAATTTTCAAAACGTCGACCAAAATCTGATTGATTTGATAAAGAGTAAAGGGTCTTTAATCCATTATCAATATTATAACATTTTTTGGGATTTGATTGTTGTTTCCGAATAGACGATGAAAATATTGGAATGGAAAATATAGCAAATGCATCTTGAAATGCTTCAATAACTTGATAAGTAAAATTTTTTGAAAATGAATATCCTCTAGATTTTAAATCATTATTTAGTTTATTTACTGAAAAAGATTGAGCTACTTGCTGAATAGAAAATTTAAAAATTTCCCGAACAAGTTTTTCATCAGTAAAGTTATTGCGCTCAATAACATCTCTAAAAAGCATTACATCTACATAATCTTTTAGAATTTCTCTGTGGATTTTTTTGGGGAGGAGACTGAGTTCAGGAAAACCTCCAGTATTCAAAAATTCCATTAGAGGTTGATAAATATCACTGAGGAGAAAATCTGATTTTAGTATTCTCTCTAAAAGATTATGGAGTCCCTTAAAATCAAGCCACTCAAAAAAAGATAAGGGGTATATTGTATATGTTAAAGATCTCCCTCTGAGTGAAGTTGCAATTTCTTTACTTAGTGTTTTTGCGGAGGAGCCGGTTATACAAACTTTATGTTTTTGTTCTGTAAGCCTACGAACTAATTTTTCCCAATTTTCAAGATTTTGAATTTCATCAAAGAAAAAAAATTTAGATTTTTCGTGGTTGAAGGTTAATAAATAATTATCAAGAGCTGCTCCAAACTCATGGGCAGACATATTTGAAAGTCGATCATCCTCAAAATTTACAAAAAATATGGATTCAAAATTCCGGTTTTCACTAAGTAATCGCTGGATAACTTTTTTTTGAATTGAGCTTTTTCCACCTCTTCGAACTCCAATTATTGTCATAATTTTATTTGGATAAAATTGAAAGTTAATGGATCTAAGTTTTATAGATTCATTTTTTATTAACTCTAAATTTTCCTTCGAAATTTCTTGGATAAGTTCTGAAAGTTCCACATTAACTCCTATATTAAGGATATTGGATTTCTTTCCTTAAATCAAGGAAAGAAATAGCATATTCTTTCCCTTATTAAAAGAAAGGATATAATCATTAAGGGTGTAGACTAGATAGGGGATAAAAAAAGGGCAAGCAATTTAGGAGCGAATATAGAGAATTCAAAATCATATTTTCCATTGAAAAAAATTTAAAATAAATCTGCTCTCAAAAGAGCTATCAAATTTTAAAGCTAAAATGCTACGGTACAAAACGTAAGTTTGCAGATTTAAATAGAGCATCTAAAAGTCTTTCTGAAAATGTTTCTTCAGCACGACCATTGTGCATATAAATCTTCAAATATTCCTGATTTTTGTTGTTTCTATCAGAATCAACTACACCCTCAATATACCCTGTTTAAATATAAGTGAGTCCATCTCTAGACCAAGACTCATTTTCAAGCTCGTTAAATGATCCTTCATTTCTAGAGTAACCATTATAAACATTTATGATTTCTTGAAACATTGCTCCAAATAGCTCTTCTCCATGAGCATATTGCGATTGATTGTAACCTGAAACTTGTTGAACCAATTCTTCAGGCATTGCTGGAAGGAAAACTCTTATTGAAACTGGAAATGGAGGTTCTTTTCTGGAAGTGTAGTTCTGTGATACAGATATCGCTATTGGAATCTCATTTTCTAATATTGAAATTAAACAATTAAAACTACCCATTTCGTTTTCTTTTTGGGTAAACAAATCTAAAAATTGTCGTCCAGTTGTAATAACACTTAGTTTTTCTTTAGCAAATAATACCTTCCGAAGTAGATTATTTTTTTTCTTTACTACTAATTGGCCATTATTATTAACTAGAATTTCCAAATTTTTTTTTATTGCCAATTGATATAAGAGAAGTTGAAGCCGATGAGTAATTGAATAAACTTTTGCAAGAATTTTCTATGGATGCAAAACATGTGAAAGACAAAAAAAGTAAAACAGATGTAAAAAACTTTAACATAACTTCTCCTATAAATTATTAGATAATGATATTCACATGCATCGAATGCCAAAATCTAAATTCTTTTGAGTGAGCAATATCTTAAAGTTAAGGAGTTTATAGTAGTTTATAGTAGTTTATATATGTTACCAGAGGGGTGTGATACTTGAGTGTTGCTTCAAGAGGATGGAAAAGGCTCAAATCTTATATATTGAGCCTTATTAAATCTTAAAATGAGAAAATCAATTAAGACAAGTGGCTTCAACTTTTTGAGGATAAACAATTCCAAGAGTAAAAACTGAAACAAAACCACCTAAGACAGTTCCACTTACATAAAGATCTTTCCACTCTTTGCCTTTACATAACTTCACAATATCTACGGGAGTTGAAACATATCTAAAAAATGGGATATGAATATCGTAAGAATAATCTTCCACCAATTGAGTTTTTTCATTGGGTTTACGATCTTCAACAATTTTAACACCAGCACAACCTAGGTGAAGAAAACAAACTACCAACAATAATGATTTAAATACTTTTTTTCGCATCACCGCACCACACTTGTAGAGTTCTAGGAGTATAAATACCAATAGTTAAAATAGAAACTAAACCTTGCCATAAATTATTTGAAACATAGGCTTGTCGAAAAGACTCTTTTCCACAGACTTCACTCAGTTTAACTTCTGGTCTAAGAGGAAAGGTTCCAAATAAAAAGTAATTTAAATTTTGTTCTTTATTTGCGGGTCCTTCTAAACTTAATTCCTTAATGTCCGCAAAAATTGGGTGATGGCGAAAGGCTTCGTTTCTTTGTCCAACCACCATTCCTGAGACCCCGTAATCATAACTATAATAATCATCTTTCCGAATGTGTTGAACACTTGAACAACCACTTAGGAAAACCATTAGTGCTATAAAAATAAATTTATTTTTCATATTGACATTAAAAAACCATGTCAACTCTCATAAGTCAATTTTAATCATATACCTTGGCTTTTTGCCCTAGGTTCTCCGATTTTCTTTTGAAATCTTAATTTCCAAAAAAAAAATTACAAATTCATTTAATTATTTTAGTTCAGATTCAATTCTAAAATCTAAGTTAAAGTGTGCCGAATTTTGAAAGGCAAGGGTAATTAATTCACTTGCAATAAAACAAATAAAATTTTCGCCACTACTCGTGTATTGATTAGAAGTAATTAGGTTATTATGAAAATACAAACTTTAGTTTGTGTTTTCATAATTTGGGGTGATTAAAAATCACCCCAATCAAACAGGAAAATAACTGCTTATGATTATGTCTGATATAATCGCGAAGCGATCAGACTTAATCATGAGTAGTTATTATGAAAATCGAAACTTTAGTTTGTGTCTATTTTTCTTAATTTAAAATTCGTTGAAACCATAAACAGGAGTTTACTTTGAATAAATCAATTCCAAATATTTTTTCAGGCTTTATTATCAGTTTTTTTATTTTGCAATATCACCCTACTGTTTTTGCTCATAATGAGATTCCATTTGGGGGAGAGGGAAGTGATAATTTAGCCTTTGAGGCAGTATTAGCGAACAAACTAATGAATCAATTTAATTCTTCAAATCTAAATTCAAAAATTAAAGAAATATTAATTGGAATTCCAGTTAAAATTTTAGAAAGTAACCATCATCCTTTTGGTGATGGACAATCTAATGCGACTTTTAATTATGGTAATTATTGGAAGAGTAAAAATCCAATTGTTATAGTTCGACGTGAGGTTTTAAAATCAGGAGAAGTGAAAGATTATTTCGAATGGGATGCGTCGCTTAATATTGTAAATAATCCTGATGAACTCAATATAATAAAAATCAATCAGGATGATTTATTCTTTAAACCAAAATCTTGGAGAGATTGGTTTTATGTTTCGTTTAAAATAGAGTCTTATGAAATATCAAAAGTTGTAAATGAACTTGGCTCAATTGCTCAACTTTCTGCAAATAGAACATTGCCTGATCCAGAGAAGATAAAATTGGAGTTAAAAAAAGACAAGTCTTCATCACTGGATGCATTTAAAAAGCATCAATGGGGACCTGGATATAATAGTATGGCATATTGGAGTGATAGTGTTCATGGAGAATATCCATTAACTGAAAATACCTGGTTAACCACTTCAGTTGGAGGGGTATCAACTTGGCTTGTAACCCCAGGAATAGATTCCCAGCTAAAACATTTATATACTTGTTTTCAGGGGAGACAATTTGATGCGGAGAAAAAATTTGGTGTTCCATCAGGAGCAGGATTGCATAAAATTGGTGATGCTGCTGAGAGTATTGTAAATAGCATTGAGTCCTTACAACTGCCAGTCGTTTATGGAAAATCAAATTCATCCGCTGTTCTGCCAAATGGAAGTAAGTTAAGTTATGATTTAACTCATACGTTAGTTGCAAGGCTTTTAAATCCTGGAGAATTATTTCTGACATCACAAAGTAATTATCATTGGTATGTAAATCCAACTGAAAAAGAATTTTGTGTCGAAATTTGGGTTCATCAATGTGTTCCAAAGGGGATCAGTAATAACTGGGGCTTCACTTGCCATTAATTAAAAGTAATGTCTGATAAAATCGCGCAGTCGATCAGACTTAATCATGAGCATTTATAGTTGGGATGTGCCATACCAAATGTAGCGCATCAAAATTTAAAAATATTATCTAAATGTGACATCTTAAAAACTCTTCGCTAATCTACTGTCAAACAAATTTACTTTTGCCTATCGAGTAAAATTTTATAAGGAGAAGAGTTTATGTCATTAAATGACAATGATGTTGTGATTGTTGAAGGGGTTAGAACTCCTTTCGTAAAAGCTGGTGGTACTTTTAAAAATGTACATGCTGCTGATCTTGGTAAAACAGCGGTTAAAGATTTAATTGCAAAAACTAACTTGGATGTAAATGAAGTTGATGAAGTGATTTTTGGAAATGCAGGGAACCCTGCGGATGCAGTCAATATTTCAAGAGTGGTAGCCCTTGGATCTGGCTTTCCACTTAAAACATCAGCCTTCACAGTTCATAGAAATTGTGCTTCTGCCATGGAGAGTATCGCTACTGGATTTGATAAAATTAAATCAGGCACGTTATCTGCTGTAATTGCAGGTGGTACTGAAAACATGTCACAAATGCCACTTTTAATGAGTAGTGCATTTGTTAAACTATTTGAAAAATTAGGTAGTGCAAAAACCACAGGGCAACGTCTTGGTATCTTAGGTTCTCTACTGAAAGCAGATTTTAAACAAATCATTGATATGGTTACAACAAGTCCTATGGCAGAAACTCCATATAAACCTATTATTTCTGTTATGAAAGGTTTAACTGATCCTTTTGTTGGAATCAATATGGGTCAAACTGCCGAAATCTTGGCGAAAGAATTTGGTCTGAGTCGGCTGGAACAAGATCAGTTTGCTTTGCGAAGTCATCAATTAGCTTCTAAAGCAATGAAAGATGGTCGCTTTAAATTAGAAATAACACCAGTGTTTAAATCTCCAGATTTTAAAGAAGTAATTTCTGAAGATGTCGGACCACGTGAATCACAAAGTATTGAACAACTCGCAAAATTAAAACCATTTTTTGATAAAGCCACTGGAACAATCACTGCAGGTAATTCTTGTCCAATTACCGATGGTGCTGCTGCAGTTTTATTAATGAGTCGAGCAAAAGCAAATGCTCTTGGATATAAACCAATTGCTAAAATTAGAAGTTATGCTTTTGCGGGACTTGAACCAGAGCGAATGGGACTTGGACCTGCATATTCAACTCCACTTGCTTTAAAACGTGCGGGGCTTCAATTAAAAGATATAGGTTTAATTGAACTTAATGAAGCATTTGCTGCACAAGTTTTATCTTGTGTGAAAGCTTTTGAGAGTAAAGAATTTGCTCAAAATAAATTGGGATTATCAGAAAAAATTGGTGATGTGAATATGGATTTACTTAATGTAAATGGTGGAGCTATTGCATTAGGGCATCCCGTTGGTGCAACAGGGACTCGCTTAGTTGTTACATTGATGAAAGAAATGCAAAAAAGAAATGTTCAGTTTGGTCTTGCAACACTTTGCATTGGTGGCGGTCAAGGTGGATCTATAATTATTGAGAAGGAGGCGTAGTCAAATGAGCATTCAAGAAAGTATAAAATTAATTCCTAATGGCGAAATTGCAATCGTTGAATTTGATTTGGTAGGAGAGAAAGCAAATAAATTAAATACTCCAATAATGATGAGATTTAAAGAAATTATTGAAGAATTAAAAAGTTCCAAATACAGAGCTGTAATTATTAGATCTGGAAAACCAAAAATATTTATTGCTGGTGCTGATATCGAAGAGATAAAAAGCATGAATAAACGCGAAGAGTTTGAAGCTGCTGTTGAAAGTGGTCAAAATATTTTTAATATGCTTGAGGATCTTCCAATACCAGTTATTGCTTCTGTAAATGGAGCTTGCGCTGGGGGTGGATGTGAGATGATAATGGCTTGCGATTATCGAATTGCGAGCGAAGATAATTCTACTCGTATTGGATTGCCTGAAACAAAACTTGGTATCATACCAGGATTTGGTGGCTGTGTAAGAATGCCGAGAATAATTGGATTACAGGCTTCCTTAGATGTTATTTTACAAGGAAAATTATTAAATCCTAAAAAAGCTCTAAAAGTTGGTCTTGTAGATAAAATAGTTCATCCCGCATTACTTGAAAAAGAAACTTTAAAATGGGCACATGAAATTATTGATCAAGGTGCAAAGAAGCGTCGTAAAGAATTTTGTGCTAAAGGAACAGTTAATATAGTTTTGGAAAGTTTTGTTGGAAAACCAATTGTTTTTTCAAAAGCAAAGCAAACAGTTTTAGAGGCGACCCATGGTCATTATCCGGCTCCTATCAAAGCAATTGAAGTGATTTCAAAAACTCTTGGAATGAGTGATAGAACTGAAGCTTTAAGAATAGAGCGAGATACTTTTTGTGATTTAGCTCTTACTGATGTGAGTCGAAGTTTGATTCATGTTTTTTACTTAACTGAAATGGTAAAAAAGCAAAACGGTTTACCACAGGGAATAAAAGTTGAAGCAAAACCTGTAAATGCCATGGGGATTCTTGGTGCTGGAACAATGGGTGGTGGTATTGCCTATGTTGCTGCAGATAAGGGTGTTCATGTTCGCATGAAGGACATTAATAATGATGCTCTTGCTCGCGGATTTAAGCATGCCTATGATTTATGGTCAAAACTTGTAAAGAAAAAAGTTATCAACAAATTTGAATTGCAACAAAGAATGGATCTTGTAACTGGGACTTTGGATTTTTCAGGATTCAAGACTTTAGATGTTGTGGTTGAAGCTATTGTTGAGGATATCGAAATTAAAAAGAAAGTCATTGCTGAAACAGCAAAGCATTGTAAAGAGAGTGCCATCATCGCAACAAACACTTCAAGTTTAAGTGTCACAGAAATGGGAAAGGCACATCCAAAGCCAGAAAATTTTGTTGGTATGCACTTTTTTAATCCTGTTCATAAAATGCCATTAGTTGAAGTTATCCGTGGAGAGAGCACAAGCCATGAAGCTGTGGCAACTATTTTTGAATTATCAAAACGAATGGGTAAAATGCCAGTTGTTGTAAAAGATGGACCTGGATTTTTAGTTAATCGATTATTACTTCCATACATGGCAGAGGCTGCGCATTTACTTAATGAAGGCATGTCGATTGAAACCGTTGATACTGCCTATGTGAATGAGTTTGGAATGCCAATGGGACCCTTTGCATTGATGGATGAAGTGGGATTAGATGTTTGTATTAAAGTTTTAAAAATATTTAAAAAGGCTTTTGGAGCACGAATTGAAATGGCTTCATGTTTAGATGCACTTGAGAAAACAGGACGTCTAGGTCGTAAAAATAATAAAGGATTTTATACTTACTCTGAAAGCGGAAAAAGATTAGCAGTTGACCCAACAATATATGCTGAACTTACTTTAAAGGAACCAACAAATCCTTTAACTAATAAAGAATGTTTAGAGCGCGGTGTATTTATGATGATCAATGAATGTTCTTTAGCTTTATACGAAGATCGAATTGTTGAAACTCCACATGAAGTGGATTTAGCAATGATTATGGGTACAGGGTTTCCTCCGTTTAGAGGGGGGTTATTAAAGTATGCAGACGCCGTTGGAACTGAATATATTGTGGATCAATTAGAATTTTACGCTCAATCTAAGGGTGCAAGATTGAAGGCAAACAATCCATTACGTAATATGGCTAAGACTCAACGTAAGTTTTATAGTTAGTGGATTTGAATTGAATGACATGGGGGAAGTTAGAGTTAACTTCCTCGAAATTATATTGTTCATTATTAATTTGTCGCAAGATTTGAGTTATTGCTAGTGGCCTTTTGATAAACATCTGGTGGTACTAAGATTTTTTTAAGAGTCCTTCCTTCACCACTAAAGGAACTACAATCTCTTGTTCTAATTGAGTCTGATATATGGTCGCTTCCATATTTATTTTCAGCAAGTTTAAATTCAGAATGTCCATCGCCGCCACCATAAATCAATAGAGTATTTTGAGGAATATCATTACAATTTTTAATTTTAGCTTTAAAATATTCTTCATTATAAATATCTTTCCAACCATAATCCTTTATTAATACTTCTGCCATAGCAACAGAGTCTTCCCCTCCAATGTATTTATCTGTATAATTAGATCTTAGTAAAGCTTCCTTTATGTAATTTACACACAAAAACTTCCATTGAGATTTTTCTTTTTCTCCAAAAAAGGTGTGTTTTTTTGTGTTATATAACTTTGAAGTATTTTGTTCTAAAATTTCAGTTAGATTATTCAACTGATTATCTGTACTTAAAGCTTGAGATAATTTATCAAAAGGATCTAAGCTTGGGTTAAGTAAACTTGCAACTTGTTGATATGGTTTTAATTCTTCTATAGTTTGTTTTTTACTCATTAAGGGGCTAGAGTTGGATTTAAAAGAATTCCATGAAGAATTATCTTGAGTAGTTCTTAAATACTCATCCCCTCGATCGCAGTAACCAAATGGAATATCTTCAGTGGCTTTTGCAAAAGGTGATTTGCTTGTAGCATCAGCTAATATCGAACTAAGAGGTATTTTAGTTAATGCATTTGCTCCATATGAAAAAGTACTATCAGAGCTACTCGTTGTTGAATTATCAAATTTTTTTTTATCGATGAGTCCTATGAGGGTTTCACCCTTGTAGTCTTTGCAATTTTTATTTCTGAGTTCAGGAGTTAATTTTATTTCAACATAATAATAGTCGCCAAGTGTTTTTCCAGTTTTTTTAATTTGTTGTTTTGCAATTAACTCATCTTTCTTTTCTTTAGAGAAAGAGCAACTAGTTATTAGGGAAGTTTTTCTAGAGTTAGTTGGATCATCCTGAAAATTAACAATATCTGTATCTGTTTTATCTTCAGGTGCATTAGTATCTAAATTTGCAAAGGTATCAATTTTGAAAATCATAATTGATATTATAAATAAAAAATAAAAAATATTTTTTGGATTAAATTTTATTTTCATAATAATACCCCTTTCCTACTAAAACAGTACTGCAACCATTGGACCAATTAGGGGTGTAAAACTTTTTGTCGGGAATTGGCTTTTTTTAACGCTTTAAAAAGCCTGAAATGAATTGGGAATTTAATTCTCCGTTCAAAAATTTTAAAATTTGGAGATATTGGCAAAATTGGAGCATTTGTTTAAAAAATCACACAAAATATTGATTTGAGACAAGTCTAGAGCTATCTTTAAAGATGGAGTTAAAATTTTGGAGTAATTTTATGAAATTAAAATCAGTATGTGTTTTTTGTGGATCTCAAAAAGGGAATAATCAAAATTATATCGACGCCGCAGAAGATGTAGGGGAGTTGATTGCACAAAAAGATTTTCGACTGGTTTATGGTGGTGGTCATGTTGGATTAATGGGAATAATGGCTGATTCATGCATTGCCTTAGGTGGTGAAGTTATTGGAGTAATTCCCAAAAGTTTATTAGAACGAGAATTATCCCACAAAAAACTAACAGAACTTCGTGTCGTAGATTCAATGCATGAGCGAAAAGCATTAATGGAAAATTTATCTGATATAGTTGTAGCAATGCCCGGAGGTTTTGGCACTCTTGATGAACTCAATGAAATACTAACATGGAAGCAACTTGGATTTCATCAAATGCCTATTTATATTTTAAATATTGATGGCTATTATGATCTTTTTTTAAAATTTGTACAACGTGCTGTAGATGATGGATTTATCTCGAAAGAACATCAAAAATACTTAATTATTTGTAATACAGTTAAAGAGCTGTCTGAACTCTTAAGCTCAAACTAATTTTTAAATTCAAAAAGATTTATAAACCAACTTTATTAAACATTTTCTTAATAAGGGAAAGTTATTAATTTTAAATCCAGGAATAATTTCTGTAATAATTTCATCAATTGACCTTCGCCTTTTATAGTGACCTTTATTGTCTGAATGTACATTAATCTACAGTTTTTTATTTTTTCAACATAAGTTATATTTAATCACACAAATACCCTAAAATGGTAAAGTTAGAAAGGTATCAGTAAGGTGATAATTTAATGAAAAATCAAATAAAATTGATATATTTACTATGTTGTTTTGTTTTATTTTTTCATTCGGATTCATATGGTGTGAATGATCATATCCAAACATGCAATCAATTATTCGAGACTGCATTATTCCAAAAAGCTTCTATCAATTTAAAAAAAGCAGGATTCAGTTTTTCGAAAAAAATAAAACCAGGTGATAAAGTTAATGCTATTATTAATGGTCAAACAAACAAATATATTTTTCTAATTGCTACACCTGAATTTGTATATGTCAGTCCGATTAATAAGTTTAAAATTATAAAAATTGAAAGTGATTTAATTAATGATTTTAACTCAATTAACTTAATGAAAACATTTATACCGAAAATTCAAGTGGGGCAGTCTTGTTTAGGAAATGCAATTATAAATGGTCTTAAAATTTACAATCAAAAACCTAATATTTTGTTAAACCAGTTTATAGAGAATGAACAACTTACTGAAGATGTAATTGAAAAATTTTGTCCCTACTCTGGTTTGTGTAACAAACCCTCAGATCAACAAAATTACAGATTTCAATTATTAAAAGAATTGAATGTAAATTATAAGTTACTATATAATTATGATTTGGTAGTCAAATTTGCCCGTAAAGGCGTACCAATATTATTAGATTATTTTGCACAAGTATCGACTCAATTAATATATTTTATAAATAATAAAAATGAATTATTAGAAAATATAGTCTATCCATCATCACGCTATTCTGCTAATGGTGGTCATTCCGTTGTCATTGTTGGTACATTTAAACATCCCTCTATTAATGAGGATATTTTGATTACTTTAGATTCATATCAAGGAAACATCGGGTTCGTTAAAATTAGAGATTCCAACTCCATAGTAAATGCAATTGCTCTTATTTCAAATTAACTCCCCATGAGTAAGTCTGATCGCTTCTCGATATTATCAAATTTATTTACAGATTTTTTTCGCCCATTCAAAAGTAACTTTGGCAAGATTGTAAGCCAAACTTAAATCTTCCTCGTCCAATTCAAATACGCCTTCTTCGTAACGGCGGATTGTTGCATAATCTGTAAGTTCATTGATATTTTCTGGTCCATTAAAACTAAAATTATTTGGTATTCGACCAATTAAAATATCGAGATTATGAGTAAAAGGAAAAGGAACTTCAAGAAAACAAAGGACTGATATTAGTGATTTTTTAACCACCTGTTGAGCATTAAAACAAACATTTTCTTTTCGACCAGAGGTTGCTTGAAGTAAAATTTTAGTAGTTTCTAAATCACCTTCGGCAATCTTAAGTAATTCAAATGCGTATTCTTTTTTAAAACGTTGTTCTTTTGTCATAAATTACAATTCCTGTTGCGTTTTTGATAATTAAACAAAATTGCAGCGAGATACTGTTTTTGATGCTCGGGGTGAGTGTTCATATCGCTAAGAAGATATTCAAAATCCTCTTTAAACTTTAATTCTGTGAGTGGAATATTCCAGATTCCGCTATTTACTTCATTTAGTAGTTTTTTATAGAATATGATTTGCCCCTCTTTGATTTCATTATTGTAGAAAAATCTCTCGGCATGTTCTAAATCGTGAATTGTAAATTCAAAAGAATTCTTATCTTTTAATATATGAGAATTATATTGTTCTGCATTCCAAAATACACTCACACATCGTTGACCATTGGCTTGAAGGATTAAAACCTCAGTGGGAGTGAGGACTCTTTCATATAAAATTAAATTCCAATCTAAAAATCTCCAAGAATACAAAGTTGTAAAAACACGTTCCGAAATATTTTTAATTCGATATGAAATAAAAAAATCCCAAAACGAAATCTTATCTTTTTCAGGCTGGAATTTATTTAAATTGAAGTGCTCTTGAAACTCGTTCCATAGATCTTCGAGGCTAAAATTTTGTAATTGGTTAATTGGAATGTTTAGGTCTCGAGAATTTCGAACCCCCTGCTTCCATTTTTTTGGCTCATTAAAAACCACATGAGCTAAAATAGTTAGAGCGATGGCCTCTGAGGGATGAATAAAGTTACTGTTGTAATAAAATTTAATTTTCTGAAGAAATACGAATAACGAATCAGGCATATTAGATTGTTGATTTACTCGAAGATTTAAATTTTTGGAAGATTAAAATAATAGAAGAAACCATCATTGCAATATAAAAATAATTTGAGACTTTATGAAAAACAGGTCCCGGTAACCCTAATACATACAGACTTGAAAAGTCGGCACCCCAATTAATAATACGAGTGACCAACATTGGAATTGCTATTAATAATATAAAAATACCAGATGTAATAAGAAGGGGGTTTTTGTATTTTAATCCAGGAGTTTTTAACTCTGAATAAAAATATAACATTGCAGAAAATAAAAATGTAAAGCCGGCCCAAACTGAAGCCACTTGTCTGCTATCAATCAAATTAAAGAAAAGGGTTACGATAAAAATCACAAGAATTTGTAAGACTAAAAACAAAATATACTTTTTCATAAAAATCCTCTCTTCAAGCTTAGAGCCAGCGTGATATTGATTTATGAATTCAATTTATTCAACTGTAATTAACTTTGACACTCTACTTAAAGGCATAATCAATTGGTGGTATGTTTTAATTAACATACCAATTTCAACAAGATAATTTTAAAAAAATCAATATTATAAGAATTCGCAACAATCATTTAATTCTGGCATAAATGTTGTATCGCTTTGAGATGAGGAGTTTTCTATGCATGCCAGTAGTAATAAAAAAATGAGAAGTAACAAATTAAATGTAATCATAAATTTATTTGTGATACTTCCAGCACTTTCATTTGCAATAGCGTGTTCAAAAGTTAATTTTTCAAAAACTGATCCTGCAGGTTGTGTGAATGTAGATAATAAATGTAAATTTGATTATATAATATATGGTTCTGGGGGAATGGTTGATATTCTTTTTGTGGATGATAACTCAGGCTCCATGTCCTTCGAACAAAAAAATATGGGCTCACATTTTCCAGATTTATTAAAAAAATTAGACGAGCGAATGCTTGACTATCATATTGCAATCACCACAACAGATATTAGTAATAATGACAATTCACCTCGTGATATTAATCTAAACGGTGCATTACAAGATGGAAAACTTATCGAATTTCAATCAGGAATGAAGTTTTTAATACCCAATACACCAGATAAAGAAACCCTATTTGCAAATACTATGAAAAGGGATGAAACTATAAAATGTGATAAATTTATTCAAAATGCAATTGCAAATAATGTTGATACTAAATCTACTCAATATCAAATTGATTACTATAAAAATTGTCCAAGTGGTGATGAGCGAGGCGTGTTTGCTGCATTAAAAGCAATTTATAATAATGAATCTCAATTCATTAGACCTAAAGCACATCTTGCGATTGTATTTTTAACAGATGAAGATAATAGATCCTTTGGAAATACCAAAAAGGGGACTCCTTATGCTCTTGAAAAGGGTGATTTACCGCAAACTCTTATAGATTTTGTAGATAAAAAATATGCATCTACAGAAAAAACATTACAGGTTCACTCGGTTGTGGTGCCTACAGGTGATACGGCATGCTTAAATCAACAAAATAACCAGCTCAGTTTAATTAAAGGAAATGAAGGTACGAATTATGAACAATTTAGTGATTTAACAAAAGGATACAAAGGTTCTGTATGTGAAACCAATTGGGGAGAGCAAATGGGAAGAATTGGTGCAGCCATAGTAAAACAAGTTAAAACTTTTAAATTGCATTGTGCTAGTCCACAAAATCTTGAAGTTAAATTCTCTCCGAGTTCTGCTGAAAGTTCATATTCAATGGATGGTGATACTATTGTTTTTGGTCGCCCTCTAGACCCATCAGCTCAAGTTCATTTTACATATACCTGTTTATGATTAATTTTGTTTGTTCGCAATATTTCACGACCCATGTCTAGCTTTTGTTGAAAAGTTTTACGATATTGTGCAAATTCGTTTTGTTATTAAAGAGACTTCGATTACACTGAGATAAGGTTCAAAGAGGTTTTCTAGGAGGTTTCCCAATGAAAATTCAAAATAATCCAAGTCAAGTGACAGGAGCAGATGCTCAAAGGGTCGATCGATTAGATATTAAAAATTCAAAATCAAAAGATAAGGCTTTAGGTGCGGATTCTCTTTTAGCAAAAGAAAAAAGTGATGCTGCTCGAGTTGATTTATCACAGCGGGCACAGGAAATGAAAAAAATTAAAGAGCTTGCTATGAAAGAACCTGATGTTGATATGGATAAGGTAGCTAAGTTTCAAAAATTAATTGACGAAGGTAAATACAAGGTAAACACAAAAGATGTTGCCGATAAAATGGTTGATGAGTTTTTGCTCTCAACTGATTACACAGATTGATCGGAGTGAGCATGGACGCAAACAAGGATCGTTTATATACTAAACTTGAATTTAATTTAGAAGAACTCACTAAATTATATCGCCAATTAGTAGAGCAACTTAGAAAAGAAAAAGAAGTTCTACTTTCGGGAGATGCTGAGAAAATTAATGAATCTACTAAAATGAAAGATTTTTTTTTGATGAAAATAAAATCTTTGGATTCATTAAGAATGAAGTATGCTACAGAGTTAGCAAAAGAACTTAATCTTGATGATAACCAACCTAGATTATTAGAGTTAGCTCGGCAATTTGAAGGTGATCGTGGTAATAAATTGCGCGGTATGCATTCGGCTTTAGAAATCTTATTTAAAAGAATTCCAGAATTAAATAAAGAAAATGAAGAATACGCAAAATCAGCACTTCGATACTTAAAAACAGCTATGGACAATGTTAAAGATAATTTAGCCGGTCAAAAAACTTATCATCGAACTGGAAATGTAGAAAGAGGACCTGAGCGCGCAGGTCATTTTGTTAAAAAAGAAATCTGATTGCTTCGCGATTGTAACAGGCAATAATATTAGTAGTTGTTTTTTGATTGTTTTTTAAAATTTTAAAATGAAGTTGAAAATAAAAATAACTTCATGAATAATTAAATTGTTGTTGGACAGAGGGGCGGATAGGATGTCCCCCCGACTGTTTTTACTCTAACAAAGTAGCGATTAAAATTGTAAATAAATGAAAGAGGGAAAAGGATGTCTCGCTTATCATCGCTGATGGACACTGGCAAACGCTCAATGATGAACAGTCAAACGGCGCTAGCTACCACTGGACATAACATTGCTAGTAAAGCAACTGAAGGATTTTCTCGTCAGCGAGTTGAACAGCAGACAAACAATCCTATTGGAGAAGGAAATCTTAGAATAGGTACCGGCTCAAAGGCTGTTAAAGTTACTCGTATTAATAATTCGTTTTTGGAAAAACAAATTCAAAAAGAAAACTCTCAATCAAGTTATTTAAATTCTAAGGCTGATGCAATTAATCGCGTTGAACAAATTTATAATGAACAATTAAATAAAGGTTTGGGCGAGGCCATGAGTTCATTTTTTAATTCCTATAGAGAGTTATCAAATACACCAGAAAGTGCGCCTGCCAGAACATTAGTACGTGAAAGTGGTCATGCATTATCTAAAGAATTTAGTCGTGTCTATTCTGATTTAGAGAATGTGCAAAAAGATTTAGACACTCAAATTATAACTCAAGTCGAAGAGGTAAATCAAATAACAACAGAAATCGCTTCTCTCAATGAAAAAATATCACAAGTCGAGCTACAAGGGATTGATGCAAATGATGAACGTGATCGTAGAGATTTATTAATTAAAAAGTTAAATGAAAAAATAGATATAACTTGGGGTGAGAATGAAACCGGTCAAGTTACAATTACAGGAGCAAGAGCGGCAGTTTTAGTATCAGGTTTTACTTCTCAGAGATTGAAAGCTCATCATATTAATGATCGAGATCGAGTCGAAGTATTTTTTGAAAACCCTAGCACGGGACAACTTTCTCAAATGACTAAAAGAATCAATGGTGGAGCTCTTGGCGCTGCAATTGATGTACGTGATAATTATGTTGAAGATTTAAAAGCTAATATGAATGAGATGGCTTTTACATTTACTAAAGAGGTAAACGATATCCATAATCTGGGAGTTGATTTAAAAGGAAAACAAGGCGGAAATTTTTTTACTATTTCTGAAAATATTAATGATGCCTGTAGAACTATTGGAATTGATGCAGAAATTAATTCTGACGCCAATAGGATAGTAACTGGATTGGCAAAGGGTGGACCTGCTGACAATACAGTTGCAAATGTGATTTCAAATATTCAAGCAAAAGCAGTGATGAATGATGGTACAACGACTTTTGAAGATTATTATCATGCAAAAATTGGTGAAGTGGGTGTTTACGCTCAAAGAATGAATCGTTCAAGTGAGTCACAAAAAAATATCGTGAGTCAACTAAATAATGTTCGTGAAAGTATCAGTGGAGTAAGTTTGGATGAAGAAGCAACAAAAATGATTGAGTTTCAAAAATCTTTTGATGCATCAGCAAGAATGATTAGAACAGCTGATGAGATGTTTGACACTGTATTAAATTTAAAAAGGTTGTAATAAGTTATGCGTGTGGCAGATAAAATGACTTTTGCTCAAGTGAATAATAATCTCTCTAAAAATAGAGCTGAGATGAATGATTTGCAAAACCAAGCTGCTACACAAAAAAAAATTAATAAACCATCTGATGACCCACTTGGAACAGCAAGGGTAATGGGTGCAAAATCAGAAGAAAATCAGCAAAGACAATTTTTAAAATCACTTAATTTGGCAAAAGGGTTCTTAGAGCTGACAGATCAATCTTTGGGAGAATTATCTGAAATATTAATGCGTGCAAAAGAATTAGCAGTTGGTCAGGCTAGTGATTCATCTGCTAGTGAAGAAACTCGCCGAGTAGCAGCTACTGAGATTGAACAACTCATCAATCAATCAATACAAATTGGTAATCGCAAATTGGGAGATAGATATATTTTTGGAGGCTTTAAAACGACATCTGCCCCTTTTGATAGATTTGGAAACTATAAAGGTGATAAAGGTGAAATTCAAATACAAGTAAATAAAGACTCATATATTACTATGAATATACCTGGTTACCAGCCTTTTATGGGTGAAGAAAGTACTGATTTTGGAATTACCGAAAAACGAAATCAAGTTCCAAAAAATTCTGATGAACTAATTAAAAATCTTGAGACACGTGAAAACTTAAAAGAACTTGAACAAGAAAATAAAAATCCTTTTAAAGTATATTCAGGTCAGGGGCGAGGCTTGGCATCTGTATCGTCAGATGAGAGAGTTGAACAATTTGAAGATATAAAAAATGAACTTATAGAAAATGGAGAGGGTGAAGAGTATCTCCTTAAAGATTATAAAAATAAAAATGTAAATGTTTTTGATACCCTTAAATCTCTTTCTGTTTCTTTACGGACTAATAGCAAAGAAGGTGTTCAAGAAACTCTTGATATTTTAGATCAGGCTTTAAATCAAGTCGTTGAAACGCGAGCTCAAGTGGGTGCCCGAGTCATGGCTTTGAATAACGACTCCGAGTCTTTGCAGAAATCTATTATGGATAATAGAGTAAAAGCCTCTCAAATTGAAGATTCTGATGTGTTTCAATTGGTCAGTGATATCAATAAAACAGAGTCAGCATTAAAAGCTACTTTGGAGACCTCAGGTAAATTAATGCAACCCAGTTTGTTAGACTTTATCAAGTAGATTCACTACAAAAAAATTTGAAATTAGTTTAAATTTATGTTTTTATATAAAACTAATTATAATTAATATTTATTAACATTTAAAAAAGGAGAAAAAATGAATTTTGTTTCAATTAAAAGATCTGTTGTCGTAACTTTGTCAACTGCACTAATAATTAGTTTATTGCAGGGCTGTGCTTCTGATAATAAAAAAACTGTTGCTGGTGCTGGTATCGGTGCTGCCGCTGGAGCAGTATTAGGAGCAGTTGTTGGAAATCAATCGGGTAACAAAGAAAAAGGAGCTGCTATTGGTGCAGTACTTGGTGGTGCACTGGGTGGTACTATTGGACATCGTTTAGATAAACAAGCAAAAGAATTAAAACAAGTTGCTGAAACAAAAAGAACAGAACAAGGAATTGTGACTCAACTTAAAAGTGATATTTTATTTGAATCTGGAAAATCAGATTTAAAACCAAAAGCACTAGAGAGCATTACAAAGCTTGGTGATATTCTAAAAAAATATCCAGAAAATATTATTACAGTTAAAGGTCATACTGATGATCAAGGGGCTGATGATTTAAATAAAACATTATCAGAAAAAAGAGCTGAAAATGTTAAACAACAACTAATTAAAACTGGAGTTCCAGCTGAAACAGTTACAATTGTCGGAATGGGTGAGAGCGTACCAGTAGCTGATAATAAAACTACAGATGGTCGTTCAAAAAATCGTCGTGTAGAAATTGAAATCGCTGTTGATCCAAATAAAGTTCCTCAAGAAGAAGTTAAAAAATAAGTCTAATATTTTGGGGCGAATGAATTTCGCCCCTTTCCAATTAGTAGGATAAAAATATGCCCTCTTTTGATGTGGTTTCTGAAGTTAATATGCAAGAAGTTGACAATGCTGTAAATCAAGCTCGTAAAGAAGTTGAAGGGCGTTATGATTTTAAAGGCAGTAAAGCAGAAATTGTTTGGGATAAAAAAGAAATTACTTTGCAAGCCGAAGATGAATACAAAATTGGTGCTATGCTTAGTATTCTTCAATCAAAAGTACATAAACGTGGAATTGATATAAAATCTTTAAAAGTTGATGATGCAAATCCAGTTGGTGGTAATATGCTAAAACAAAAAATTACCCTAGCCCAAGGTATTGATAAAGAAATCTCTAAAGATATAATAAAAGCCATAAAAGATAGTAAATTAAAAGTTCAAGCTCAAATCGCCGATGAAAAAATTCGTGTAACGTCCAAAAGCATTGATGATTTACAAGCAACTATTTCTTTGTTAAGAGGACAAGATTATAAAGTCCCTCTACAATTCAATAATATGCGCTCATAGTATTAAGACTAATGTCTAGTTTGATATAGAATAGTACATAAATATAAATAAATTCTGTAGTTTAGTAATAGTAGATCTATGCATTTTTTTGCTGGTCCTAGTCTGTTGCTAAATTTTTTTAGATTTAATTGTGCAACTATTTGTCGAATGACGAAGCACATTTTAAGTTTATTAAAATTTAGTTAATGCTGCTAAAAAGGAATTTACAGTATGGCTAAATTTTCGATTAAATCTGAGTTGTTATTAATTTTTTTAATAATATTAATTTTAGTTCAACCTAATTTAAGTGAGGCACAAGTCGCAACGTCAGAGGGAGATCCTGATTTAGATGCGATCGAAGCTGAATTATTAAAAAGTTCACCCCCTGAACCTAAACCAAATGAAAAAGTAAATAATGAGCCAGAAAAAAAAACTAATTTTAAATATTCAGATTTAAAATATTTGGCTCCTTTTTCACAAGTTACAGTAATTCAAAAAAGATATTTACCAAAAACTAATCGAATGCAATTAAATTTAGGCGGAAATTATTTGACAAATAATCCATTTTTTCAAGGTGTAGGATTAATTGGACGATTAGGGTTTTATTTTACGGAGTATTTAGGATTAGAAGTATCAGCGATGAAATTAAATATAAATCCTAAACAAGTTACTCAAGACTTAAGTGATTTTCATAAAGTAAAAACAGCAACACTTGTAAGTTCCGATTCATACACAGGAGTAGATTTAATATATTCGCCATTTTATGGAAAAATGACTTGGTTAGATCGAGCAATTGTCCCTTTTGATACATTTATTACTTTAGGACTTGGATCAACTAAAACTACAACTTCAAAATCAGCTCCGACTTTACATTTAGGTTTAGGGCAAACTTTAGCAATCAATAAAGATTTAGTTTTTAGATGGGATTTAAGTTCCAATAATTACAGCGTTGACGTTGATCAAATATCTTCAATGACTTCGGGTTCTACTGGAGCGGCCAAAAAACAACAATTTAATGATTTATTTTTAGGTATAGGTGTCAGTTTATTATTTCCAGGAGCAAAGTACAGATGAGAATAAAAATTAAATCCATATTAAAAATTGTTTTTGCTATTCAATTTATTATTTTTTTGACTCCTGTTGGAGCGCTTGCTTCTTATCAAGAAGCTCTGCAAGAAGCATATGGTATGGCTCAAAAGAAAAATTACACAGCAGCAGCTGCAGCTCTTTTTAATTTAGTTAGGCGACCAGAATTAAAAAATCAAAGAGGTGAAATCTACCTCAATCTTGGAAAAATATTGATTGAACTAAATTTACCACAAGTTGCAGCTTGGCAATTTGTAAACGTAATTACCTCAAATGATAGTAAAAACTTTCAACGGGCAGTTTCAATGTTAATGGTTGTTGCAGATGAACTAGGAGATAAAACAATTTTAAACTACGCATTTTCTAAAATAAAATTAAATGAATTTCCAGCAGAACACAGGGATATGCTTTATTATCGTATGGGCGAAGTTAAGTTCGATAATCAAGATTATAAAGGAGCTACCCAAGCTTTTGATAAAGTTAGCGATAACCATAGATACTACGAAGAAGCATTATATTATCAAGCAATGTCTTATGCACATTTAAATGAAACAGAAATTGCAATAGATAAATTTCAACAGCTCTTGAATTTAAGAAAAAAGAAAGGTCCAATTGATGATTTAAAACTAGCAGCTACTCTTGGATTAGCGAGAACATATTATCAAATGCAAAAATGGGATAAAAGTATTTCTTATTATTTAAAAATTCCACGAGATCACGAGTTTTGGCATCAATCATTATTTGAATCAACATGGGCTTTTTTGCGATCAGGAAGAATTAGATCTTCCCTTGGAAATTTTCAATCGATACATTCAGATTATTATAGCGATATTTATAACCCAGAATATTTAATATTAAGGTCTATCGTATATTTATTTATTTGCCAGTATGATGAATTAGAAAAAGTATTAAAACTATATGAAGAAAACTATGGACGTTCAGAAGAAATCATTGGAAATTTTCTTCGAAACACAAATGAACCACTTGCTTTTTATGGTGAAGTCGAGAAAGGACTGCTCAACCTTACAAATTTAAAAAATAATAAAAAAAGTAATGAAGGAAAAATTCCATATAATATTCAAAGATATATAATAGGTAGAGGGAATGTTTCAAATAACTTAAATTATTTACGAAAATTATTTGAAGAGAAAAAAGAAATTGAAAATATGAGTTATTCTTTTACATCTTCAAATTTAGGTAAGTATTCAATTCGCTTAATCGAAAATCGAATTAAAAATACTAAAGCATTTATTGGAATTAAAACAAAAGCTCATTTAGTTTTTGTGCGTGCAGAATTAAAAGATCTTAACGAACAGGTAGGATTTCTGAGATATGAATTAATAAATCTTCAAAAGGAAAAACTTCAAATGCAAATTTTGGGTCAAAAGAAAGAAGATCCAAAATCAATAAACGAAGATGTTGATCGTGAGTTTTATGTAAAAAATGGATACGAATATTATCCTTTTCGAGGAGAGTTTTGGCTCGATGAAATTGGTAATTATTTTTATATTGGGAAGAATTCTTGCGAAAAAAAATAACTGCTAATGATTAAGTCTGATCAGCTTGCGCTGATTATATCAGACATAATCATAAGCAGTTATTTTCTTGTTTGTTGGGGGTGATTTTCAATCACCCCAGAATTAAGAAAATCCAAAATGGAGTTTGAATTTTCTTAATAACTAACTGCTAATGATTAAGTCTGATCGCTTCGCGATTTTATCAGACATAATCAAGCGACGTTTTTTTTGGTTGGATTAAAGATTTTGAATTTAAAAATAAATTTCCGATATCTGTTATAATGAGGAGATAAGAATGCAATTTAAATTAGCGATAAAATTATTGGGTACACTATTTATATTTGTTAATTCAAATGCAATTGGAGCAGAAAAAACAGTTGGCGAACTTTTAAGACGAGTAGAAATGTCCAAAGAGAATAATACTATGTCAACTAAACAATCGATTACTCTTCCGCAACAAACATATTATAATAATAGTAAAAGACAGCATGTTGATTTTGGTTCAATTCAGCCACCTCGAAGTTCAGAAATAATGTCATCAGAAGGAGTCGATAACAATCGAGTAGCCTTAGAAAAAGTAACGGACCAACAAATTAAAGAATTATTTAAACTCACTCAAAAATTAAAAAATAGCCCCAATCGTGGCGAACTTTGGTTGCGATTAGCAGAACTTTATGTAGAAAAAGCGGACTATATTTCGAGTCGAAAACAAATTGAATATGAAGCTAAACTTAAATTGTTTAATGAAAAAAAAATATCACGAAAGCCTATTATTGATTTGAGTGAATCACGAGAATACAATAAAAAGTCCATTCAGCTTTATGAGTATTATGTTCGTGATTTTAAAAACGAAAAAAAGATGGATCAGGCCCTTTACTTTTTAGGTTTTAATTATTTTGAAATTGGAGAAGTAAAAAAGGGAACTGCATATTATACTCGGTTATTTACTGAATATCCTAATAGTCATTATGTCAATGAAGCATACTTCTCGGTTGGTGAATATTACTTTGATACAAATCAATGGTCTGTAGCGTATGAGAATTATAGTCGTGTGATAAAAAGTAAAGACTCTAGACTTTTTGCTTTTGCTATTTATAAAGGAGCTTGGTGTTTATATAAACAAGGTCGAACCAAAGAGGGAATGAAGTATTTAGAAATGATTGTTAGATTGAGTGATAAACAAGCTAACTTTGCAAAACTTGATGATGAAGCAAAAAGAGATTTAGTTGTTTTTTATGTTGATGTCGGTGATCCGAGTAATGCTTATGATTACTTTAAAGATATGTTTGGTGAATCGAAAGTTTTTGCCGAGTTAGAAAAATTAGCATATTTTTATACTGATAAGGGATATAAAGAAAAATCCCATATTATTTTTAAAAAACTAATAGAATTAAATCCTACTCATCCCAAAACTTATGATTATCAATATCAAATTGTTAGTTCGTATGTTAATTTATTAAATAATCAAACATTTAGAAAAGAGTTATATGATTTAATAAAAAATTATGGAAAAGAATCAGATTGGCATAAAGCAAATAGTGCAAAATCTGAACTTGTTCAAAATAGTCTAAAAATGAGTGAAAGTTTTTTAAGAGCTTATATTTTACATCATCATCAAGCCGCTCAGAACTCAAAAGGAAAAGTTTCTCAAGAAATGACTTTGGAGGGGTATAAACTATATTTAGCTGAGTTTAAAGACTCAAGCTATTATCCTGATATGATGTTTTTCTATGGAGAACTTTTGTACGATATGCAACATTACGGTGAAGCTGCCGAGCAATATCAATGGGTTGCAAAAAATGCTCCAAATGGTAAATATGGAGCAAAATCTTCAATGAATATGATCTTGGGATTAGAAAAAGATCTTCCAACTGAAGAGGAAATGCAAAAAAGAGTTAACAAATCAACAGAACGAATTGATTTCGATCCTAAAGTTAAAAAGTTTGTAGAGAATGGTGAATGGTATCTCGTTACTTATCCAAAGGGAGAAAAAAATGTAGAACTGAGATTTAGAATGGCGCGATTATACTATTTATCAAATCATTTTGATGAGGCTGAAAAACACTTTAAAATAATAGTGAAAGACTATCCAAAGTCAAAGCAAGCTGAATATTCATCTAATTTACTTTTAGATATTTATAGTTTGAAAAAAGATTATGTTGGACTTGAAAAAACAGCTACAGATTTACTTTCTAATGAGAAATTTGCTGATACTGAGTCGGCCACAGAAGTAAAATCTGTATTAGAAAAAGCGGCATTCAAAGCAGCACAAGATTTAGAAGAAAAAAAAGATTTTGTGGGTAGCGCAATTAAATATCAAGAGTTTGGAATAAAATATCCTCGTTCAAATTTATATCCTGCTTCACAATTTAATGCAGGTGTTAATTATGATCGTGCAAACCTTCCTTTAAAAGCAATTGCTAGTTTTGAAAATGTTCAGAAAAGTACTACGAAAGAATCACAAGCTCTTAAATTTAAAGTAAATAAAATTTTACCGAAAATGTTTCAAGATATGGGACTTTACCAAAATGCAGCATACTCATATATAATTGCTGCAGATCAAGAAGGTAGATCTCCACAAGCTGCAAACTATTATTATAACGGTGCTCTTTTGTTTGATGCTTTAAATGATGTCGAAAGAGCTATAAGAAATTATCAAAATTTTTTAAAGCTCGCTAAAGAACATGAAAAACCTGATATTTATTATAAATTATCACAACTTAATAAACGAAATAAGAGGTATCAACAAGCAATTGAGATGAGTAAAAACTATATAGCAACTGGTAAAGATCCATATATGTTAATTGAATCTCATTATGATAATGCCATTCACTATATGGCTTTAAAGGACGAAGAAAAGGCGCGATATTGGAAATTTCAAACAATTAAAAAACAAAAAGAATTAGTTCCATTGCTAAAAGGCCCCGGAGCTGAGTTTGCTTCGAAGTTTCAAATGGAAAAATCAGAATTACTTTTTAATCAACTAAGAACAATTACAATCCCCACCGATTCAGCAAAAATAAAAAAAGCAGTTGATATGAAGTTAAGTTTATTAAATCAGCTTAATTCTGAATTATCTGAAATTGTAAAATATGATAATCCTGATGAAATAGTTCACGCCTTATCATTAGTGGGTAGAGCAAATAAACATATGTTAGAGTCATTTTTAAAAGCACCTATTCCAAAAGAATTAGGTAAAGATGAAAATGTAATTAAGAAGTATAAAGAAAGTGTCGCAGCAAGTGCAAAACCTTTTAAGGATAAAGCAACAGATAGTTTTAAAGCAGCAATAAAACAGGGACGAGAATTCAATACATATAATGAATATTATTTTTTAAGTTTAAAAAGTTTAAAAGATTTAGATTCTACGTTCACTTTTGATAATGATGAAAAAATCATTTCGATAAATAATTTTGATGGATTAGGTGTACTATGATTAAATTTAATCAAACTTTCTTTTTGAGTATAGTGGCTGTCTTACTACTTTTAAATCATGGATGTGGAAGTAAAGCAAAAAAAGAGTCTTCAACTGATTCATTAGCAAATGAATCTATCTTATCAAAAGAAAATAATGATGAACAAAATACACCAGAGGACAAACTAAAAAAAATTGAGGACCAAAATAAAAAATATAAAGAACTGACTTTTTCAATTATTGCAAAAGATGACACGGCTGTTGAAAAAATTGCATCCCAACTATTAACATTAAATGTTTCAGATGTAAAAACCTTAAACGCGATTGGGCTTTACCATGCAAGTCGAGGGAGGTTTGCTTTAGCTGAAATGATTTTGAATAAGGCTCTAAAATTAAATGATAAAACAGAAGTAATTTATAGTAGTCTTGGATGGTTACAGTTTCAAAAAGGAAATAAAAGAGATGGTATTAGGTTTTATAAAAAATCTTTAGAAATAAATCCTGACTATTTAACATCTCTTATTAATTTAGGCTCGTATTTTGCAGAAACTAAAGATTACGGTAATGCTCGATACTTACTTGAGACTGCTTATAAAAAAAGTCCAACAAATTTGTCACTTTTAAACAATTATGCAGTGACATTAATGGCACTAGGAGAACAGGCTGATGACATTTTTGAAGCAGGTTTAAAATTAAATTCAACGGGTACAGCAAATGTCGATTTTTTAATTAATTATAGTATATATTTGATTCGGATTAAAAAGAATTATGTAAAAGGAAAAGAGATTTTAAATAAGATAAACTTTATAGGAGCTGCTACAGATCGAAAAAATGTAATTTTAAATTTAGAAGAAAGTATCAAGAGGTAACAAATGGAATTGAAAATAAACCGCAGATTTTTAAATACTTTTTTATCTTTCTTTATTATGAGTTTGATTACTATTGGTGAATTAGCTAAAGTAAAAGCACAAGATAATCCACCTCAACAGCAAGAAAACACTCTTAAACAACCAAAGGTTCATAATCTTAACTTTGAAGATGAGCTTGTAGAGGGGGGTGTACAGAAACCTGATTTATTTTATTTAATTCAACGTAAGAATTTTAACTTTAAGAAACTAGTAAGATTGAGAGAAAATTTCCTTCCCGAGATGAGAGAGACTTCTGATTACTTGAGAGAAGGTAGGAGTAAAAATTGAGTTTACCATTGATCTTGAGAATTTTTAAAAATAACCAAATTAAAGAGGTGAAGCAGTTTCATCTTGATCAAATTGTTATTGGACAAAACGCTGAGGTCGATTTAGATCTTGCAGATTCTCAAGTTTCAGCAATTCATGCTATGATTGAAAAACGCAATGATAGATATTTTATTTGCGATCTTGGTTCCCAAACTGGTACTTATAAAAATGGAATACAAATTCTTGATGAGCCAATTGATTCTGGTGATCAAATTCAAATAGGAGAATATACTTTACATTTTAATGTGGGAATTCCAAAACCTAAAACAAAAGCTCCTGAAGTAAGTACGGCTTTTGAGGAGATGGCACCTGGATTACCAAAAGAATCACCTTTTGAATTTAAAACGAATTTTAAAACTGATTCACATAATTCAGAAAATTCTAAACCGATATTAAATTCACCTTCTGAAGTTAAAAAGTCTACAATTTCTAAACATTCAGAAAAAAAATATGAAATCGAAAAAACAAGTTTTTCTTACGAGAATATATTATCTAAGAAAACTTTTGCACCTCCTAGTGTTAATAAAGATTTAAATCAAATTTTTAAACCTTCTCGAGGAACCGTTTTAGAAATATCGATTTCCTGGAAAGAGAGAGTTTTAGAAACTTATCATTTTTCTGCTCAAACAACTAAAGTTGTAATTGGTTCGAGTAAAAAGTCTCAAATTCAACTTCCTGCAAATATTTTATCAGGTGGCGAATATACTTTGGTTGAATCTTTGAATTCTTCTGGAGCAATAGTTAATGTTCGTCCAGATATGTCTGGTGATTTAGTAACACAAACTGGAATTCTTTCACTTGCAGATTTAGATAAACGTTCACGACTTAATAGAAGAGGAGCTACTTCTCAAATAAAAATTGATCAAGGAGAAGTATTACGACTTTGCTTAAGTGGCGATGATATTAATATTTTTATTCGTTATATTCCGCAAAGTAAAAAACCAAACCTTTTACCTTTTATTCCATTAACTGTTGGTGAAATAGGAAGCGTTTTAGTCGCAATTGGTTTAGTTGGTTTTTTATTTTTATATATTTCTGTAAAAACAGTAATTGAAGAAAAACCAAAAGAAGAAGAACAAATTCGAATTGCTCAAATTATTTATAAAGTGCCTGATATGCCTAAACCTGTTATGCCCGTTGAAAAACCACCGGTTCAACCACCGCCGCCTCCTCCTGTTGAAAAACCACCTGTGAAGGTGCCACCAAAAGTTGTAGATTTAGGTAAAAAGACTGTAAATTCTCAAGTCGGTCAAAACACTCCTAAAACTTCAAACATAACGGCACCAAAACCGAATCATGTGGCCGCTGGAAAAAACTCACCAGGTCAAGCTGCCGATGTTCGACCCAATAAAAATTTAAATAAACCAAAAACATTTACTAGCTCTAAACAAGGTGGCGCAATTAAGTTAGGACAACAAGCTGGAAGTAGTGGATCACAAACTACTAAGCCAGTTGATCCTTCACAATTTGGTTTAGCAAGCGCACTAACCGGTGGTGGAATGCGATCTAAATTAGATCAAGCAGTTTCTGGAGCAGGTGATATTATCGGGGATTCAAATAAAGCAACAGGTACGGTTGGATTTGGAGCAAATCGTGCTGGTGATGATTTTGGATCTCAGTTTAAAGATACAGGTGCAGGTGGCAAGGGCACTGCTACTGAGGGGATTGCAGGAGGAATAACTAAAGGACGATCTACAGGTACTGGAACTTACGGAAGTAACGGATCTGGTTTAGGAGATCATCGTGGTATAGAAGTTTCATCTCCTGGCTTTTCTGCTTTTAATGGAACTATTGATAGAGAGGCTGTTTTAAGAGTAATCAAATCGCATCACCCAGATATTGTAAGATGCTATGAAAAAGAACTTAGGTTTAAAGCTGACCTTGGTGGAAAAGTTACAGTCAACTTTTTAATTGATGATCAAGGTCGTGCTAAAAATGTGAGTATAAAGGGTTCAACAATTGAAGATACATCTGTTGAATCGTGTATTGTTAACGAATATCAGTCTTGGCGATTTCCAGAAGCGCCAAGTGGAGACGTTGCTAATGTTAGTTTCCCATATACATTTACAAAGAAAAAATAGGTTTTAATTGAAAGGAGGCTTGTGTGAATCAAGTCGAAAACATATCGTTTATACAAAGAGCTTTTGAACAAGGTGGTCCAGTGATGTATGTCATTGCGATAATCGGAGTTTTAACAGTTCTATTAATCGTTGAAAGATGGCTGGCATTAGGTTCATTAAGAATCAATCGTCGAGAATTTAACGAAAATATTTTTGGAATGATCTTAAAAGGAGATCTTAAGCAAGCATTAGCATATTGTGATGCGCGACCAGCTCCATTAACAAATACAGTTAAGGCTGGTTTAGTAGCTGTTCTGAATCGTCGTCCAGATGAAGAAGTACAAGTGGCAATGGATGCAGCTGTTTTACGAGAAACGCCAAAACTTGAAGGTTGGACTTCGTTTTTAGCAGTGTTTGGTAACGTTGCTGTTCTTGCTGGATTACTGGGTACAATCGTAGGTATGATTAAATCTTTTAGTGCAGTTGCAGATGCCGATAATGCAACAAAAGCTATTGAACTTTCAAAAGGTATTTCACACGCATTAAACTGTACTGCTTTTGGTTTAATTGTTGCTATCACTTCAATTATATCGTTTGCATACTTTCAAATGATGATACAAAGAGCTGAAAATGAAATGATGGAAAGTTCAATGCAAATGTTAAATTTAGTGTCCGCTAACCGTGATAAAATAAGAGATTGAGAGGTAATTTATGGCTCAAATTGAGGGAGGAGGCTCCTCCGGAAGAAAAACTCATTTTGAAGTCAATCTTGTTCCGTTCATTGACTTGATGAGCGTGTTGATTACATTTTTGTTAATCACAGCGGTTTGGACTCAAGTTTCAATGATGCAAATCGGAACTTCTGTTTTTGGTAAAAAAACGGACGATCAATTGGTTACGTTAACTCCAGAGATTGATAAAGTTTTAAAACTAGATATAAGAGCTGATGGATATTTATTAACAGTTGGATTAGAAAAAATCGTGATTCCTAAAAAAGGTCAAGATTATGATTTAGCGGCACTTGAAGAAAAATTAATTCAAGCAAAGCAAAAGTTTCCTGCTAAACAAGATGCTATGATTGCTATGGATGAATCTTTATCTTACGAGTTATTAATTTCTGGTATGGATATTATTTTAAAAACTGGATTTCCTCAAGTCAGTGTAGCTGCAGGAGGGCCCTAGTTATGGCAATTCATACTCCTGGTAAAAAATTTAGATACCATAGACTTTTAAGTCGCAAAGGCACCAAAAGAGATGTTGTAGCTCTTCTATCATTAACAGCAATGGTGGATATGTTTACAGTTCTTGCGATATTTCTTTTGCAAAACTATAATACGAGTGGATTGATTGTAAATATCCCAAATGATATTATTTTACCTCAAGCTAGTATAATTAAAGAATTAAAACCATCCATTGTTGTTTCAATTTCAAATAATGAAATTAAGATTGATGATTTAAGTGTTTCGACATTTGAACAAGTTAAAGAACAAAAAGATTGGATGATTCAATCTCTTTATGTTGAAGCTCAAAAGTCACTTGAAAAAGCCAAGGCTAAAGCTGTCAAAGAAGGTGTTTTAACTGATATCAGGTCAGCTGTAAATACAGGTATGCAAGAACCTGTTGATGAAAATGCATGGCGCAAAATTACAGTTCAAGCAGATAAAGAAATAGATTTCTTAACTGTAAAAAAAGTTTTATTTACCCTTAGTGAGGCGGGTGCTCATGAAATTAATTTTGCTGTGATTAAGCATCCTGAAGAAAAACAATAATTTTTTCTGGAACACTCATGTAAATCAGGTTAAGCTCTTAACATGAGTCGTAAATCTCAAGAAATACTTTTGTTGGTATTTATTATTTTTATTTTTTTCCAAATTGTTTTTTTAACTCCTAAGTCAGTTGAAAAAACAGATCTTATTAATGAAATAGAACAATCATCCCCAATGGGCAATAAAGGTGATCAACGGATGGAAGGTGTCCATCTTGTTGAAGGACAAGGGGACAGTAAAGAATGGGAACTTTATAGTGAAATAGCAGATGGTTTTATTGGTCAAGGTGTATGGAAACTAAAAGTAGTTCGCGTCATTTTTTATAGCCAGGCAGGAGATACTTACACAGTTGTTGGTGACCAGGGTGAAATAAATTATGCAACAAAAGATATTGTTATCTCTGGTAAAGTTTTTACATCGTCCTCGAATGGTTATGAAGTCAAAACTAATTTAGTCCAATATATTTCAAAAGATAAAATTCTTAAAATTCCGAATGAAATTTCAGTTGTAGGTCCAAAAGATAACTTTGGATATCGATTATTTTTAAAAAGTACAGGTATGGAGACTTTTCTTGAAAATAGTTTGATGATTATGAAATCAAAAATTACTGCAGAGCGAACTTTAAATACGTCATCAGGACCTAAGTTAGTTCGTATAAAAAGTGGAATGGCTCATTTGAGTGGTAAATCTAATTTATTGAGATTTTTTGAAAAAGTTAAAATTAGTTATGAAAAATTTGAGGTTTTAGCCCCTGAAGCTTTTTTTGTTTATAAAGAAAAAAATGATTCACCAGAAAGTATTCTTATAAATGGAGGAGTGCTTATTGAGGGAGAACAAAGGCAAGCAACTGCTGAAAATGTTAAAATTGATGTTTTGCAAGATCAATATGTATTGCGTGGATCTCCCAAAGTAGTGCAAGATGGAGATGAGATAAAGGGAGAAAGAATCATTTTTCTTAATGGTGGAGAGTCCGTAAGAGTTGAAAATGCAAATGCAGTGTTGGATGATACTACTGATAAAAAATAAATGAATGGAAACAACTTGTGAGCGCACTAAGAGCAGAACATATTGCAAAATCTTATAAGAAAAGACCTGTCGTAACTGATGTCAGTTTTACTGTGGAATCAGGTCAAGTTGTTGGATTATTGGGACCAAATGGAGCGGGTAAAACCACAAGTTTTTATACTGTTGTGGGTATTGTATCTCCTGATGCAGGAAAAATTTTTTTAGATGACGAAGAGATCACTCCTTTGCCAATGTATAAAAGAGCACGGATTGGTTTAAGTTATTTAGCTCAAGAACCCAGTATTTTTAGAAAGCTCACAGTTATAGAAAATATTGTTGTGGCCCTTGAAGCGCACGGTTATACCTCATCTAGGAAAGAGGAGCGACTTCAAGAGCTTTTAAATGAGTTTCATATTGAGCATATCAAAAATAGTTTTGGTTATGCTCTATCTGGAGGCGAACGTCGGCGAGTAGAAATTGCTCGTGCACTTGCGGGAAGTCCAAAATTTTTATTATTAGATGAACCTTTTGCTGGAATTGATCCTATTGCTGTTCATGATATTCAAAATATTATTTTAGCACTTAAAAAGAAAAATATTGGAATTTTAATAACCGATCATAATGTTAGAGAAACATTGGGAATATGCGACTTTGCATATTTACTTAAAGATGGAAAAATACAAGTCGTAGGTACGCCCGAAGAAATCACACAAAGCGAGATTGCGCGTCGGTTTTATTTGGGTGAAAATTTTAAGATGTAGAGTGTAAAAAGGTAGGGGTAAAAAATATGGCCGGACAATTAAAGCAATCAATGAATTTAAGCCAACAACTTCGAATGACTCCTCAATTGCAGCAAGCAATTAAATTGTTACAGATGTCTCGCATGGAGCTTGAAGGTGCTGTACGAAAAGAACTAGATGAAAATCCAATTTTAGAAGAAGTTCAAGAACTTAAAGAAGAAGATTTAAAGCGAACACAAGAATTAGCATCTGAGGTTGAAGCTCCAACAATCAATGATAAAAATCCAGCTGAAAGTTCAAAACAAGACGATTTTGATTGGGAAAGCTATTATGAGTCGAGCCAAAAACCAATGAATCAACAATCCATGATGGGTTCTGAAGAAATCATGAATTATGAGAATGTCATTACGGCTCACGAATCCCTACATGATTATTTAACTTGGCAAGTAAAAATGTACGGTTTTAATGAAGAAGAAGAAACCATCGCTCATATTTTAGTGAGTTATATTGATGATGATGGTTATCTTAAAACTCCTCTAGAACAGATAAGCACCGAAGAAGAAGTGAGTGTTCAAGACCTTGAAGATATTTTAAAATTTGTTCAAGAGTTAGATCCTCCAGGAGTTGGGGCCCGAGATTTAAAAGAATGTTTAATTCTGCAGGCGAAAAGCATTGAGGAAGATACTAATGATCTCGTTCAGTTGATACAAAATCATCTTAAAGATTTAGAAAAGAAAAACTTTGATGCTATTGCAAAAGCAATGGGAATTCCCAAATCTACAGTGATTGAAATGTGTAAAATAATTTTTGCAATGGATCCTAAACCAGGTCGATCATTTTCTGCCAATGACACTCACTATGTAACTCCTGATGTTTACATTTATAAAGTAGGTGATGAATTTATTATTTCACTTAATGATGATGGATTGCCTCGTTTAAGAATATCAAATTTATATAAAACTGTTTTAGCAAAAAATACTAAATCAGATGCAAATACTTCTGCAGCCAATGTGGCAAGTAACGTTGATACTAAAAATACTCAAGATTATATTCAAGATAAATTAAGATCTGCCGTCTGGTTGATAAAGTCAATTCATCAACGAAATCGTACAATTTATAAAGTGGCTGAGAGTATAGTTAAATATCAAAAAGATTTTTTTGAAAAAGGTCCATCACATTTGCGACCAATGATATTAAGAGATATTGCTAATGATATAGGTATGCATGAGTCAACAGTGTCACGAGTCACTACTGCAAAATATGTTCATACTGTTCAAGGTATTTTTGAATTAAAGTATTTTTTCAATTCAGGCATAAACAGTACAGATGGTAGTGATGCCCTAGCTAGTGAAGCTGTTAAATTGAAAATAAAAGATTTAGTTTCAAAAGAAGATTCTAAAAAACCATTATCGGATCAACAAATTGTTGATGCTCTCAAAAAAGATGGTTTACAAATTGCGCGAAGAACTATAGCAAAGTACCGAGAGATGTTAAAGATTTTACCAAGCAGCCGCCGTAAAAAATTAGTATAGTACTAAAAATATTGTTTATTGTGGTGATTCGCAAAATCACCACAATAAACAAGAAAATTGATGTATAACTTTTTATTGTAATCTTGAATGATCAATATCAATTATCATATTTGATAACCCAACATCAACGCCAAAACCTGATAATAATTTTATCGAAACAGGGATTGAAAAATCAATTAACTTTAAACTTTTACCGACAAAAACCCCTGCACCTAATCCAACAGCGGCATTGGCTTGAACTAGTGCATATTCACCAATTAGTTCTAATGGGTTGTATGAGAAAAGAGGGATATTAAAGCTAGTACCAAGAATTTTCATATAACCAAAGCCTACTCGCAAATCGATGGGTGCTGTTCCCATTTTAATTTTTATTGGCAAGTTAGCTTGTTCACCAAATCCATTTTTACATTTAAGATCACCTAACCCTTGAAGCTCATAGTCACCAAATAAAATTTGGGCACCTCCTCCTTTTGCTGTAAAATTTAAATCACAGCTCCACATTGAGGCTTGTGCCATTGCTAATGATGATACAAAAAGAGATGCTAAAACAAATAATGTTTTTTTCATAAATACCTTTCCTTCATTTAAGAAGTTTAATTTACTCAAGTTATTTGAGTTTGTTTTTGTTGTGTGAGGGTGTGTATAAAAAAGTATTAAAGTTGGCAATAGGTTGACGGAACATTTTGTTCCGAAACTGATATCGGAACAATGTTATCCGACAAAGCGCATAATTGAAGTAACTCATGGACAGGCATTAAAAAGTAAACAATAAAGTGACAAATTAATTTATTAGCGACTCACATGATTATAATTCTTAGGGGTTTTAAGTGACTCATGATTATTTACAACTTTTAAAAAGTGAATTATCTGCTCGTCAGTTCCGAAATAGTTCTTACTCAATGCGGGCATTTGCTCGTGATATTGGAGTAAGTGCAACAGCATTATCTGATGTTTTAAATGGTAAAAGAAATTTTTCAAAATCTAATATCGATAAAATAAGTAATGCTTTACAATTAACTCAACTCCAAAAGCAATATTATTTTGCACCTTCAAAAATTAGTTCAAATGATTTTTCGCGATTGATTTTAGAAGAAGATACATTTCGATGTGTTGCTGATTGGTACTATTTTGCAATTTTAAATTTAGCCAAGATTAAAAATAATAGTAGTAATCCTGTTTGGATTGCTGAACGACTTGCTCTAACAGTTGAAGAAGTAAATCAAGCACTTCAAAGATTAACAAGGTTAAAATTTATAAAAATTCAAAAAGGTAAATTAATTCGAACAACTCATCCCCTTGGCACATTACGGGATATTCCTTCACTCGCAGTAAAAAAACATCATACAGATAATTTAAAATTAGCAAGTGAAGCTTTAGTAAATGTTCCTATTGAGGATAGAGATTATTCTTCAACGACAATGGCTATTTCAAAATCACAATTAAAACAAGCTAAAGAGTATTTGCTCAAAGCAAAGCAAAAAGTAGGTAAAATTTTAGAGAAAGATGAACCAGATTCAGTCTATGTATTTTCATACCAGTTATTTCCAGTAGAAAATTATAAAAAGAAACCAACTGATTCAAAAGATAAATATTAAAATTTAGTGGAGTAAAAAATGTTAAAAATTAAAAGTAATAATTTAAAACGAAATTTAACAAACTTAGTTGCAATTATAATTTGTTATTCGCCTTTGAATTTTGCATATCAGCATAATGGAGACGATGTATATAATGGAGAAAGCATAATAGATCTCACAGTGAAATATGCATATTTAAAATTAGAAAACTTATCAAAACTTTGTCTTAAAGCAAGAACTTGTGATTTAAACCAATCTGAGGAGTCTTTATTAGAGATTATTATTTCTACTTTACCAGTAGAACAAGTGAATGAAAACCAGATAACTATTTTATCAAGTAAAGATAGGCCTGAATTATTTTTAATTGATAATGAAATGAAGGTTGCAGTGACTGGTTCTTATGTTTCAAGTCCGATTTTTCTTAACAGAGAGCTTCTTTATAAAAAAAATGAAACAAATTTAAATTTAATACCACTTTCGCTAGCTGAAATTGCAGGGATACTAATTCATGAAATGGGTCATCATCATGGTAATTTTAGTGAGTCAGAACTAGATGGGCTAGCTGCGAAAATCACAATGTTTTTAAATAGGCACATTGAAATGCTTCCTCAATTACCTAGACAAAAAGAATTGTCTGGGTTGCTAGTAAATTCTGATAATAAAAATGGATTTCCGGAATTTATTTTATCTTCAGGAGAAGATTTTATTAGCCTAGCTTCAGAACTAAAAGATGAATTTTATTGTCCAGCAGAATCAATTTTTAAACGTCGCGGGAAAAAACCCATTTCAGTTTTTTTATTTAATTTGCATTGGAGTAATAATGGTCAATTAAATTCGGAAGGAAAATATTCTTTAATTGGAAATTTAATACTAAATTGTGAGAATGCTCAAAAAAATATAGAAATTATTAACGATTACAAAATTTTTATAAGTTTCAAATTAAAAGATTATTCGAATATGCAATCGGCAGTAATTGATAAATCTTCAATATATTCAGAAGAATTTTATGAACCCCGGTGGAAGTTATTCTAAAACTAGCTTTAGAACAGTTATGTTGAATTTCAAGGAGCGCAACTAGAGAATTCACTAAAGTGTAGTTTTTAAAAAATCAGATAGTTTTTCTTTTTTGAGGTAATGAGTGATTGAATGCTCAAGACCTTCAGTGAGTTTGTGAAAAGCACCTTGAAATGAGGTGCTCACCAGGCATTTTTTATTAGGGGTTTTGTCAGAACAAGCCAGAATGGGCTTTGTTTGAATACTTAAGTAAATTTCATCTAATGTAATCTTATCTGGAGGGCGTTTAAGTTTTAGTCCACCCATTTTTCCTTTTGAAGATATAACTAAATTGGCTTTTACCAATTGAGCAACATGACGGCGAATAACTGTTGGATTAGTTTTTATTGAAGAAGCAATGTATTCGGATGTTACTTTTGAGTCGTCACTATTATAATAATAAGCTAACAATGTTAAAATATTTAATGATACTGCAAATTTATTATCAACCATAGGTAGCAGTTATATTATAAATTTAAATTTTTAACAATAAGCAAAAATTTCAAATTAGTATTTAAATATAACAATTATTGTTGCATTTTAATTAAAATAGTTTAAATGTGCTTTTCATTGTTACATTATGAAAGGAAATAGTTATGAGTTCAAATTTAAACCAATCTGATATTAAAAACGAAATTCAAGCAGCTTTGGATTGGAGATATGCAACTAAAATTTTTAATAAAAATAAAAAAATTTCAGACGAAAATTGGAATTTATTAGAGGACTGTTTAATAAAAGCTCCTTCATCTTACGGATTACAACCCTGGAAGTTTTTAATTATTAAAAATCCAAAACTTCGACAAGATTTACGAGTTCACACTTGGAACCAATCACAAGTTACAGATGCGTCCCATTACGTTGTTTTTTTAGCAAAGCAACAATTAGATATTGAGCATATTGATAAACATTTAGCTCGTGTGAGCGATTTGCGTGGGGTAAGTTCTGAAACTTTAACGGGCTATCGTAATATGATGACTGAGAACTTACTTAAATCAGATCGATTTAAAACAATTCGCTTTTGGGCCCAACGACAAGCCTATATAGCAATGGGTTTTTTATTAGAAACAGCTTCTTTACTTCAAATTGATGCTTGCCCCATTGAAGGGATGTCTCCTGAAGAATATAACAAAATTTTAAAATTAGAAAACACAGGGTGGGAAACTATCGCTGCCGTGGCTCTTGGGTATCGCAGTGATGATGATAAATATCAATCCATCAAAAAAGTTCGCTTTGATAAAAGTGATGTCATCGAGTGGATCTAGTTTTTCAAATTCTTTAATTCGGTCCTTAACTCGACTTTATTCTTATATTCAAACCTGACCATTCAAAAGCCAAATTTAGAATAGTTGAACGCGATATTTAAGCGGTTCTGTGGAGCTTATAAAATAATATAAGACAAATAAAGGACACAACCGCTGCAAAAAAATATGGAGCACCATAAATTTTAGGTTCGAAATTATCTGAAGTAAAATAGCCAAATAATTGAGTTGTTACAATAGGTGAAATTATACTTGCTAAACTCATTAAACTAACGAGGGAGCCTTGTAGCTCGCCTTGTTCTGTACTTTCAACTCGTTTTGAAATTATAGATGAAAGAGCTGGGCCTGAAATCCAAAATATAGAAGAAGTAAATAAAATAGCATAGACCATCCAGCCTTCATAGGCTAAACCATAAAGTACAAATGCTACAGTAAAACCTATTAAACTCCATAAAACAGTATTTAACTCACCCCATTTAGGAATTAAGATACGTGTTAAATAACCTTGTGAGATGGCTGAAAGTAATCCTACAAAGGCTAGCGAAGTACCAACCTCTGTGACACCCCAGCCAAATCGTGCTTGAGTGTACAATGTCCATATTGAAGGATGGGTTTGTCCCGCTAATTGAAATAAAAAGTACACCACTAATAAGGTAAATAATCCTGGCAATGAAAATATTTTAAAAAGTGATTTCATTGGATTTATTTTTGACCATTCAAATTTACTGCGTTTTTCTGGAGGTAAAGATTCAGGGAGTATAAATAATCCAAATAAAAAATTTAAAAAATTCATTAAGGCTGCTGCATAAAACGGTAAAAGAGGATTATACTTTCCAAGAAGTCCACCAATAGCAGGTCCCAATATAAATCCTAATCCAAAACCAGCACCAATTAATCCGTAATTTTTAGATCGATCCTCAAGTTTAGAAATATCTGTAATGTAGGCCATTGCAACGGTCATGCTTGCACTTGTTAGTCCAGTGATCATCCGGCTAATAAACAGCACAGTCAAATTCGGAGAAATTGCCATTACAATATAATCAAGGGCACTTACAAAAAGTGAAGTTAGCAAAATTGAACGACGACCATATATATCAGAAATTACACCCAATAGTGGTGAAGCTAAAAACTGCATGACTGAAAAAATTGAAATAAAATACCCATAAAGGTGGGTCATGTCCTGTTGTGAATCTGAAAATCGACGAATAACTTCAGGAAGAGATGGAATCATAATTCCAATTCCTATGACATCGAGAACAACAGTAATGAAGATAAAAATTAAGCGAGGTTGTTTCATATTTTTTTATTCACCATATTGTTGAAAGTTACTGTTGATTTAATTTACAGTTAAGAAAAATTTACTTTCGAATACTTTTTTTCACATTTAAAAATAAATATCCATTAAATAATACAATCAGATTTTTTGTCATTTGAAAAGTTATATTTCATAAGGAAAGTATCAATGAAGTTGAAGTTTATATTTTTAGTGATTGCATCATTCAATTTTAATATTGCTTCAGCTGAAGTAATTGAAAAATCAGGTTATCGTTTAGATACTTCAAAACTATGTGATGGTTTTTCAAAGGTAAATGTATCTTCAATAGAAGGTACTTGTGTTGGTTTAGTGGCAAGTAAACAAGATGGTTTAAAAATGCCACGGTATGCAGTTGAAGCTCCAGACGGAACCATTTATATAACAGAAATGTATGGATGGGCCTTTGGTCGAGGTACAGTTTACGCTTTAAATTTTGACAAGCAAACCTCACAAATAAAATTAGTTAATTTATTTCCAAATAATAAATTAACGACACCAAACGGAATTGTAATGGATCCAGAGGGCCGATTGTTGGTTTAACTCAATTAAATGATGGTTCAGTATTAATTCTAGATGATAAAAATGGAGCAGTTTTGAGATTGTCTTTAAAAGACTTTAATGACACTAGCGATACAGAGTTAGACGACAAAATTGATTCAAATAATTTAGCAAAAAATACTACTTTAGATTTTGATGTAATTTCAGCTTTTAAACCATTGATCCCTTTTTTAAAGAAAAACTGCACTATGTGTCACTCTGAGTTTCAAAAAAATTCTGCAGAAGAAATTTTAACAGACATGAGAAATGGAATGTTAAATTTTAAGTCACCTACAGAGAGTCCTTTTTATTTAAAATTAAAAGCCAAACAAATGCCACCAGAAGAAATAAAAACAATTTTGAATATTACTGATAAAGAATATAATGAGTTTTTAATTTTAGTTGATAAATTTATTAGTTCAATTTTTGTAAATTAAAAATTTTATTTAAGCTCAGCCAAAATATCCCATCCGTAGTCTTCAATTTTTTTATCGCCCATACCTTTTATTTTTCTGAGCTCATCTAATGATTGAGGATTAATGGCTGCAATTTCTTTGAGAGTTTTATCATGAAAAATAACAAATGCAGGAAGATCTTTTTCTTCAGCAATTTCTTTTCGCCAGACGCGAAGTTTTTGATACCTACTTTCACTCTCGACATCTAAATCTAAAGTAGAATTATTTTTTATAGATTTTATATTTCCTGCGTTTTTCTTCGAAGATTCTACTTCACTGTTATTCAAAATTCGTGAAAAAATACTTTTTTGTTTTTTTGAAAACTGAACCATGCGCTCTGATTTTGGTTCACAGACATCGCAGTGTCCGCACCTTTTTATTCGATGGGAGTCTTTAAAATAAGTTAAAATTTCGGAGTGACGACATTCGCTACCTTCACTATAGCTGATCAATGCATTTAAATTTTTCCATCTTAATTTTTTAATTTCAGGATTTGATTCAGAACTTTCAATAAAATATACTTGTAGGCCCTTATCTTTTTTGGAATATAAAAGTAAACAAGTTGAATCTTTATCATCACGGCCTGCACGGCCCATTTCTTGATAAAGTGAATCGATATTTGAGGGCATATTGTAGTGAATAACAAGACGAACATTTGGCTGATCAACGCCCATTCCAAATGCATTGGTTGCGACTAAAATATTTAACTTTCCATTTTGATAGTCATCTTGAATTTGCGTGCGTTCTTGGGTGCTCATTCCTGCATGGTAGTGGGCAACACCTTGAAAGTTTTGTTTTAAAATTTCACAAACATATTCTGTATTTTTACGAGTACCACAGTAAATAATTTTTCGTCCTTCTGTAAATTTGTTGAGTGCACTTGCAATCCAATCAATTTTTTCATCTTCATTTTCACATTCGGTCACTTGATAAAATAAATTAGGTCGGTAAAATCCATATACTTTTCGATCAGCATTTTGAATTTGTAATTGTTTTGCAATATCATTGAGTACTAGTGGAGTTGCAGATGCTGTTAGAGCAATGATGGGAACATTGGGTTGCAAACTTCGCAAAACAGAAAGTGAAGTGTATTCTTCTCTAAAATCATGTCCCCATTGAGAAATACAATGAGCATCATCTATTGCGAATAATGCAACATCTTGATTTTTAATCCATTCATGAAACCCAGTCTTCTGTATCCGCTCTGGTGATAAATAAAGCACAAATGAACCTTTTTGTGCCATCTTAGCAAAAACTTCTTTTTTTTCTTCAATGGGTTGATTGTAGTAAATGCACCCAGCAGGAATCCCAATTTTATTTAAATTATAAACTTGATCTTTCATAAGAGCGATTAAGGGAGAAACTACCACAACAAGTTTATTATAATATACAGCAATAAATTGATAACACAGTGATTTACCTCCTCCGGTTGGTAAAACCCCCATAACGTCCTTATTGGATAAGATGGTAGAAATGATCTCCTTTTGCCCCTTTCGAAAAGAATTCAAATTAAAATTTTTAGTGAGAATACTTTCAAGATTGGCAAAGTTATTTATCATTTTAGAATTCCTAATGCGCTAGAATTTTGCTTAAAATACAGAGAGTCCGATTATATAACTAATCATGCAAAAACTTAATCATTTATTAACTAGTAATAATTGCATTTATGGCACAGTCCGGCTGGATATTCCGAAAAACATGGGATACTAATCTCTTTGTGTATTTCAGTAGTAAGATCACCAATGCCATACTGAGTTATTTAGACCGAAGAGGAGAGGATCTTTCCCCTGTTCTCGAACGTATTGATTTTCCTGAAGAGTTTATGAGAGATCCTGCTTACTGGGTTAATGCCGAACAACTTGAATCTTGGTTACAATTATTTGTCGATTTTTTTCACCCCCTAGAAAAAGCTGATTTACTTGAAGAAGTAGGTTCTCAAATTCCTGAACTCAAAGCATGGGGAGTTTTAGATAGTGTACTTAAGATGATGCCTCGGCCACAAGAAATCATGAATCAACCAGAAAAATTTTTAAGTTATTTTATTTCTCCTGCTCCACCAGTAGCTAATTTGCGACGTGAAGAAAATCGTGTTGCCTTTGATTTACCGATTTCTACAGAACAATTTCCATTAACCACTTCAGTTTTAAAAGCGGCATTTTCCGTATTGCCTTGTTATGTCTCTCAATCGCAAGCAAAATGTGAGTGGGAAGATATTCATTTTAGTTTAACTTGGTCTAAAGAGCCGACCAATATGTTATTAACTACTGAGCAATTAGGGCATCGTATTAGTCCCGAACTTATGCAGTCGATTATTGATCAACTTGAACAAAATCAAAGAGAGCTCGAAAAGCGTAATGAAGAGTTGGTTCGTAAAAATGAAGAGTTGGAAGCTGCACATAAAGAATTACAAAGTCATATAAATAAAAAATTATTTAATGAAAAAATGAAGGGGCTCTCAGAATTTGCAATGGTTGTAGCTTCTGATTTACAAATTCCTGCGGATACATTAACTCAAGAAATTCAACGCATGCAAGATTACATGGTAAGGGCACAACAAGTTATTACTTTAATGAATGGACTTGAGAAGACTTCACCTTTGTTAAAAGAAATTTTAAGGCGAGTAGATTGGGAGTGGGCTAAAAATTATTTTCATAAATCTTTAAAAGAAAGTGATAATGCTTTAAACTCTATTCGAAAATTAAGTGCAGATTTGCGAAGAGGAAGTCAAGAATCAATTGGAACAATTTTGACGGATAAAGTATCCTCAACAACACAACTTTTAAATTTAGATAAAGTTGAGATAACCGATGATCAAAATAAAATGCAAGATGACTTTTTACAAAAAGAAAAATTAAGTATTACTGATACAAAATCAAAAACAAACTCAAAATTAAACTCGAACTCAAATATAACCCACACTAAAGAGCCAGTTCAACCCAACTTTTTATCAATGATAGAATAGGGTCTAAAAAAGAAATTGGTTCACAAAGTAAAGCTAAAGACGAAAGGAATTTTATGTCAAAAATTACATCCATTAAAGCGAGAGAAATATTAGATAGCAGAGGTAATCCAACAGTTGAAGTTGAGGTAGTTACAGCTTTGGGATCAAAAGGTAGAGCTGCGGTACCTTCAGGAGCATCTACTGGAGCCCATGAAGCAATTGAATTAAGAGATGGAGATAAAACTCGATATATGGGAAGAGGAGTTAAGACAGCCCTAACTCATGTGAATCATCGTTTAGCTGGTGAACTGATTGGAACAGAAGTGACTTCACAATCATTAATCGACAAAATATTAATAGATTTAGATGGCACTCCTAATAAAGGAAAATTTGGAGCTAATTCGATCTTAGGAATTTCATTAGCTGCGGCTAAGGCTGCTGCCATGGAATGTAATTTACCTCTTTACCGCTATGTAGGTGGAGCGAAAGCAAATCATTTACCAGTTCCTTTAATGAACGTCTTAAATGGTGGGGCCCATGCAAATAATGGTTTAGATGTTCAAGAGTTTATGATTGTTCCAGTTGTTGGTGGGAGATTCAATGAGTCACTTAGAGCTGGTGCCGAAATTTTTCATACCCTTAAAAAAATTCTTGGTCAAAAAGGTTTATCAACTGCTGTTGGCGATGAAGGCGGATTTGCTCCAAAATTAAAGTCAAATAAAGAAGCGTTAGAATTACTCATGGAAGCCATTACCCAAGCAGGTTACAAACCTGGGCAAGATGTATTTGTAGCCTTAGATGTCGCTGCTACTGAATTATTTAAAGACTCAAAATACACTTGGGAAGGTAAGCAAATTTCTGCAGAAGAATTAGTTAGTGTTTACTCTTCTTGGACAAAAGAATTTCCAATGATTAGTATTGAAGATGGATTAAGTGAAGATGATTTTTCAGGCTGGAAGCATATCACTGATAAATTAGGGGCAAAACTTCAACTTGTGGGTGATGATTTATTTGTGACAAATCCTAAACGTTTAGAAAACGGAATTAAAGAAGGTTTGGCAAATGCTTTACTTGTAAAAGTAAATCAAATTGGTTCTTTATCTGAAACTATGGATGCGGTTTCATTAGCTCAACGAAATAGTTATAAAACTGTAATGTCCCATAGAAGTGGTGAAACTGAAGACACTACGATTGCTGATTTGGCAGTTGCTTTAAATTGCCACCAAATAAAAACAGGAAGTTTATGTAGAAGTGAGCGAACTGCAAAATACAATCAATTATTAAGA
>SXGU01438208.1_pt1 | contig 77694 bp, 72 predicted proteins | sample 3174531 | NCBI WGS metagenome assembly SXGU01 (sample SAMN11356863, study PRJNA531348) | freshwater metagenome | isolation source: freshwater sample F1-140 | place: China: Fuxian Lake, Yuxi | collected 2017-12-25 | reverse complement strand
TTCTCCCTCCATCTACTGGCAAATTAACACCTGTAATATATCCAGCGGAGGGGCTTGCCAAAAATCCAACTGCAGCAGCTATTTCTTCTGGTTTTGCAAATCGACCTGCAGGTGTTAATTCCTTCCATGTTTTTTTTATTTCGTCGGTTGTTTTATTTTGCCGTTGAGCTGCTGCTGTTGCTAAAGCTTCTAGACGAGGGGTTTCTGTGTAGCCAGGCAATACATTATTTACTGTTATACCAAATGGAGCTAACTCATTGGCCATTGATTTTGCCCAATTGGCCATTGCTCCCCTAATCGTATTTGAAACTCCAAGATTAGAAATTGGAGTTTTCACTGAAGTAGAAATAATATTTATAAACCGACCAAATCCCATTTCTTTCATACTAGGTACAACTTTTTTAGCAATTAATTGTGAAGCCAAAATATGAGCCTGAAAACCATTTAAAAAATCTTCATCAGTTGCATCGATTAATGGACCACCCTTTGGCCCACCAGCATTATTCACCACAATACTAATTGGCACTTTTCCTGCTGAATTGATTTGATCTAAAAAGTTTATAAGTTGAATTTTATTTGTGAGATCTAGCTCAAATGCTCGATGAGTCTGTCCATGAATCGAACTTAGTGAGTTACAAATTTTTTGAAGTTTATCAATTGAACGGGCTACTAATATCACTTCAGCACCCATGTTTGCTAATTGGATTGCAATGGATTCACCAATCCCCTGCGAGGCTCCACAAACAAGAGCTCTTCTTGAAATCAAATTCAAATTCATATAACTACCCCTTAATCCTATTTGTCCTGACCTCTTAAGGGTAGAATGCAATCATAATTTAGATAAAGAATCGAGTGAATTTATTCTTTTGCGGGCCAAGTCATACTAAAAAAAAAGCCAATGAATTTGTCTGATCTCTTTGTGTTTAGATCAGACATAATCATTAGCTTTATATTCTTTTTTATGGGGGTAGTTTTCTATCACCCCAATTAATGGAAATCCAAACTTATTTTTTTTCTTTTTTAGCTTTTGCTGGCTCTTCAGCTTTTGCAGCCTGAGTCATTATTTCAAATCCAACTTCAAACTCATCATTAATAACTTTATCACCTAAGTCTGAAAAGAATTTCGCACTTTTATATTTAATATCATAATTAGTTCTATCAACAACCATACTACCTTTTACATGCAATAAATCTCCATGCCACATTAACTCAGCAGGGAAAGTAACTTTATTAGTTTTCCCTTTAATTGTTAAATCAGCTGTGACTTCTAATTTATCTTTTCCGGTTTCTTTTGAAGACTTAAATTTTAAAACAGCAGTTGGATTTTTTTCAGTTGCAAAAAAATCATCTGAATTTAAATGATCTGTTAATTTTTTTAAATACTCAGGATCTGTTAAATCAAGATTTTTTAAAGTTTTCATATCAACGACAACTTCACCACCTGATATTTTTTTTCCATCAAGTTGAACATATCCAGATTGAATATTGATAATCCCATTATGTTGACCACCAATTTTTTTTCCAATCCATGTCAGTTTTGACTCTTTTACATTTACCTCTAATTTTTTAGGGGCCGCTAGAACAACTCCACTTATAAGTGTAGAAACAACAATTGAACTCAATACTAATTTTCTAAATCCATTTAAATGCATTACAATCTCCTTTTATATTTAAAAGATCAAATCGATCTTTATCGATTTTAATTATTCTTAATATGTTAAGAAAATACAACTTAATTTTTTACTGAGTTTAAAATTCAAATTGGTAAGTTTACAACAAACTGAGTATTGTGATGATTTCTATTTAAATAAAATTCCCCTCCATGGGCTTTAATAATACCATAAGTAACACTCAACCCTAGCCCAGCTCCCTTTCCAGTTTCTTTTGTCGTAAAAAATGGCTGCATAATTTTTTTTGAATGCTCAATAGAGATACCATGACCTGAATCTGTAAACTCAATTCTCATTTGATTTTCATCTACTTTAATCACCTCTACACTGATCCAACGTTCATTTAAAATTTCAACCGCATCAATAGAATTACTAATTAAATTTAACACAACCTGACTCAATTGTGCTTCATTACCTTTTATAATTAATTTAGAATTTCCTTTATTAAAATTAATTTTAATATTATGAGAATTAAAACGATCCTCAAATAACTGAAAAGAACTTTCAATTAGGGATATAATATCAATGTCGTTTTTTATTACTGCATTTTCACCCTTCGAGAATAGTTTTAAGTTCCTCACAACTGAAGAAATTCGATCGACAGTTTTTAAAATAGTCTCAATATGATTAAAAATTTGCTCTTTTGACTCTTTACCTGATTTAAGAAGCGAAAGTACTAATTTTAATTTTCCATAAATAATTGTTAATGGATTATTTATTTCATGGGCTATTCCAGCTGATAATTCGCCAAGTGTTGCTAGTTTTGCCGCATTTTCAAGTTGTATATTTTTTTCTATTAATTCTGTTTTTAATCCGTCTTGATAAATAAATAATCCAAAACGTACAGAAAGTTCTAATAAAATTTCAATAACAATTGGATCAAGATCTTTTTTTTCTTTAAAATATATTACAAGTACACCTAAAGGAATGTCTTCAAAAAATATCGGAACTAATATTTTAGTCCCCGCATTCAATAAACTTTGATCTTCTGAGTTAAAACTATACCAGCTTATTGTCTTTGATTGAAAAATGTTTTTAAACTCAACTGCTTCTTTATCTGAAATAAAAATCTCTTTAGGTCTTTTTAGTACATTGAAATACTTTGGTTTTAGATAATTTTCAATCTCTATAAACTCATAAAATATATAATTGCTTATTCCTAGTTCTTCTTTCCAAATATTAGTAATTTTACTTAAATTAGTTTCAAAAGAATCTTCTGTTTTTATTAAATTAAAACTATTTAAAATATTTAATCTTAATATTTTATTTTTTTCATTTATTAAATCAGTTTCAATAATTGCATTTCGTTTTAATAAATTTTTATAATTTGTGATATTAGATCCTGTGATTGAAAATAAATTATAATAATTTGCCAGGTTTATTTTTTGAATTTCAAGTAATAAAATTTGATCACCCAAACTAACTTCAAATTGAAATATTTCTGTATTGTGCTCAATTGATTTGCTAACATAACTCAAAATTATATCGCAATTTACTGCATTAAAATAATTTGATAAGGGAGTACCAGCGACCTTTTCCATTGAAATATTAAAAAGTTTTGCTGTTTCAACATTTATCCTGTAAATTAATCCTTCTGAATCTACGACAATAAAAATAGCACCTAAATTGTCTATAATAAAATCAGAAATTGCTTTTGACTTCTCATAAGTACGTATTAAAGATAAAATGGATTGATGAGCTTCCCTACTCATAAATATTCAAATTCTCCTAAATGGATATCACTTTTAATTAAATTAAAATTTAATTTATAAAACTCAGTTGGATTGGTTATCTCTAAGCAAATTGAAATAACAATATAACTTGAATCATAATTAACTCGCCAAAAAACTTCATAATAATCAATTAAATTTATTTTTGATTTTCCGCTTAAATTCTTTTTTATAAATAATTCATCAAAACTTCGAATTTGCATTGGAAAACTTAGAACTGACTTTACATCTAAATTTTCAAAATCATGTTTTATACTTCCAACAACTAAATTCGTAAGCTCTTTAGTAAAATCAATAATGTAAGACAAGCTCAAAAATTCACTTGCTAAATGAGAATTTTTTTGACAAAAAACCATTGCATTTTCAGTAGTAAAATAAACTTTGAATTCAAGATTAAAAATTTCTGAAGTCATAAAACAGGATGTCCGATAGTGTTCATGCACCGGAAATTTGTCTTTATAATTTGAGAGAGTTAATCCACGCAAAAGTGTCATACTTTCAATTAAATTAATACTTCGATCACTCCACTTTTTTAAAATCAAATTACAATTATCTTGATTTTTGTTCATCTGTAACCAACTTATTTAAAAGTAATTCTAAACCTTTTTTAAAACTTATAGATTCAAAGGGTTTTAAAACCCAAACCTTAACACCATAATTTTTTAAATCATTTTTAATATCAATATTTGATTCTGTAGTGACCATTATTACCGGTATTTTTTCTAGCAATTTATTTGCAAACTTTTTTTTGCAAAATACTATCCCATCCATATTTGGCATATTTATATCACAAATAATTAAATCAAAATCGTTTTTATTATTTAATACATTCAACGCATCAATACCATCGACTGCTTCAACAACTTGGTGTTCATCTTTCAAAATTAAATTCATTTGGTTGCGAAATGATTCTGAATCATCTACAATCAATATTTTCGCCATAAGGTCCACCTTCTAACTGCTTATGCTGTTTATGATTAAGTCTGATCGCTACGCTATTTTTCAGACATACTCTTACACCATAATTTTTTTTCTTTTGGAGGTGATTTCTAATACACCTCTTATTAAAGATTTTTACCTTTAACAATTTTCTTCTCTAACTCCTTAGAATAATTATACATACTTTTTCAAATAGTTCTCTACCTTTGAATCAAACTAGCTAAAGGGTGTATCACAAGGCTTTAGTAATACTTTTGAAAATTAGTTTAAATTGCGATGTTCAGATCAGAATGACTCGAATTAAATGGAATTTTAATATTAAATTCAGTGCCAACTCCTAATTTAGATTTTACACTTATACTTCCATTAATACTCTCAATTGATGATTTTACAAACTCTAAACCAGTGCCTCGTCCAGAATACTCATCTATACTTTTTGCAGTTGATACACCTAATTTAAAAATTAAATTCAAAATATCATTTTCAGTCATTATATTAATTTCATCTTTAGTTTTTATCTTTTGATTTATTATAAATTCTTTTATAAAATTGAAATCAATACCTTGTCCATCATCGGAAATTCTCAATAATAATTCATCATTATTACTAGTAAAATTTATCACAACTCTACCTGTTTCTGATTTATTTTTTTTAAGCCTTTGACTTTCGTTTTCAAGACCATGCACAACTGCATTTCGCAATAAATGTGTTAAAACATCATCTAATACTTCTGCTATTTTTGAAGATACTGTAATATGGTCTTCATTAAATTCAAATTCTACTTTTTTATTTTTAACTATTGAAACTTCATCTATAATTATTTTTTTACTTCTAATAATTTCACCCAAAGGGATTTCACTCATTCTTAATAATTCATATTCAAATTGTTGAAATGTTAATTTGTGTTGATCTTTTATCAACTCTAATATTTTGTCTTTAAATCGCTCAAAATTATTTTTATAAATAGAGTAATAATCATCAACTCGTTCTCTTTTTTTAGAAGAATTCAAATTAAACTCATCAAACTTTTTTAACTGTGAAATTATCTTACAATACTCACTGTACTCATTACTTATAATAGAAAAGTGATATTGACAATTTTGAAGATCATTTTTCAATCCATCTTGCAAATTTTCTTTATTTACTATGAATGACTCAAAATCATGAATGGCTGAAGATAAAATTGAAAAACCAAGAGCTCTTGAATTACCCTTAAATGTATGCAATATACCCTTGAGCTTTTTAATTTCTGTTTCGTTGACCAAAAAATCTGAGACTGAAAATATATTTTTAATACCATCAAGTTGACGATTGCTTGACTGAAAATATGAGTTTAATTGTTTAGGATCTTTATTAAAAACTTGGCTAAATATTAAAATTTCTTTTTGATCTTGTTGTTGGGCAATTTTAAATTGATTATCAAGCTTTTTAAATTCGGTTACATCCTCAACAACAAAAAGTAATTTTTCTAAATTTTGATTTTGGTCTCTCATTTCTGAATATGCTAATTTTAAATTCTTAATTGAATGATCTACTTCAATATCAATTTCGGAAGGTAAGTTACTTTTAGAAAATTCCCAATTTAAATTATCCTCTCCCATAATTAAATCAAGAGTAGAATTAAATATTGATTCCTGTTCATTTATTTGGGAGTCAACTCTTTGATAAAAAAGATTGCTAACACTTAAATTTTCTATGTTTTTATTAAATATTTTTTGAGAATAAAGTGAGACTGGAGCTACTATTTTCTTTTTAACATCAATTGCAAATATAGACTGGCGAATATTATTTAAGATATTTGAAATTAAACTTAATTGATCTGATAAAGCATTTGCTTGCATTTCTAGTTTTTTTCGAATCTCTGTCATCTCTTTATGAAAATAGGATACAAAACTAATTAAAATTAATAATGCATACAACATATTAAAATTTCCAAATCGAATGATTGATTTTTCTCTTTCAATGGGAATCTCACCAGAATACCACTGAAACCAATTTGCTATCAAATATGCTGTAAAACAAGACAATATAACTGTATTTCCTACAATCCTGACTTTTCTTTTATAGGAAATAAAAAAATTGTTACCTATAAAAATCCCAATATAATAAACCCAAACATTTGATTTTGGTCCAAGTAAAATTCCACCTGCTAAAATTAACAAACTCACATTCACTGAACCTAAATATAAAGCAGAGTCAATAAAGTTAAATCGTAATAAAAATAATGATACATAAATTAATACGAAATAAATAAATAAACATTTTGCAAACATTAAACCTTGAAAACTAATCATCAAAGGTATCAATATTAAGGCAATTATTGAACTATTAAATTGAACTCCAACAAAAGGTGTTAATGCAATACGGATATCTTCACTTTCAAGATTTCTTGGCATCCATAAGTTAATTAATTTTTTTAATAATTCTTTAATTTTTTTATCCATGAATCTCCTCTAGAGTGTGCATAAAATTCCAAAATACGTTTAGATTAATTTTATGATTAAATTGTCAAAGAACCAATTTGAATATGAACATACAATACATTGATCTAGGTAAATCATTTTCACTGTTTTCATAATATGGGGTGATTGAAAATCACCCCAAACAAACAGGAAAATAATGGCGCATGATTTTGTCTTGCATACAATCGCGAAGCAATCAGACTTAATCATGAGCAGTTATTTTTTTATTGCAATAAGCAAAATGTTTAATTAATTAGTTGCTTTGAAACTACAAACTAAAGGTTATTACAAATGAAGTTTTTATTTCTTTTAATCAGTCTATTTTCAATCTTTGCATTAGCATCGTTAACTCCTCGTCCAACACCAGATGATTTAGGAGGTTTGTATAAATTTGATTTACTGACTCCAACAGGTGACATTATATTTAGAAATTCTTTAATATGGGAAAGTCAGCAAATTGATAATCTAAGTTATCCTAGACCATTAAAATGCGCTTTGAATGTCACAAAAGTTTTATCTTTGAGTCACCTAAATTACAGTGGGGAAAGTGTTGGCGCTCTACTTCAATCTGTTGTAAATGGTCAAGGACGTTATATAAAATTACCAAAAGAAAAATACGGGATAATAGAAAAACTAAATTCTTTTTTATACAACGGAAATATTCCTGTGGGTACAGTTGTTGGTGGGTGTTTATATTCTGATTGTTTTTCTGGTCAACAAGGACAACGCCATGCTGCACTCGTTGCAGAAATTGGTAGTGATGGCGTCCTTTACGTCATTCACAATAATTGGTACAGACCAAATAATGAGGGCGGGGTCTGGAAACCTTTCATGGTTTCAAAATATTTTTTAAACTTAGGTTTAATTCGTCAGTGGATGCCAACACCTTGGTTAAAACTAATAAAGGATCAAAATACAGGTAAAATTATTGATGTAATCTCAATGATGCCTAGAATTGACGACCTTGATCCATTTCAATATAATGTCTCACTTGTTGTTCCAAAAGAAATTCATGACGAAATCATAAATGGAAAGGGACGATCCACAAGTGGGGCATCCAGTTTTAAACCAAATTCTATAAATACAAATGATTTCGGAATAGAATCCTATAATAGTGATATATTTGATATCGACGACATTGATGCTCTTTAATCGATAGGTATAATATCTAAATCTTTTTGTCTGAGTTTTTGGATGTGCTCAGGCAATGATTGTATTATACTTGCCCCCAAAGCTTCAATTAATTCATTTTTGTAGTGCTCACGTCGATAAACCAATCCAATTTGTCGTGAAGGTATTGGTCTTTCAAAATGGATAAGAGATGAATTATCACCAATACTATCAATAGCAAGCTCAGGAACTAATGTATATCCTCCATACGAATTAACTAAATTTTTTAATGTTTCTAAGCTCCCACTTTCAAATTTAAACTTTCTCTTTTTTATTTTACTTTCAGCAAGTGCACAAACATCCATAACTTGATGACGAAGACAATGTCCCTCTTCAAGTAACCAAATATCATTGAATTTTAATTTACTGTATTCAACTTTTTTAAACTTAGCCATCTCATGGTTTTTTTTACATAAAACAGAAAATGGCTCAAAGTATAATGGAAATTCAAAAATCTTTGAAATTTTTAGCGGCAATGCAAGCAGACCAACATCAATCTCATCATTATTTAATGATTTTATTATTTCTTCAGTTTGTAATTCAAAAATTTGTAATTGTAATTCTGGATATTTTTTTTCAATAACAGGGAGAAGGAGGGGCAGTAAATACGGTGCAATTGTTGGAATTACACCGATTATCAACTCCCCTTTTAAAGAACTATGAAGAGAAATTTTAATTAACCCATCAACTTTTTTTGCTTCATTTAAAATAATTTGTAATTGATCAATTATATTTTTACCAACTTCTGTTAATAAAATTGGTTTTTTTGAACGATCAAAAATAACAGCTCCTAATTCTTCTTCTAATTTCTGAATTTGCATACTTAAAGTGGGCTGCGTAACATAACAAGCAGCTGCAGCTTTTGCAAAATGCCCGTGTTTATGCACTGCTAAAACATATTCAATTTGAGTTAATGAAAAATTAATCTTCGATGGCATAAAAAAATCTCCTGAACAATATACTGTAATTACGACAGAAATTACATAATCGTAATTTCTATTTGATCTTATAAAAATTAATAACACATCCTATTAAATCAATTTGATAATCTGCAACATGATAGATTTTATTTATCAATAAAAAGATTTAATCGAATAGACTAAACTTAAAAGTTTAGCGAAGATGAACCAATAGAAACAGAGTCTGGAATGATCTTAAGACTTAAAATTTAATAAATATAACAAAGGAGTAAAACATGACAACATTAATAAACACAAAGGTACCTGAATTCAAAGTTCAAGCGTATCACAATGAAGCTTTTAAAACTGTATCTCAAAATGATCTAAATGGTAAATGGTCAATTTTCTTTTTTTACCCAGCTGACTTTACATTTGTTTGCCCAACTGAACTTGGTGATATGGCTGACAAGTATGAAGCATTTCAAAAAATGGGAGTTGAAGTTTACTCAGTAAGTACTGATACACATTATACTCATAAAGCATGGCATGATGCTTCTGAAACTATTAAAAAAATTAAATTTCCAATGCTAGCAGATCCTACTGGTCACTTAAGCCGTGCTTTCGGTGTTCATATTGAAGAAGCAGGTTTAGCTTACAGAGGAACTTTTTTAATTAATCCAGAAGGAATGATTAAATTAGCTGAAGTGAATGACAATAGTATTGGTAGAAACGCAGATGAACTTGTAAGAAAAGTTCAAGCTGCACAGTTTGTTGCTTCACACCCTGCTGAAGTATGTCCTGCTAAATGGAGACCAGGTGAGCAAACATTAAAACCAGGTCTTAATTTGGTTGGTAAAATCTAATAATATTCAAATTACCAAAAGTAGGACAGATTTTTTATATCTGTCCTACTTTTTCACAAAGTACTTGTTAGCCAACCACTAATTAGGAGGCTCTCATATGTTAGACTCACAAATCAAACAACAACTCGAAGGTGCTTTCCAACAACTTGAGAACGAAATTTCATTGGTTTACAAACCAAGCTCGCATAAAGATCAATCTCAACTCCTTGAGATGCTAAACGACATTCAATCTACATCTTCTAAAATATTAGTAAAACCAGCCATCTCAGATACTCTAAAATATTTTGAATCCATTGTTGATACTACTCCCGAGTTTTATATCGAATACAAAGGTAAACCTAATGGAATTTACTTTAAAGGAATTCCAGGTGGTCATGAATTCACTTCTTTAATAATTTCTATTTTGAATTCTGATCAAAAAGGTAAACTCCCTGATAAGCATTTAATTTCACGAATCCAAAATTTAAAAGGTCCAATAGAAATCAAAACTTTTATTTCTTTAACATGTGAAAATTGCCCTGATGTGGTTCAAGCACTCAATCAAATGGCAATATTACACCCTGATTTTAAACACCAAATGATTGATGGTGCATACACTCAAGACCAAATTGAAAAACTAGGAATTCAAGGAGTGCCCAGCATCGTTGTTAATAATAAGATGATCCACTCTGGAAGAATTAATTTTATTGATTTGTTATCACTCCTTGAAAAAACTTTTGAAACTCAACCTAAAAAATTAAAAACAGAACCTGAGCACCTTGGATTGTTTGATGTTGTTGTTGTTGGCGGAGGCCCGGCCGGGGCCTCCGCTGCAATTTATAGTGCTCGAAAAGGATTAAAAACAGCCTTAGTTGCTGAACGAATTGGTGGACAAGTTCAGGAAACGAAAGGAATTGAAAACTTAATTTCTGTTCCATACACTGAAGGTCCACAATTAGCAGGTCATTTAGCACAACATATTTCTCTTTATCCAATTAAAATATTTGAACATCGACGAGTAGCTGAAATATTTAATGACAAAAACGATACTACAAAAAAGAAAATTACCTTTGAAGATCAAGATTTTTTAGAATCCAAAGCAATTATTATGGCTACGGGTGCAAGATGGCGCGAGCTTGGTATACCAGGAGAAAAAGAGTATATAGGTCGCGGAGTCGCATTCTGTCCACATTGTGATGGTCCATTTTACAAAGGGAAAAAAGTTGCTGTAATTGGTGGAGGAAACTCCGGTGTAGAAGCTGCAATAGATTTAGCAGGAATTGTTGGTTCAGTTGTGTTGTTCGAATTTCAAGAGCAGTTAAAAGCAGATAGTGTGTTAGTTGAAAAACTTAAAAAATTATCAAATGTTTCAATCCTAACTTCAGCTCGCACAGTAAATATTATTGGAGACGGACAAAAAGTAAAAGCACTTGAATTTGAAGATCGCAAAACACAAAATTTGAATACATTAGAACTTGACGGAATTTTTGTTCAAATTGGACTATTACCCAATAACCAACCTGTAAAAAATTTGGTTGAACTCAATAAGTTTGGTGAAATAGTAATTGATAACAAATGCCGAACAACTACTCCTGGAATCTATGCTGCAGGAGATGTAACAACAGTTCCTTATAAGCAAATTATAATTTCTATGGGAGAAGGTGCAAAGGCCGCATTAGCAGCCTTTGAAGATTTAACTTTTAAGTAGGATTAAAAACGCGAATTCGCGTTCTTAATCTTGGCGAACGATCATTATAAAGTCTGCCTTTGAACCAAACTCTAAAGACGGTTTAAGATCCTCAAAGGGGATATCTTCGTCATTATAATATAAAAATTGTTCAATAACGATGACTGGTCTTTTTAGACCACGAACTTGTAATTGATAAGGTAACCCACCACCATACTCAATGTGAAATTGACCCACAGTCACAACCAATGTTTCTTTGTCCTGAGTGCTATTAGCAATATTTAGAATTTGCCAAGCCATGGTTTCATCCCAAACACTTTGAGCTTCAAAATACCTACCCATTGCTTCTGGACTCGTCACATGACCAGACATTAAATCAGCAAATCTTTTCTGATAACTTGCACGACCTATTTGAAAATTGGGTGGAATTAAGTCTAAACCTTCTTGAGATAATCCTGAAATCCCTTTTTTAGAAATTTCTCCTGTAAGCCAACGTGGACTATTAATGCCAAAAGTTTTTTCACCTAAATCTTTATTTGGAAATAAAATTTGATTTTTATAAAACTCAAACTTTACATCACCCCATTTAATATTTTGTAAAAAATCTTCTTCGGATAATTCACCACTTCGGTAATTATCTATAAAATTTTGGCTAGTAAAATCTAGAAACTCCATACCAACATTAATTTTATGACCATATTTTCTCAACCCATTAAGAACACTCATTTGTCCATTTTGGATTGAGGGGCGATTATGTTGTTCGCCTATTAATACAATTGCACCTTTAGGAATTTTTTTAAAAAATTGATTCCAGGTTAACGGAGTTAAAGTTGTACCAGAATACATTCGACCAAAGTAAGGAGGTGGTTCCACAGCATTTACAGCATTCACCACACTTAAGATAATAATCCCTACAAAAAAACACACCCCACGCATTAGTTTTATTTTTTTCAAAACCCCTCCCGAAAAACAAAATTATTAAGTATAATTTAAAGCAAACCTAATTATTATTAAGTTAAAAAGGCAAGATTTAAATTTTAAATTGAGACAAATTCAGTAAATTTCACAACTTTAATAAAAAGTTTTCAAGCAAGTCCATGGTCAGGAATTTTAATTACGATTAGAGTTTTATAGTGAAAAAAACCAATTCTGTTTATAATTAATTTATGAAAGCAAAAGTACCATTATGGGTTGTAAAAATTGGAAGCCAACAAATAATTGATGGTGGTCCACTACTTATAAGATCATTAATGAAAGAAGTAAGTCAGTTAATTCAAGCCAAAAAAATTAATATTGTATGGGTTAGCTCTGGAGCTATCGCAACATCTAGACAGCGTTTAAATCTACAGTGGCACTCTTTGCAAGAAAAACAAGCACTAAGTGCAATCGGTCAACCTTTACTCATGGAACTTTATAATACTGCCCTGCTAAGCCAAGGACTAATGGGTGCTCAGGTCCTTTTAAGTTATAATGATTTTAAAAGAAAAGAATCTCGTACCAATTTACGAAATACCATTATGCAACTTATAGATTGGAATATAATTCCAATTTTAAATGAAAATGATACTGTTGCAACAGATGAAATTCAATTTGGTGATAACGATCAACTTTCAGCAAAAGTCGCCTGTGAATTGAATGCAGACCGTTTAGTTATTTTAACTCATATTGGTGGGGTTTATAATAAAAATCCAACTCAACCAAATGCTCAGTTGATACCTTTTATTCCAAAACTATCCCTTTCAATGATTGAAAAAATTGCTCCAGCGGACAAATCAGCTTTAGGTCGAGGTGGTATGCAATCAAAACTAATAGCAGCCCATAGAGCTTGGAGTAAAAAAATTCCAACTTCAATAGTAGATGGTGAATGTAAAAATGTACTCACCCAAATGCAATTAGGTAAAAGCTTAGGAACCAGTATTGGCAGCTGCTTAATTGAAACAAGAAAAAAAACTAGTAAACGATAATTGAGGAATTATATGAATCAGCTTACCCATGAAGAGCAACTCCTACAAAAATTAATCCTTATGAAAAATAATACCGTAAATCTTAGAGCAGCAACTTTAGAACAAAAAAATAATGTTCTTAAAGAATTAAAAACATTAATTGCAAATCATAAAAAAGAACTCTTAAATTATAATAATCAAGATATTGAAGAGTACAAAAATTCAGATAAATTTCAAAAATATTTTCTAGATCGATTAGTACTAAATGAAAAAAGAATTGAGTCTATATTAAAGAGTCTTGATGATATTATTTTATTACCAAATCCAATTGGAATAAAAACTGAAGAACGAACTTTAAAAAACGGAATTGTATTACAAAAAGTGAGAAGCCCACTTGGAGTTTTGTTTTTAATTTTTGAATCTAGACCTAATGTCATAACAGAAGCTTTTGCTCTTGCTCTTAAATCTGGAAACGCAATAATTTTAAAAGGTGGAAAAGAAACAGATCTTACTGCTCATTTTTTATATCAACTCATTGAGCAGGCTCTTGAAAAAAATAGTTTTTCAAAAGATACTTTTTGGGGACTTCATCATGCCAAGAGAGAGACAACCGACTTTTTACTAAAACAAAATAAACTCATCGATGTTTTAATTCCTCGAGGTGGAGAAAAATTAATTGAATTTGTTGAAAACAATTCTACGATTCCCCTTATCAAAAATGAAAAGGGACTCTGTCATCTTTATGTCCATAAAGATGCGGATTTATCAATGGCTCTCAATATATTAGATAATGCCAAAACTCAAAGACCAAGTGTTTGTAACGCTGTTGAGACTTTATTAGTCGATGAATCCATAGCTAAGCAATTTCTTTCAGAAGCCTTTAAACTTTTAAATTCAAAAGGTGTTGAATGGTTTGGATGTCCAACGACAATAAAACTATTAAATGATCCAGAAGGAGTAACTCTTGCGACCATTAAAAATTTTCATACCGAGTATTTAGATTTAAAGTTAAATGTAAAAGTAGTTAAAGATCTTCAAGCCGCTCTTAAACATATTGAAGTTCATGGATCTAAGCACTCAGAGGCAATCATTACTCGTGATGCAAAAATTGCCGATGAATTTATGGCAAAAGTAGATGCAGCTGTTTCATATTGGAATGCCTCCACCCGCTTTACCGATGGCTATGAATTTGGTCTAGGTGGTGAAATTGGTATTAGTACACAAAAACTTCATGTCAGAGGTCCATTGGGACTAGATGCCCTCACCTCCATGCGTTGGATTGCAAAAGGGACAGGTCAAATTCGAGATTAAAAATCCTAAAAAATATTTAATATATTTATTCAAATATTTTCAAATATTTTCAAAATATTTTACTTCACAACTAGACAAAATAAAAACAAGTAACATTATTTGATTGTGAGATGAATAGATAGTTAATTTAAATTCTCACTGGCGAAATGGTGAGTTGGTCACAAGTTTCGCTAAAATTAATATGTTAAAAATATTAAGGAGGAATGTATGAGCAACCTAAGTTTGTGGAGAAACAACTGGAACCCTTGGAGAGAAGCAATGACATTGAGTAAAGCGTTTGATAATATGTTTGAAGACGCTCCAATAGCTCGCCTCGGATCCGAAGCTGATAAGTATAATTTTAATCCAAGCTGCGAGGTCACTGAAGATAAGTCTGCCTATTACTTAAAAGCAGATCTTCCTGGTGTTACTAAAGAAAATATCAAGATTGATTTGCATGATAATAGACTGACCTTGTCAGGAGAGCGCAAGGAAGAAAAGAAAACGACGGATGATAAAGATCATCGGACCCACCTCTCAGAAATGTTCTATGGATCTTTTATGAGGTCGATGACATTTCCAACAGCGGTAGACGCTGAAAGAGTTGAGGCTAAGTTTGAAGGAGGCGTATTGAATTTAACAGTTCCAAAAAAAGTCACGCAAAGTACGCGACAAATTACAATTAAATAGCACTGTACGATTGAGCTTCTTCCCTTTAAGAAGTTCCTAATTAAAAAATTGAGACGGCAAATAGTCCGCCCAACCTAAAACCCGATGAATGCAATCATCGGGTTTTTTTAATGGTCAAAGTTGACTCAGCAAAAACAGCAAGTAAATGTTTTCTGATTGAAGCCATTTCTAATTTTGTGACTGAATTTATTTTTTCAAGAAATCGTTCTTTTGATATAGAACGAATATGTTCAATGCATGCCTGTCCAGATTCTCCTTTTACTGATATATCAACTCGAGTAGGCCAGTCTTTTTTTGATCTTGTTAAAGGAATAACTATCACTGAGCTTAAGGCGTTATTCATGGAGTTTGGACTTACAATTAAACATGGTCGTATTCCATCTTGCTCACTACCTCTTACTGGTTATAACTTTATTCTGCTCAATTGAATTTACATCAATGATATCGCCTTCTGAAATATTAAGGGCCTCTTGAATTTCTTTCGGAAAAATAACTCCAGCAGACATAGCACCTCCATTTATAGTTATAACATATGTTATAACTATAAATAAGGGTCTAATAAAATTTCATACAACTAGTTAAATTAATTACTCAATTTAATGAATCTCGCAATTGCGCTAATCGGGTTAAAGCTTCTAGGGGGCTCATCGCCATGACATTTAATTCTTTGATCGCACTTAACACTTCACTATTTGTGGTATTAAAATTTGAATTTTGAAAATTTGTATTCAACAATTCATTTTGCAATTCTAAATTTTTTATTTTTTCTTTTAAAGTTTGAATTTGTTTTTCATATTCTTCTGCTTGTAATTGCGATTGCACTTCTTCTTGATAATCAAATAAAGATTTTTGTGGACTCAACTCTACTTTTTCAGTTTGAATTTTCTTTAATAAAACCTTAGCTCGCTTAGTGACTGAATTTGGAAGGCCGGCAAGTTCTCCGACATAAATTCCGTAAGACTTCAGCGCTGGGCCTCGACTTAAAGTATGTAAAAATCTCACTTCGCCATCGGTTTCACTCACCGTCATATGAAAGTTTAACAAGTGCGGAAAGTACTCGTCTAATTCTGTTAGCTCATGAAAGTGAGTTGCAAAAAATGCGTGGGATTTAATTTTTTGTAACAAATGTTCTAAAATTGATTGCGCTAAAGATAAACCATCAAATGTACTAGTCCCTCTTCCTACCTCATCCATAATCACTAAAGATTGTGGAGTTGCTCGACTTAAAATTTCTGCAGTTTCTTTCATTTCAACCATAAATGTACTTAAGCCTTCATTGAGCTGATCGCTTGCTCCAATGCGAGTAAATATCTGATCGTAAATTGGAAGAGTGGCTTTCTCAGCTGGAACATAAGACCCCATCTGGGCCATCATAGCTGTTATTGCTACTTGACGCATTAACGTGCTCTTACCGGCCATATTCGGCCCCGTCAGCAACATACATTGTTCTTTTTTAAGTAAAATATTATTAGCAATAAATGGTAATTTTAATTCTTGCTCAATAACAGGATGTCGTGACCCCTTTAAATCTAAAAACAAATCAGCACCGTGAGCAATAAAATGTGGGCGCGTATAATTTTGTTCGACGGACAACCAAGCAAGCGACGTAATAACATCTAGCTCAGCAATCTGTCGGGCCACGGTTAAATACTGTGTTGCCTGAGACAAAATATATTTTCGATGGGTTTCAAAAATTGCATACTCAAGATCATTTCGCTTGGACTGTGCAGTTAATATTTTTTTCTCAAGTTCAATAAGCTCTTCAGTACAAAATCGTTCTGCATTGGATAATGTTTGTTTTCTTTGATAGGAAGTTGGAACTTTATCTTTATGAGTATTTGTGACTTCTATATAATAACCAAAAACATTATTGTATCGAATTTTTAATGATGATATCCCAGTTTTTTCTTTTTCAGCTGCCTCCATTTTTGCAAGGAGAGACTGTGAATCTTGCGACAGTAAAATCAATTCATCAAGTTCATTTGAAATACCTTGCAAAACCATATGCCCCTGCTTCGTAGAAATAGGAGCATCTTCTCTAAAGGTTTTTAATATTTCAGCAAGTTCAAGATTTAAATCACTTTGAGAAATAGTATTTTTTTGTATTAAGCTCTCCGCCATTTCTAATGCCACAAGAGAGGATTTTGCAGATTGTGCGAGGGATATTAAATCTCGGGCATTACATTGAGGTGTTGATAATTTTGAAAAGCGTCGTTCGATATCACCTATTGTTCCCAAAATTTCGCGAACTCGCTTAAGGTGTGCGAGGTCTTCTTTCCAATGTGTTACTAAATTTAATCGCGAATCAATTTCTTTGTGATCAGTTAATGGAAATGCAAGCCATTGCCGAAGTGCTCTTGAGCCAGCAGACGTTTTTGTTCTTTGTATAGATTTAAAAAGACTCCCTCTGGATTCACCCTTATATGTTTCAAAAACTTCTAAGTGGCGAAGGGTTGTTAGGCTAACCTCTAATCGTTGGTGTGATTTTCTTTCTTCAAAATTACGAATCACTTTTAAAGCTTCATCTCCACCCAGCGAATGAATATATTTTAATAAACATGCAGCGGAGGGTGGCAATATTCCAAATTGAGTTTTTATTTGATCACAATCATTTAAACCGCAATCTTCATTACTAAGTGTAATTGTAAAATTTAATTTTGCTTTATCTATTAAGGTAAAGCCCTCCTGATCTATAATTAATTCTGCCACAGGTAATAAATTTAGTAATTCATAAAACATTTTTTGATGAGGCTTAAAATGCTCTCCTTCATAATAAAAAGCTTCACCGGTACTTGCATCCACAAAACTCAAAGTATTACCAACTGAACAAGCCATATAATGAGAAAGACTTTCATCCAAAGTTTCACAATCATAAACCATTCCTGGTGTAAGTATTCTTGTCACTGCTCTCTTAACCAAACCCTTTGCCATTTTTGGATCTTCTATTTGATCACAAAGCGCAACTTTATATCCATGGCTTAGTAGTTTATTTACAGCTCCAGCAATTGAGTGATGTGGAAATCCACACATGGGAGTTTCATCTTGGCTTTTTTTATTTCGACTTGTTAAAGCAATTCCAAGGAGAGGCGCAGCTGTAACCGCATCATCAAAAAACATTTCAAAAAAATCGCCCATTCTAAAAAATAATATTTTATCAGAATGGGCAGTTTTAACGTCCCAATATTGTTTCATTAAAGGAGTTAAATTTGAAGAATTTTGTTTTTCAAAATTATTTTTTGAGTTCGACATTAAAATCCTCTTATAGCCTATTTAAAATCTATTTTTTTGCTTGAAGATAAAACAACTTGCCTAAGACAATGTAAAGTTTTTTTGGATAGTAATTGTATATAATTAACGCTTTGCTTTCATCGACGCACTAGACTAGGGTCCTGTTTCCAAAATTAATTCCTGGTTTAATCTTGAATTCATTGTAGCTAATACCCAGACTAAAATAAATGAGTGAAAATAATCAACCACAGCTTATAGATGTTGTATTAGTATCAAAGGATACTTCATTTTGTGCACGTGCCAAATCTATGGTAAACGAATTTCATTTCACAATAGAAGAAGTTGCTACAGTCGATGATTTTATTGAAAAATATTCTGATACACAAATTAACTTTATTATTCTCAGTACAGAAACAGCAAATAAAGATGAAGCCATCGGAATGGTTCAAGTTGCAAAACAATTTGCACCTCAAGGATTTGTTTTAGTTGTTGTTGGTAAAAAATTAGAAGCTTCAGCTCTTCCATGGATCAGAAAATCAGGTGCAGACGTCGTTATTCAAGAAAATGAATATTTTGAAAGTTGCAAACTAGAATACTTTGCTTTTCATAGTGTTCGATTAGATTATGTTGCTATAAAACCAGGTGATTTTATTGAAAACTCCCAATTAGATTTTAATGTTTATCATTTTATGCCTCAAAATAAAAAGTATTTACCAGTTTTACATAAAGGATTAAAATTAGAAGAAAAAAAATTATCTAAAATGCGCGACTCAGGAACGGATCTTTACTTAAAGCGCAAGGATATTTCAAAATATTTTAAATACGTATCTACCCACTCCGATCAATCAGCGAAAGGGTTAGTTAGTCGCTGTCGATCACAATTTTTAACTCTATCACAATCATACCTTGAATTAATTATTACTTTAACTGAACAAACGGATAAACCTTCTTATGAAGAAGGAAAAAAAATTCTGGAAGTCTGTCAACAGTTAGCTTCTGATTTACTAAATTCGTTAATGACTGTTGGCCAAGTTCAAAACATTATTGGAAGTTTACAAGAAGGTGACTTTGGATCTGTTGAACGAGCTCCAGAAAGAGCTGCTCTTGCTGGTTTTTTTAGTCTTCTCTCCGAAATTGGTAGACCTGAAGATGTTATGCTAGCAAGTCTTATTGCTGATATTGGAATTTTAAAACTGAGTCCAGTTATTCTTAAACAATTACGGCAAAAAAAGTTCGATACCATGACTTCGACAGAAAAAGAAGAATACCAGTCCCACCCTCAAAAAAGTATTAGCTATGCATTAAATCGAAAAATTCAACTTCCAAACATAGTTAAGGATGCCATTGCGTTATCACATGCAGAAAATAATCAAAAAGGTTTTCCGCAATTAGTACCTGACAAGATTTTACTTGAATCACAGTTATTATTATTTTGTGAAGAGTTAGATAATGAGATGGCCGTAACAATGGGAAAACCACGCCCCATTTTTAAAGACGTCTTTAATAAGTTACTTGAAAAACATTCAAGTTTCGAAAAATACACAGTTAAATTTATCACATCCCTTAAAAAAGTCAGTGCTTCAATTTAATTCTTTGTTAATTAAAAATAAAAAAATGCTTTTCAAACTACTTCCAATATTGCAAAGTAACTTCTCAAATAATTGCTCATGACTGCTTATTATTGGGGTAAATATGGTAAACACAAATTACGAAAAACCATTAAAAGTTAATTTTATTTTTTCAAATTTTAAATTTTTTACACCCGTACTTTTGTTTTTATTTATTTATTTATCCACTTCAATTGTTAATGATGGTTTTATGGCTTCTGATGAGTATTGGACAGGTATAACTCGTTATATACCAGCACAGTCCGCACAACTCTCTACCCTTGTATTATCAGATGATGTAAAGTCTCCTGTGCAATTACTCCCTTTTTATTTGACATCGCAACTGGCTTTTAAAATTGGGATTGAGCACCCTTATCAGCAATATCGATTTACTTGCATTGTTCTAGCAATTATTAATAGCTTAATTTTACTATTAAGTTTTTTATTATATTATAAATTTGCAATAATACATAATTTTAAAACATTTAGTTTTTTTATTTTATTTGTCACTTTTTTTTACCCCATGGCTTTTACTCTTACTCGACCGATGTTTGAAACACAATCTGCCCCCTGGCTATTTTTGGCAATTGTACTTGCTTATATTTATGATTTAAAAAAAATAAATAATTTTAATCATTTATTTTTATCAGGTTTAGCTCTTACAATTTCATTTCTTTTAAGACCTCAAGTTGGTCTTGTTGGTTTAGTCTTAATTATTTTGCCTATACTTCATAAAAATAAAAAAGATTTTATTAATATAACTTTAACTGGAATAATCTTATTTTTAGCTGCAGGGATTCCAGACTTATATTTGCGTGGAAAATTTCATTACTCACTACTCGCAGTTACAAAGTATAATTTTGAATCTGGCCACCTTTATGGAAAAGATCCTTGGTATTATTATTTATTATTTATTCCAATTTTAACTTTAATGCCATTTTGGATTTTTAAAATAACAAAAAGTGATTTTATGTCTGTTCTAAAATCCCACCGCACTTTTTTTCTCTCTATTGCTTTATTTGTTCTTCTCCATTCGCTTTTTAGTCAAAAATTTGAAAGGTTTATAATACCTATTATTCCAGCGCTTGTAATTCTAATGTTTCAATTTGTAATTGGATCAAGGTTAATAAATGATCCCATTTCGCAAAATAAATTTAATTTGAAAAATAAAATATTATTTACAATTGGGATTATATTAAATTTTGTTTTATTTATTTGCGCTTCTTTTTTCCCATCACAAAAAAACATAATTGATTTTTCTAAATTTGTTGATAACAATAAAAATCTCAGCCAGTATTACAATTTAAATGAAAGTATTACTTGGTATCCAGATGCTTTTGTATTCCAAAAAAACAGGACTGTTGGCCTTCCTGGCGAAGTTAAAATTAACATTCCCCTTAATAATGAACAAAATAATTCTGAATTAGAAAAATTAAAAAATTTAAAAATAAGTTGTAATGAAATAATAGTTGCAAATGAAAAAGAAAAAACTCGCTTCGAAAATATTTTAAACGATAAGTTTAAACTTGTTTCAATACTTGAAGTGAATCCATTAGAGCACCTCGCGTATTTATTAAACCCTGAGCATAATGTTCGGCGCAGTTCACTTTATATTTTTACTGAGCCTAGTTGTAATTAAGACTGATTACAATCTATTAAAAATTAACCCTTTTTAAAGCTGCGTTTCATTTTTGTAAGTGAAGTTATTAAAAAAAATTCTATATAAGAACTTAGAGCATTTACTTTTAGTCCACCTGAAGTTTTAAGAGTTCTAAGTCAAAAGACTTTTTTAAGCTTTTGCTTTGAAGAAATTACTGCAAAGAAAAGACAATTTGTTAATTTGTATTACTTAATATAAATTATTTACTTCAAAGGAGTTATCATGAAATTATTGTACATTTTGATTTTTAGTCTTTTCTCTGTAATTGCTTTTGCAGATTTTGCTATCTTGTATCCAGGTGAAAAGGCCTCTAATGGAACCTGTGGAGTCTATTTTGGTGTAACCGAAAATGGAAAACTTCTCAATTATCCAGACATTGATGGGTTTAGATATGGTGGTTCTTGCTACTATAGTTTTGATGATGCAAAGAACTCGTATTTAAATTACTTTCTGGTTACAAATACAAGAACAACTCCAAATATTTCTGGAAAAGCTATACTTTATCCTGGTCAGAAAGATATTCTCGGTAAGAGTTGTGGAGTTAATTTTGGCCTAATGGAAAATGGAACAATTTTAAATTTACCAAATATTGATGGTAAACGCTACGGTGGTGGATGCTACTACAATCTGGATGATGCCAAAAAAGATAATTAAAAGGGCTTTCAAAAGCAATATTCAAAATACTATCATAATGACCACTGTATTAATGTTAAATATGTTTAATTATAAATACTGAAGTGGATTCCAATACGTTCCAAGATATGCAACTTATCATCTAATTTTCACTTATTCTATAAATGTCACCCTAAACAATAGACTCAAATTATAATAGTAAAAACGCAAAATCTGCAATTGTGAAAGTGGAAATTGCCCAGGACTTCACTTAATTCCAGTATAAAAATTCGACCAGTTTATATAAATACCAAGTAAATAATTAGACTGGTTTAATAAAAAACCGGTTGTATTTTTAAACCGGTTTTAGTATGATGAGATTCATGATGAAAGAAACTCTAAAAGAAATCATTATCGAAGAGTGGAATGAAAAATTAGGCAATCTAGTTCCTCGAGAAATTTTATTAGACTCAATTCCAGGTAAAGCAACTATTTTAACTGGAGTTCGTCGTTGTGGAAAATCAACATATCTCAGAAGCTTTATTCGAAATAAAAATAAACCTTATTTTTATATAAATTTTTCTGATGAACGACTAAGTTTACTATTGAGTCAAAATTTAGGTCTATGCCTCGAAGCCTTTTACGAGATAAAACCTGATTGCGAGGGACAACCCCTTTGCATTGGTTTAGATGAAATCCAAATGATCCAAGGCTGGGAGCTTTTTGTAGATAGATTATTGAGAAATAAATTATATGAGGTTTATATTACAGGTTCATCCTCGAAACTTCTCAGCAAAGAAATCGCAACCCAAATGCGAGGACGAAGTATTCAATATGAGTTCTTTCCTTTTAATTTCACTGAATATATTTACCCCTTAAAGAGTCCAAAAAGAAAACTTACAGTTTCTGAAAAGGGAAAGTTTTATAATCTATCGACTAAATACATTCAAGAAGGGGGCTTTCCTGAAACTCGTAATTTAAAAAAAATATTACGATTTAATATTTTACAAGAGTATTATAATACAATTATTTATAAAGATATTATTGATAGAAATAATCCAAAAAATCCACATGCCGTAAGTCAGTGTTTGAAAATATTGATCAACCAAGTCGGCTCACTATTCTCTGAAACAAAAATCTTAAACAAATGTAAAAGTATGGGACTTAAAATTTCTAAAAGTGATGTTAGTGAATACTTGGAATGGTTTCAAGATTGCTACTTATTAAGTTCAGTTTCTGTTTATACAGAAAATATTAATCGCCAGATGACAAACCCTAAAAAACTTTATTGTATTGATAATGGGTTAGTAATTGCCAATCAATCAGGATTAAGTTCTAACTCTGGTCACCTACTAGAAAATCTAGTTTTTAATTTTTTAAGACGCGCGAGTGATAAAATATTTTATTATAAGGGTAAATACGAAGTTGATTTTGTTTTCACAAAGCAAGGTCAAAATCCCATTTTGATTCAGGTCTGCGAAAGTTTAAACTCCCCAGAAACTAAAGAAAGAGAAATTAAAGCTCTTCTTGAAGCAATGGATGATTTAAAATTAAAGCAATCGTGGATCATTACTCTAGAGACTCATGGCGAAGAATTAATTACTGGAAAGAAAATTTTAATAATCCCAATTTTAGATTTTATTCTTCATCCAAATAAAATTTTAAATCCAGAAACATTCAATGTACTAAGCTTTTAATAAAATAGGATTTTAACAATTGTTTTTAGAATAAAGAAACTAAGGAGTATATGATGTAGATTCATTTTCATAAGTTGAGCAGCTGTCAACTTAGCTCTACTTTTATAATTGGCTCTCTTCCTGGAATTATAAAACCTGACTCAATAACATTTTTAGTAAATTGTAATCTTGATTCAAATTTTTCCTGTGGCTCAATACACAGTTGTGCATCTTTAATAATTTCAGTTAATTGGTTTTCTTTGAGATTAAATTGATTTTTAAGCGCCAAACGATTTTTAATCTGTTTTATTGGAGAAGGAGAAACTATTATTAAAGTGCCATCATCTGTTAGACCATGATTTGTTAGATCAGTTATTAACAATCCATTTCCTGCAACCACAAATACCGATTGAAAAATTAATAACCTTGTTATCAAGGACAGTCTGAACACCATATAGCCACCTTCTTTTAAATTAAAATATTATTTACTCTACTTGTTGGAATGTTCACTCAACTGCCATAAACGTCAGACTCAAATTCAAGCGACACCTCACTAGGAAAACTAAATGCATTTCATCCTAATAATTGTCAAGAAAACTAATTCGTTTGGCTGCCCAACTACGTTGTAATTAATCCTTAACCGATTTGACATTGTTTTATTAAGTTCAATATATTTTAACCAACAGGAGCATGTATGGAGTTTATATATCATGGAGTTCCAAATGGTTTAGAGGGAAAAATCTTATATCCTCTCTTTTCACTTAAAGAGAAGTTCCCAGTTTTGTTTGAATTAGAGATAAAGAAGTATGATGATCATCCTAAAAGAAAAGAATTACCATTTAAACGCATAAGCATTCTAAACTGTCAAAGAGGCCAAGTTTTACATTTTTCCCCAATTAACCCATCGCTAATTTTTCAAGCTTTAAAGACTGTATTTCCGGAAAACAATCGATCAGTAAAATTTTTTAAAATCCCAATATCTAAAGCCTATGGATTACCAATAGCATTATTTGACATGAATCGAAAAGGATATGAGTTCGGCAAAGAAGACCCTGATCACGTTTTTGATTTTGTGAATATTGATGATTATCGCGAACTAAAAATTGTCCCACCTCAAGCATACACTTTTTTTAAAGAATGGAAACAGCGAGGAGAGCGGGACTCCCCGGCGTGGGGAAAAGTTCCCCATATTTTTATCAAAGGCCCAATCGACATCACTGGATGCGAAATAATAGATTGGCGCGATTCTGTGATTTAAACACTAGTTAAAAATCAACACATTGGCCATTAAAACAGTGATCAATCTGTTTAGTTATAAATATATTCATTTTGATTTTTTAATTCTCTTTACAATTATAAAATCTAATGGTATACTGACCATCAGTGAAAGCAATTGAGATTTTTCGACAGAAAACAGTATTAAAACATAAAGATGTGAACCGATTAGGTATTTTTGAAGTGGCAATCTTTAAAATCCCAACTTCTATTCATTATCCTGAAGGTATAAAGTACCGAGCTTGGCTTTCAGAGAACGGGAAAACTATTTTTGGATTTGACAATCACAAACCCAAAGGTCCTCATCTTCATATTGGTGATTCAGAGATTGGATATGTTTTTCGTGGAATAAAAGAACTACGTGAAGATGCATTTGCAATGATTGAAAAGGCAGGATTTCTGTATGAAAAATAAAAAAGTGATATTACTTGTTGAGCCATCATCAAAAGCTTTAGATCGTGCTTTTTCTGCTCTTGAACAAGTGCAAAAGAATAATAAAAACGTTACTATTCTCAGTTTTCCTGACTTTGAAACTCTAGGTCGTATTATTACAGGAGCAAGATTAGAACTCTTAAGTAATATACGAATTATGAAACCCCGTTCAATTCAAGAGCTTGCTCGTCTGGTAAAAAGAGATTTTAAGAATGTATATCAAGATGTAAAATTGTTAGCTGAGTTTGGGCTCATCGAGCTTAAAGAATCAGGTCCTAGAAAATCAGCGGCACCTCTTGCAAAATTTTCTGAAATTATTTTGGCTGCTTAAGATATGGCATGAAGCCTCATTAATACATTAATTGTATTTTATTTTCATAAAAATAGAAAACAAGGGATCTGAAATACGATACCCCTTACCATCTTCATATTCAATCCATCCTTTATTGGAAAGTCTTGTTACCATTTTGATAATTGAACCACTGGAAATTTTAGATTCTTGCACAACACTTTGCTCTGTTGGCTTTAATAAAAAACCTCTTTTAGCTATCACTCTTAAAAATGACTGCTCTTTAGAAGACAATAACCCCTCTTGAAAACGATAAATTGACTCTTTAGTATCAATTTTTTTCTCAAGTATTTGACTGACATCCATTATGGTTATTTGATGTTTCTTGAACTTAGAAGCTTTTAAACTTTCATTCAAATAAGCTCCCACTTCACAAATTGCATTTGGCACATTATTAACAACGTCGCAAAGATAATTTAAGGCCTCAATTGAAATAGTATGAGGTACCAACCTTTTATTAAAATAAGACAACCATTTTTGAGGAGCAATGGCTTGTAATATTACCTCATCGCCAAAGTTAAAAAATGGTGAGTTATTGCGAGCAAACATTTGATTAAGTAAATGCTTTTTTGAACCTAAAATTGCAATTGGAACTGCTTTTAAATTTTGAAGTTCACTCCTCATTATACCAGCAGCTTGGGGCACTAATGAGATATCCTGAAACTCATCGAAAATTAAAAATATTTTATATTTTATGCTTAAGTTTTTTATAATAGTAAAAATTTGACCTATATTTTTCTTATCGCTCTCTAAGAGTGGATTCACTTCAACTGATGGCAACTGAGTTGTGGGATCCAAACTTAATGCTAAACTTAAACCCTTAAATGATTCAATAATAGTGTTAAAGTTTGCTTTAACCGGAAATTTACTTTTAATCACCTCTCTAAATGAGTAGAGAATTCGCTCTGCAATATTTTCTAGCGATTGAACTTCCATTAAGTTAATATAGATTGTTAAATGATTTCTTTTACTTTGAAAATTATGGCCAATTATGTTTTTAATCAATGAGGATTTGCCATATCTTCTCGGAGCATAAATCACCATTTTTCGACCTGCTTCGGTCCATTTAATTAATTGCTCAATTTCTTCTTCGCGATTGCAATAATCCTCTTTTTCTATCATCACATCATAAAAAAAATCAAACTGCCTCATAATCCACCCATTCAGAGCTACTTCCTGTTAGCTACTTCCTGTTAGCTACTTCCTGTTAGCTACTAGATTAAATGCAATAGTCTCAAATGACAACAAATTACTTGGTGGCAGCCACTACTTGGCCACTTCCCAGACTGGACCTGTAGGTGTATCAGAAACAGAAATTCCCAATTGTATCAATTGATCACGCAATTCATCTGAACGTTTAAAATCCTTATTTGTGCGAGCCTGTTGACGCTCACTAATTAATTGATCAACATCGACACGTTTTAAATTCTTTTTTTCTAAAAGACGATTATCTAAATCTGTTAAAAAATCTTGAGCAGGCTCTTGAAACAAAGACATTAATGATCCAAATTTTAAAATCCAATTTTTAAAATTTAAACAAACCTCAATAAGTTGAGGTGTCACTTTCATGCCCCTCTTAACTCGCCCATTAAAATCACGAACGACTTCAAAAAGATGACTAAATGCTTCTGGTGTAGAAAAATCATCATCAAATGCCTCGTGAACTTTTAGCCAGACTTGTTCCAAATATTCTTGATACTGATTTTTAATATTAAGATTTGAATTACTATTTGGGATTAATTCTTTAGTGTCTTTTAAATAAAATTCTGCAAGAGATAAACTTGAATATATGCGACCAAGAGCCTTAATTGCATATTCTGCAGTTAACTCAGAAAACTCTGAAAGACTTCTATAATGCACACTCATGATCATATATTTAAAAATTTCTGGATGATATTCAGTTAAAAAATCTCGAGCTTTTAAAATATTGCCAAGGGACTTCGACATTTTTTGTCCACTAAAAGTAAACATATTATTATGAATCCAATACTTGGCTAACTGATGCTCAGTACATCCTTCGCTTTGAGCGATTTCATTTTCATGATGGGGAAATATTAAATCAGAACCGCCACCATGAATATCAATTTGCTCTCCAAGAATAGCTTTTACCATTGCTGAACACTCGATGTGCCAACCTGGGCGCCCCTTACCCCATGGCGAATCCCAACTCGGCTCCCCTGGTTTAGCAGGTTTCCAAAGGGCAAAATCTAAGGGGTTATGCTTTTTTTGATCAACTTCAACACGACTTCCAGCTTGTAATTCTTCTGGATTACGCCCACTTAATTTTCCATATTCAGAAAATGAAGATATACTATATAATACCTCACCATTAACAACATAGGCTTTATTTTTATTAATCAGTGTTTCAACAATTTCAATAATTTGTGGAATAAATTCTGATACTCTTGGATTGAAAGAGTGTTTTTTTAATTTTAATAAATCAAAATCTTTTTCAAATTCTGCAATATATTTTTCTGAAATTACATTACTTTCAACACCCTCTTTATTGGCACGATTAATTATTTTATCATCAACATCTGTGTAATTATAAACAAACGTCACCTGATAACCAGATTGCTCAAGCCAACTTCTCACAAAATTATAAAAAACAGCACCGCGAAAATTACCGACATGTAAAAAATCATAAACAGTTGGGCCACAACAATACATTTTAACTAATGGCGGATTTAGAGGTTGAAACTTTTCTTTTGTTCGCGAGAGAGAATTATAAACAACTAACATGATAGCAATACCTTTTGAACTCTATTTATAAGTGATGACTTTTTTAATAGTGGTACAAGTATTTTTAATTCAGCGCCGTGTGGTTTACCAATGACCGCTACACGTATTGGCATGAAAAGTTGTTTTCCTTTAACATTACAACTATTTTTAATTTGATCTTGGAGCGCTAAGAAATCAGCTTCTAGCAAATAATCACCAGAAAACTTTTCAAGTCCTGTTAACCAGTTTTGCAAAACAGTTTTTGTTGTTTCCCAGGTAAAAACTTCTTTGGCTTCATCCATATCAATTGAAAATAAAGAATCAGAAAGTGGTTTATAGAGAGCCACAGCATCTTTTAATACTTCCATAGATGATTTAAACACATGCAGAGATTTAGCCTGCCACTCTTGATTTTGCGACTGATCCTCCGGTAAAACTATACCCTCCTGTTTTAAAAAAGGTAAGATCGCCTGCCATAACTCATTGTCTGGAAGCGCACGTAAATAAACAGAATTCATCCATTTTAATTTTTTAACATCAAAGACTGCTCCCGCAACATGTAATCGCTCTACACTGAATTGAGAAATCATTTCATTCATTGTTAAAACTTCTTTACCTTCAGGGGAACTCCAACCAAGTAAAGCTAAAAAATTATTCATGGCCTGAGGAAGATACCCTGCCTCGCGAAACTCTGCACATGAAACAGAACCGTGTCGTTTACTTAATTTTTGACGTTCTTCATTGAGAATCAAACTCATATGACCAAACTCTGGAACCGCCCAATTTAGGGCTTCATAAATCATGAGTTGTCGTAACGTATTTGGTAAATGCTCTTCTGCCCTTAAAACATGGGTAATTTTCATCATCGCATCATCGATTACACAACAAAAATTATAAACAGGCATTCCATCTGAACGTAATAAAACAAAATCGCCGACCATATCTGATGGAAACTTTACCTCACCACGAATTAGATCTGTAAAAATATAATCTTTTTTAAGATGTTTAGTTTTAAAACGCACAACACCCTTAACTCCTGTGGTTTTCATATGGGCTTGCGCTTGCTCTAAAGTCCAATCTTGATAAGGACTATTAACTTGAGGGGGTCGCCCTTCTTTTTGCGCTAACTCTCTTTGTTTATCAATTTCTTCATCAGTTAAAAAACAATAATAGGCTTTGCCTTCATTTAAAAGTTTATGAGCCTGCTCAGCATAAATGGGTAAACGTTTACTTTGATAATAAGATCCGTAGGGCCCACGATCTTCAAGAGTGTTAATGTCGGGCCCTTCATCCCAAGTGATTCCCAACCAGTTTAAATCATTTACAATAATACGCAAAGATTCATCAGTAGAGCGAGCCTGATCCGTATCTTCAATTCGTAAAATAAATTTTCCTTTTTTATTTTTGGCAAACAAAAAATTAAAAAGAGCGGATCTCGCTCCTCCCACATGCAAATAACCAGTTGGACTAGGAGCAAAACGAACACGAACTTCAGAATAATCAGTAAACTTTTTAAACACGGCAGTGAATCCTTTTAATAAAAAAATTTTTACTTTTCTAATACTGTAGAAAATAAAGGGTGATTGAAAAATCGCCCCCAACAAACAGGAAATAACGTCGCATGATTATGTCTGATATAATCGGCGAAACTGATCAGACTTAATCATAAGCAGTTATTATTACCTGATCATTCTAATCAAAAGGACTTCACGAAGCAATAGATATTTCGCAGAGACTGACACACCTTACTTTGATCAAATCGATTGGATTGACAGAAACAATTATTCTTTTTAGAAACAATTATGACTATTAATTCTAATTTCAATTCCAATTTAAAAAATACAGAATTAAAAAAATATTTTGTAAATTTAAATTCAAAAATTGATTTTAAACGAGGTTTTGGAAGTGACAATCATGCTCCAATCCATCCTGATATTTTATCCGCAATTAATCTTGTCAATCAGGGTCATTTTCCTAGTTATGGAAATGACCCCTGGACTGAGCATGCTAAACTTATTTTTAAAAATTTATTTGGCAATCACACCGAAAGTTCATTTGTCTTTAATGGCACCGCTGCAAATGTACTTTCTTTAAAAACTTCTGTTCAAAGTTACCATGCGGTTTTGTGTAGCGACATTAGTCACCTTTATTGGGATGAATGTGGAGCTCCTGAGTTTATTGCCGGTTGCAAACTACTCACCGTAAAAACAATTGATGGTAAAATAGATCCAAATTATCTCGAAGAAAGTTGGCTTCGACGTGGTGATCAACATTACTCTCAAATCCAAATGATTTCAATTACCCAACCAACTGAAGTTGGAACAGTATATTCAATTGATGAACTCAAAACCATAATAGACTGGGCCAAAAGTAAAAATATTCTGGTTCATATGGATGGCGCTCGAATCGCCAATGCAGCATTCACTTTAAATACTAGTTTAAAATCTTTTACCACTGATCTAGATGTCGATTTACTTTCATTTGGAGGAAGTAAAAATGGTTTTTTACTTGGAGAGTCTGTCATTTTTTTAAACCCAACACTTTTTAAAAATTTTCAATACATACGCAAACAAGGTTTGCAATTACCATCAAAATCTAGATTTATTGCAGCACAGTTTCTTGCCTACTTTCATAATGATTTATACTTATCAATTGCACAACACTCTTGTTTACTAGCAAAAAAACTAGAAGAACTTCTTATGATAAATAATCTTACCGACTATTATCAAATTCAGTATAGCGTGCAATCAAATGCTGTTTTTTTAAAAATACCAAAAGACTTAGTAAAAAATATTCGACAAGAATTCTTTTTTTATGTTTGGAATGAAAAAGATTTTACTTGTCGTTTAATGATGAATTGGGACACCCAAGAATCTGATCTTTTAAGTTTTATTGAGATACTAAAAAGACAAATCAAAATTTAAATAAAAATAAAATTTATTTTCTTATTTGCTAATTATCCAAATTAATCACACTATATAAATAACTGCTCATGATTAAGTTTAATCGCGCAGTTATTTTTTGTCTTTCATCAGTATTCATAGGAGAAATCGATCAATGAATATAGCTCGCTCTATACTTGGACTTTCTATTTTAATTGGTTTTTGTTATTTATTAAGTTCTCACAAAAGTAAAATCAGATGGAAAGACATAAGTTACGCTTTATTATTACAAATTATTTTTGCAATTTTAGTTCTGAAAGTTCCAGGTGTCGTAGATGTTTTTGATTTTTTATCAAGTTTTTTTGTTAAAGTTCTTGATTACACAAAAGAAGGTTCCGTCTTTTTATTTGGCAAAATTGTAGACGTAAATAGCATGGGTTTTATTTTTGCTTTTCAAGTTTTACCAACAATTGTTTTTTTCTCAGCCTTAACAACATTATTTTATTACTTGGGTATTCTCCAAAAAATAGTTTATAGTTTTGCTTGGGTCATGTCTAAGGGAATAAAACTTAGCGGTGCTGAAAGCCTTTCTACTGCTGGCAATATATTTTTAGGACAAACTGAAGCACCTTTGCTAATCAAACCCTATTTACCAACAATGACCAAATCCGAATTACTCTGCATCATGATTGGTGGGATGGCCAATATTGCTGGTGGAGTTCTTGCTGCTTATGTTGGATTTTTAGGCGGAGAAGATCCAATTCAAAGACAATTATTTGCAACTCACTTATTATGCGCCTCAATTATGTCTGCACCCGCAACTATTTTAGTTTCGAAACTTCTGGAACCTGAAGTTAATCCCGAAAATGTAAATTCAAAATTACAGATGGTCGAAATTAAAAGTGGATACAATGCAATTGATGCCATTTGCGTTGGAACAACAGACGGAGTATCGCTCGCTCTAAATGTGGGAGCAATGTTATTAGTATTTACTGCAGTGATGGCAATGACGAATAGTATATTTTTTAGTTTAGGCCATCTTATTATGGGACCAGAGACATCTTGGTCATTACAGGCCATACTAAGTAATATTTTTTCACCGGTAGCTTGGGTTATTGGTATTAGTGGCAATGATATTTCAAAAGTAGCCCAACTTCTTGGAGAAAAAACCATTCTAAACGAATTTTTTGCCTATGGAACGTTAGCAAAATTTAAAGCAGCATCAGCCTTTGAAAGTCAACGATCACTTATTATTGCAACGTATGCTCTATGTGGATTTGCAAACTTTGCTTCAATTGGAATTCAGGTGGGTGGAATTTCACAAATGGCACCAAACCAAAGAAAAAATTTATCGCAACTTGGAATAAAAGCCCTTATTGGAGGAACAATTTGCACACTAATGACTGCAACCATAGTTGGGGCTTTTTATTAAATAGTGGCTGGCGGGAAATGGGCTTTTGTATTTTAAAGTATAAATTTTACTTATATCAAGGCGCAATTTCGCAGCGCTAGCCAGAGGCGCTAACGCAAGAAAGTGCAACGCTGAGATAAGAAAAATTTATACTTTAAAATCAAAATCGCCATTTCCCGCCAGCCACTAAATAGATTATGCCATTTCCAACTAGCAATGAATCATACTTAATCTTGAGTTTTTAGTTTACTTTCTTCTTTTAATTCTTCATCAATTTTTTTAGCACTTTTTCCAGATATACCAATCCATTCAGGATATAAAAATAAAACTACAAAATAAATACTTAAACTAAAAACTGAAACCAAAATAATTATAAAAAATATAATACTAAAATTGTCCATTGGTACTTTCAGCTCCTTGTCCACGAGTTTCTTCTATATAAACTTTCAAACCTTTTATTTTAAAACTCTGAACTGCATTCCATAAATTTTGACATAATAATTCTGATAGTAATTCAACAGAAGTATTTACAATCGGAAGCAATACAACTTCTTTTTTAGGAAATACATAAACTCGGTCTCGAAAATTGACTTGAAGAGATTTAACACCGTCAATAGCCTTTTCCTTAAATTTCATTTCTTTACATGCTTTCGGCAATAATATATATTCATCCCATTTTTGTAATTCAAGCTGAATTAAATTTTTTAATTCTTTAAAGTCCACAAAAAATCCATACTGATTTGTCAATAAATCACTCTCATCAAATATAAATTGAACTTGAACTTGGTAATTATGTCCATGTAATCGCTCTGCATGTTTGGGATCAAATATTAAAAAATGAGCTGCTGAAAATTTTAAATTTTCTTTTGATAATTTTAATATTTTAATTTTATTCTGATTTGTTAATTTCATAATATTTTTTCGCTAAGTTTAATTGATAATTTGATATTGTTATAGACTATTTTTTTTGAAACTGTTAGTTTTAATTTATAATTTTTATTCGTCATTAAAAATGCAAATTAAATGTGGGGCTAATATTTTGAAATTTGAAATTCGAACACAATATCGTATTGAAGCCGCTAGATTTTTACCTCTTCTTTCTAATGAACATCCTTGCTCAAGAACCCATGGTCATAGTTTTGTTTTTACATTAATACTCCATTCCGAATTAAATCCTAAATTTGGCTGGACAATGGATTACCACGAAATTGATCAAATTTGGAATAAAGAAATTAAAGCAAAGATTGATCATCAGTTATTAAATACTATTTCTGGCTTAGAAAATCCTACAACTGAAATTTTATGTGCTTGGATTTTTAATAAATTAGAAAATGTTTTTCAAAATAAACTTATTCAAATTATAGGTTCAGAAACTCCAAATACTGAATGCAGATACCCGATTATTTGATACGTTTTCTGATTCAATCTTAGATTTTACTTTTTTTGGTTTTTTATTTTTTAAAATTTTTTTAAAATTTCTGAATTTACTATTGTTTCAAATTGAAAAAATAACCCCACAACTTATTGATAAAATTAACAGACGTCAAACTGATACACAAAAGTTCAAAAATTTGATTTTTTTTACAACTTCATTTAATCTGATTATGTTGTTGCGATGAATCCAGAAACAAAAATACTTAAAAGTAAAAGGAGATTCGCGATGAAAAGAAATAGGAGACCTTGTGAATCGCGAGCACCCGAGTAGCGGGGCTCATGAGATCACTTAAAGTTGTACGTAAATTTTAACTAAGGAGGCTCTATCGAAATGTTTCTTATCTCAGGATAGATAGAAATTATTCACAATCCCTTCCTTTGCCAAGGGCAAACTATTGGAAACAATAGGACGCAAAACTATAGGGGCTAAAGTTCTAGGATGAACAATGCCAGCCAGTATGCCATAGGTATAAGAAAGGAGATCCCCATGGAACGGTTTTATTCCCCTTAAAGCTTGTTAGGAATAGAGGATGATTCCTAACAGGCTTTTCCCTTCAACTTTTTCAGATTGATCTGTTTTATTCATATTATTCATTTTATTTTTTTGATTTCCTTCGGATCCATCTTCCGAATTTTCATTTACGTTTTTAAAATCGCCAGGAATAATTAACACTGACCCTGCTTTAATACTAGATTTACGTCGATGCATATTATTTGCCTTTTTAATTGCATTGACCGACACTCCATATTTTTTAGAAATTTTAAATAAGTTTTCACCAGATTTTACTAAATGCTTCTTAAGCGAATTTGTTAAATTCTCATTAGATTCAGCTTTAGTTATATCCTGCTGAACTTCTGTTTTAGTATCTTTATTTTCCTTATTTTCTTTATTTTCAGCAATTCCTTCTTGGTTGTTATTTGGAATATTAGAAAGATTAACATCCATCACTGGTTCCATTTGATCTGGAGATAATTTTTTAACTTTTATTTGAGTTCCGGCTTTTAACACTCCACCTTCTTCAAGAGAATTGATTTCCATTAATTCAGCCATTGTCATATTATTTTTTAATGCAACTTCAGGAAGAGCTTCACCTTCTTGTACAATATAATAACTAAGATCTGTTGTTACTTTTGTTGCTACATTTAGATTTTCTATATTATTATTCCAAGCATTATTTTTTTCAGAATTTTCTATATAAGAGCTATCACTAGATTTATTATTTAAACGAGATAACATTTGTTGTTTTTCATACTGCAAACTTTCTGACTCTCGTAATGGAATAAAAATTGTTCTCCCTGGTGAAAGCTTAACTCTTCTTTTAAAATCATTTAATTCACGCAACAAACCAACAGAGGTTTTAAAGCGCCGGGCAATACGATTTAATGTGTCACCATTTCTTACCTTGTAAACATCCGTTTCGCCTTTATCTGCGATAAAAACTAAATCCTTCATTGTTGATTCTAATGCTGACTTCATTGCAATTTCAGTTGTTCCTAGTGGTACTCGTAACACTATTTTACCATTTTCTAATGGAGCAACTTCACCTCTATATTTCGGATTTAATCTTTTCAATTCAGCATAATCGACATTCATTTTATCAGCCATCTGGCGCATATCGACGACTTGTTGTAAAGTCACTGTTTCAAATTCGATTGGTGGTTCATATGGAATATCTTTAAATCCATATTTTTCTGGATCACGCGCTATTAATCTCGCTGCTAAAAATTTTGGAACATAATTAACAGTCTCTTTTGGTATTCTACGTTTTTTTGCTAACACCCAAAAGTCATTGGTTTTATTCTTTCGAATTTCTCTTCTAATTCGACCTTCTCCCACATTGTATGAAGCCATAGATAAAAACCAAGAATTAAATTCTGAATATAATTCTTTAAAATAATCAGCAGCAGCTTGGGTTGCGACAACTGGATCGCGTCGTTCATCTATAAAAGTATTTATATTTAAACCATAACGTTTCCCTGTACCTCGAATAAACTGCCAATATCCCACAGCAGCTGATCTTGAAATAGCTCTTGGACTAAAACCGGATTCAATTAGCGCAATATAAATTAAATCCTCAGGCATATCATTTTGCCTTAGAATTTTTTTCATAATTTTTTCATAACGAGTTGAGCGTGCAAGATATCGCTCCATATGTTCTCGTCCCTTACCTTGAAAATACTGAACCCACTTATCTACAGTCGGTGAAATTTCAGGTGGAATATTATCAAACTCTGGCACTACAATCTCTGGCGGAACAGGGTCCGTTACTCTAAAAGTTGCATTTTCTTCTTGATCCTTATTTGAAAGCAAACCAAAAAAACCAGATTTAGAATCTGAAGAACCTTGATCGCTATCTTTTTTCTGAATCAATGACGCACAACCAGTGCTTAATAAAAGAATTACTGATAAAAAATAAAATTTCATTTTATGTCCTAACCTCAATTTAATTTATTTTTTACTTACTAAGTTTGCCCATACTGGAGACATAACTTCTAAGTTGGACTTTTCTAGCCCTTGGTATACCAATGCATTTCTCAGTATTGATTTAACATATAGATTTGTTTCTAACCAAGGCAACTCTTCTACCCATAAATCAGACCATATGTCTGCTTGGGATAAGTCACTTGCTTTTAACAAATCAGGTCTACCGTCAAAAAATCTTTTTAATCTTTGTGGACCCGCATTATAAGCAGCAAGTCCCACACTCACATTATTTTGAAACTGTCTAATAACTTTAGCAAGATAATAAGTTCCAAATTTAATATTTATTTGTGGATTATACATATCTTCCATGGTCACGTTTTTCATTTTTAAATCCTGAGAAACTTCTTGCACCGTAGCAGGAATTAACTGCATTAGTCCTTGAGCCTGTGCCGTACTTTCTGCCTTTAAATTAAAAGCACTTTCTTGTCTCATTAATGAAATTATTAAATACGGGCTCAATTCATATTTTTTCACTTCATTTTCAATCCAAGTTCGAAATGGAAAAGGAAAAACAAGTGATAACAATCCAAGGTTTCTCATTAATGGAGTACTATCAAATAATTCCGTAGCCCAAGAAAATATTATTGGATAAGAAAAATTTTGAGCCATTATATATGCAGCTAAAACTTTTTGTTGAGGAGATTGAACAGGTAACACTTGGCTCAATTCTCTCTGAGCTTCAAGATACCATCCCGCTGCTGAAAGAATTTTTGAATTGTCATATGCTTTTTTTTCAAGTTCAGAAAATATAAAGTTCTCTTTCACATTCATGTTACCGCTACTACTGCCACCACCATTAAAAATAGTATTTAAAGAAAGATTTTGATTATTTTTTTCAGAACTTAATTTTAAGCCATAATAAGTAAGATAATATTTATCTTGCATTAATTTATAAAGTTCATCAGTCGTTCCCGTTTGATACTTTTCACGTATTCTTATTAACCAATATAGAGCTGATAAACCATAACTTTTGGCATCAGAAGTATTAATTATTTCAGAAAGTGCAAGGTCAGCTTTTTCCCATTTTTGTTGACGTATAAAAACTAGTGCTCTTCTAAATTTTACTTCGATTCTTTCGCCATAACCAGAGTGACGACTCAACAACTGATCAAAATTTTTTAATGCTTCATCGTAACGCCCTAAAAAATATTGGCAGCGACCTGCAATAAATAACAATGCCGCTCCAGAACTAGAACCTTCATCTCTCTGTAACGCCTTCAGTGCAAAATGCAATGCCCCCTCAAAATCACCCTGCCGATGAAGAACTCTGGCCCAATCTTCTAATCGATCAGAATGAGCTTTACCCATTTTCATTCTCCATTGATTTATTTGAGTCTTTTGATCAAAGCTTCCATTATTTATAAAGCTTAAATATTGGTTAATTAATTTTTCACTGATAAATTGTGCTTTCACTCCTCCAGGATAATTTTCTAAATAATCTATTCCATAATCGGGAACCTGATTCCAAAATGCTTTATTAATTGCTTCAATGAATTTTAAATATAATTGTTCTTCTTCACTCTTAGATCCATTTGGTTCTTGAATAAATTTTGAGGCTGGACTCGCCGCACTTGGCGCCCCAACATTAATAGGGGCTGCAGCCATATTAGAACTTGCAGTTAGATCAGATTTTAACAAATAAGATTTTGCCAAATCTTTATGTGAGTTTTTAGTAGCAAAATCACTTAATGATTTAAATAATTCACTTTTTGCATTACGAGAAAGTTCATCCCGAAGCGGAAACATATACTGTGCCACTCGCCACTTAAATTTTGAATCTAACTTTGCATGATTAACAATTTGACTCAAAAACAAAGACCATTCTTTTGCACCAGAATCCATCATAAAAAAACGATTTGAGTTATCAGCATTATAATTTTTTGATAATAAATCGAACCACTGAATCAACAATGGGTTGATCCAAATTGGGTTTTCATTAAGTTGTCGAGTAAGACAATCTATACCTTGTAAAGCTATCCAATGTGCCAGCTCATCGAATTGAGGATAAATTTTCAAAGCGATTGATGCACAACTCTGAAAATTTTTTGCATATAACATTTTTTTAACTTCGGCTAATTCAATATATTTTTTAGGTCCATTATATTTTTGTTCATCAGAAAACAACCAATGTTGTGGTTGATCTTGAAAGTCCCACTCCACTCCAATAGTTTGATATTTAGCAACTAATTTTAAAGTAAAAAATACGACTATTAGATTAAAGAGAATTATTTTTTTCATTCCTTTATACTAAAAAATGATTACGGTAAGTAGCAACTTAACTCTTGTTAATTGACAGTCTGCGAAAGTTTTTGAAGGAGTTTTGAATAGATCCCATCAAATGCGCCATTACTCATAATCAAAATAACATCTTTAGGGCGAGCAGTTACTACTAAATAATCCACAATCGCGTCTGCATTTTTAAATGAATGCGCTAAAATTTTTTCTGAAGTTAAATTTTCAACTAATTCTTGGGATGAAAAACGATCTTCATCATTAATCTTAACCTGATCATATGCTTCAGCAACAATGACTTCATTTGCGCCTCTAAAAGCATTAACATAATCCTTTTGAAAAACTTTTCTCCGGGAAGTTGCAGATCTTGGTTCAAAAACTGAAAATACTTTTCTGCCTTCGAATCGATTTTGAACCGCTCGAACAGTTTCTAAAACTGCGGTGGGATGATGTGCGAAATCTTCAATAATGGTAATTTTATTAGGTTCACCAATTATCTCTTGCCTTCTCTTTATTCCTAAAAATCCTGCAAGTGCCATACGAACTTGTTCCAAATTCCAATCGAGAACATGAGCCATCGCAACAACAGATGTCGCATTTAAGATATTATACTCCCCATGCAAAGGAATAAAAAACTCGCCTAAAAAAATTGGTCCATTAAACATTTGGAAAGTACTTCCCGATTCATCTTGAACAGCCAACTTACTAATATAATCAGCTTTCATGATACCATAAGAGAATTTCTTTTTAACTTTTAATTCACCAGGAGAAAAAGATTCTAAAATACTTTTAATATTTTGATCCTTTTGATTATATATCAAAGTTCCATTTTCAGGAATTAAGGAGATTAATTTTCGAAATGCAGACTTTACATCATCTAAGTTTTCGTAAATGTCTGCATGATCAAATTCTACACTCGTTAAAATAACATGTTTAGGTTTATAGTGAACAAATTTAGGAACCTTATCAAAAAAAGCGGTGTCGTACTCATCACCTTCTATAATAAAAAAATTTCCTTGTGGAATCGCAAATGAATATGAAAAATTTTTAGGTATCCCACCAACTAGAAAACCAGGTTTAATACCGCACTCTTTTGCAACCCAAGACATTAAACTTGTTGTTGTTGTTTTACCATGTGTCCCTGAAATGACAATTGAATCTCGATCCTCTATAACCCACTCACCAATGGCCTTTGGCAATGATGTGTATGGAATATTAGACTGCAATAAGGTTTCTGCTTCTAAATTATTTTTAGAAATTACATTTCCAACAATAACCAAATCTGGATTATGTGATAAATTTTCAGCCTTATAACCTTTCATGATATGAATACCAAGTTTTTCAAGCTGAGTCGACATTGGAGGGTATGGATTTGAATCACTACCTGTAACTTTAAATCCCTTTTCTTTTAGTAATCCAGCAAGTGAAGCCATTGCTGTCCCACAGATCCCCATCAAATGAATTGTCATTCCTTTTTCAATTTTTATCATAAATTTAAAACCTCTATTACTTGATCATGCAAGAAAGGACGCAGTTGTGCAAATTGTTTATTTTCTCTTCCCATTGCAACTCGATTAGAGAGAATGACGACTATTAAATCTTTTTTCAAATCCCACCACATTGAAGTACCCGTAAATCCTGTGTGCCCAACAGAAGATGGATCAAAGTATTTTCCACTGCTTGCAGAACCCGGAGTCGGCATCATCCATCCAATAGCCCAATCACCGACATTGGGTTGTATTGCACGCGTTAAAAACCAAGTTAATGTTTTAAACTGCACTGGATTTTTTTTATCTTCTGGATTTTTTAAAATATTTCTAAGCAGTAATAAATATTCACTGACATCATCAATTGAACCAAATAATCCAGCATGGGGAGCTACACCACCAAGTGCTCGAGCATTTTCATCATGGACAATTCCTGTTTCAAATTCAGTTGGAGCATAACTTAATAATTCAGTCTTAGAGTTTGATAAGTTATTATTAAATACCTTATTAAAATGCAAATTTCCTTTAAGATCCCAATGGGATTGATTAGAGTTCCAATTTTCTAATAAATTTTTATTTGTCCAGTTTTGCAAAATAAATCCGAGGACAAACATATCTAAATCCGAATAAACACTTTTTTCACTTTTCTGAAGTGAAATTTTAGAAATAATATTCTCTAAAATATTCATGCGAAGCTGTTCATTTTCAGGAAGTAGATTTAAATCTTTATAAAAGGGCTTCCACCACTCAAGTCCCGCATGATGAGTAAATAAGTCCAAAATTTTAGTCTCTGGATCGCTCCACCAAGTTAATGTATTTTTTACCTCGGTCATTGAGTCCCATTTTTTAGCTTCAAATTGATTCATGAAAATTCGTGAAGTAAAAAGGGCTTTTGTTAAACTGGCGAGGTCATAATTTTTATAATAAGGTCCAAACTGTAAATCAATTTTCTTTAGACCATTTTTATAAACTTGAATTTGCAAAGTGGGAGTCATCGTCTCCCATTTTCCATTTATTCGTTTAATTAAATCACTTTCAAAATTATTCTTCGCCATAAAAATAGTTCACACTATTTAATTCAATAGAGTCAACATGAATAAACTTGAGTTTACTTTATATAAATCTTATCATAAACTATTCTAATTTAGAATTGATAAAGATATGTATATTAAAACCGGAGAACTTTTATGAATTTCCCCAAATTAGTCTCAGCATCAGAAGCCGTTTGTAAAATAAAAAGAGGACAACGAATTTTTGTTGGAGGTGGTGCCGCAACTCCATTACTACTCACTGATGCTCTTGCAAAAAATGCTTCTCACTTTAGTGACAACGAACTCGTTCACTTATTAGCCCTTGGAAATATGAATTACGCCGCCCCCGAATTTAAAGGTCACTTTCGAGATAATAGTTATTTTATTGGTGCAAATGTAAGAGAACACGTCCAACATGGCGACGCTGATTATACTCCTATTTTTTTAAGTGAAATTCCTAGATTACTAAGATCACCTTCGTATCCAGTTGCTGCTGCATTAATAATGGTATCACCTCCTGATAAACATGGAATGTGTTCACTTGGTTTAAGTGTAGATATTGTTATCGCCGCAATGGAAGCCGCAGATATTGTGATTGCACAAATAAATCCAAAAATGCCTCGAACTTTTGGACAAAGTTTTGTCAATTATAATTCTTTTGATTACGTGGTTGAATCTGATCATGAACTTCCAGAACTTCATCCTATAAAAAGTGATGATGTAACAACTGCCATTGGTAAAAATATTGCAAAGCTTATAAATGATGGTTCAGTATTGCAATTGGGTATTGGTGGGATTCCCGATGCTGTGCTTTCTAATTTACGTGAAACAAATGATCTCGGAATTCATACAGAAACTTTTTCTGATGGTGTGGTTGATTTAATGAAACGCGGCAACATTAGTAATAATACCAAAAAAATTCTACGAGGGAGAACTTTAACCGGATTATGTTTAGGATCAAAAAAACTTTTTGAGTTTGTTCATGAAAATCCTTTAGTCAATTTTTATCCATCTGATTTTGTAAATGACCCTTTCAATATTGCTCAAAATGATCAGATGGTTTCAATTAACTCAGCTCTACAAATTGATCTAACAGGGCAAGTTGTTGCAGATTCAATTTCAAATAAATTTTATAGTGGAATTGGCGGGCAAGTTGATTTCGTTCGAGGAGCCTCTCGCTCAAAAGGCGGAAAAAGTATAATCGCGCTACCTTCTACAGCTAAAAACGATACAATCTCAAGAATTACAGGGGTACTTTCTCCTGGATCAGGTGTTGTTACCTCTAGAGGAGATGTCCACTATGTAGTTACAGAATATGGTGTAGCCTATTTGCATGGTAAATGCATTCGTGAACGAGCCATTGAATTAATACATATTGCACATCCAAAATTTAGATCTGAACTTATGGATTTTGTGAAACTAAACAAATATGTTTATTTTGATCAACGACACTATGATCAAGTTAACCAATATCCTTCTCAAATAGAAAAAAAAGTTAAACTAAAAAATCAAGAATTTATTCTTCGTCCAATAAAAATTACTGATGAAAAAAGACTCCAAGATTTTTTCTATGAACTCGGAGAAGAAACACGTTTTCAAAGATTTTTTAAAGTCACAGATTCTTTATCCCATGAAATGGCTCAACGATTTGTTGATGTTGATTACAAACAAAGTATGGCTCTTCTATTAACACAAAGTGGAGAGTTTAATGAACGCATTGTCGCTGTTGGTAGATATATGGGAAGCCAAACTGACGAAGCTTCAGAAATGACTTTTATTGTAAATGATAATTTTCAAAAAATGGGAATTGGAAGTTTGCTCTGTCAAGAATTAATAGATTATGCAAAACTCAAAGGTATAAAAAAAATGCGCGCAAAAAGTTTTGTTAATAACCAAGGCATTAGAAATGTATTTGATAAACAGCGAGAAAAATTCTCAACATTAACAACTTTTATTGATAACGAATTTATTTATTTTGAGTTTACTTTTTTATAAATAACAGCTCATGCTTAAGTCTGATCGCATCTCGATTATATCAGACTTAATCACGAAATACTTAACTTGTATTTTTTCTGATATGAATATTTTGTTTGAACCTCATTAAGCATGGAGATCTCCATATTCTGCAATCTGAATAAATACTTTTTAAAACAGTATTGCCATCAGGCAATATCTTCAATACGAACTCTTTTTTTAATATTAGCTTTTCTGAGTTGATCTTGGATACAGGCCTCTAATGCCACAGTAATTGAAAACCCTAACTTTTTCGCATAACGAACTGCTGTCGATGGACTAACAAAAGTTCTACCCTTTTCAATTTCACATAAAGCAGCTTTTGTGATTCCAAGTTTTTTTGCCATTTCAACCTGTGACATATCTAAAGTAGTTCTAACTCCTAACAAATAGGTAGCGAAAGAAATCGGGCCATTGATTTTTCCTAAAATTGCGCTAACTTCTCTAATACTCATGTTTATTAATCTCCTGAACTGCAACCATTACTAGATTTCCTGATTTTGTTTCTTCATAAATGATTCTATATGCTTTGTTCAATCGCACTGATCTTTGACCTTTTCGATCACCTTTTAAAGGTTCATCGTGATAACCTAAAACTTTTCTAGTTTTAATAATTCCATCAATTTCAACAGATTGTACCCAAACATGGAAGGCTGAAACAATATTCTTTGGCAGCTTACGTAACTGCTTTTCAGCGAATTTAGTGATCCATACCTTTGAAACCATTCAGATCTCCACAATAACTAAGTAGTACAGCATATTACTGTACATGTAAAGCTTAATTTGAGTATATTCATAACTAATTGTATTTTCATAAAAATCCAATTCCCCTTTGATTTTAATTTCGAGTTAAAGCAGGTATAAACTTTGCCCTTATAAAATATATGATACCATTCCAAATTTGGTGGGATGAATTTAGAAGGTTAGCCTTCTATTTTTAGAAGGTTGACCTTCTATTCTTAGGAAATGAAAATGAAACATAATTTACATCACCAAATCTATACTCGTTGTGGTCATAAATTGAGAATTGAGTTTAAAAATGAGCAATTTTATTATTTATTGAGGCATGGCGACGAAGCTCCAGAAAAAAGCGCTAAAGCAAGGAGCTGGAACTAAAAGAAATATACTTACCTGTAGGACATATGCCGCAGAAATAAAAACTTAACTAATAAATTCAACTAGTTGTCCCAAGAGCAAAGATCCAATTTGCTTTTCTCAAAAAAAGGCGCATTCTTTTTTTAGAAAAGGAGGCCATTTTATGAAAAAAACAATTACGGCCATAGTTTTAAGTACATTAACAGCAGGTTCCATTGGATTAGCAGGGTCACCGAGTACAAATTGTATTGATAAAAAAGAAGCTGATGTAGCTTGGAAGAGTGTAGACAAATTTAAAGAGGACTTATTAGCCAAAGAACCAGGAATGACAATTAAAAAAGTAAAAAAATTAGCTAAGTATGGATGTTACGAAGTTTATGGAAAAGATAAAGACGGCAAAGGTTTTGAATGTTTTTATAATCCTGAAACTGGCGAAAAAAAATCATGTGATGAAGAGTAAGTTTAAATTTTCTTATTTGCATCTGGATAGTTAATTTATATTAACAATTCACTCTCTGAAAGAAAAATTTAATCCAGAGTAGTTATTATGAAAATACAAACTTTAGTTTGGATTTTCATAATACGGGGTGATTGAAAATCGCCCCCAACAAACAAGAGAATAACTGCTCGTGATTTTGTCTGATAAAATCGCGAAGCAATCAGACTTAATCATGAGCAGTTATTATGAAAATACAAACTTTAGTTTGTGTTTTCATAATACGGAGTGATTCAAAAATCACCCCAATCAATCATGGAAATTACTACTCTGGGTTATGCTAATAAAGGATTTTTTATGAAAGTATTAATTTGGGATTTACCAACAAGATTATTTCACTGGTTGTTTGCCGGTTCAATTTTATCTTCTTTTTTAATAGCAGAATTTGCCGAAAAAGAAACCCCACTGTTCTATTTACATGTTGTATTTGCTATTCTTGCTTCTTTATTATTAATTTGGCGACTTGTGTGGGGATTTGTTGGAAGTCAACATTCGCGATGGTCAGAATTTTTATTTAGCCCCAAGGAATTAATAAATTATTTTACTTCACTGTTAACTGGAAAAGGAAAATATTATTCAGGTCACAATCCCGCTGGTTCATACACTACTCTTGCTATTATGGGCATTGCTGCTTTTACAGTTTTAAGTGGAATATTAATAACAAAATCAGAACTTTTTGAGGAGCTACATGAGTCATTACCAATTGTAATAATGGTGCTAGTTGGAGTTCATATCGCAGGTGTATTACTTGCATCAGTAATGCATAAAGAATCTTACTTACTATCAATGATAAATGGTACAAAAACTGGCGATTCCAATTCTGCAATAAAAAAACATCATTATTTCCCAGCCTTATTAATGATTGGATTTGTTGGATTTGGATGGGGTTATTTTATAAAAGGTTTCGACAGAAATTCTGCAATATTCACCGCTCCAGGCACACAGTGGACTTATCAAGTGGGTGAAGCTGAAGAAAATGAAGGAGGTGCTGAAGACAACGAAAATGGTAATGAAGATGACGATAATGAAAGTTTAAATAATTCTTCAAATAATACTCTTGATCAAAAGAATAAAACCTATGATATTCAAAATATTCCGAATGCTGAAGATGAATCAGGAGAGTTAGATAAAGATGGAGATGACGACTAAACAAAAAGTTCCCAAAACGATTGAACAATGGGGTATTATATTTTTTTTAATTTTTGTTTTCTTATTTGTGATTGGAGATTTACTGTCAGATCCAACGGAACAGTTGAAGGGTCTTCACTTATTTATTGAGGTCGGTATTGGAGTTTTGTCTTTTTTAGGAATTATATTTTTCTATATTTTATCTAATAAAACTAAGTCTCAACTTGATCATAAATCACAAGAGTTATTCGCCGTACAACACCAATTGGAAGAGACACAAGAAGCCTTAAAAATTTCTAAAGAACAACGCGTACAAGTTGAAATTGAAATCAAAAATTGGAAAGAGGAAACAAAAAAATACACCGAAGGTCTCTCCGACAGCATTGATAAGCAATTTGAAAAGTGGTCTTTTACTAATGCTGAAAAAGAAATTGCATTGCTAATTTTAAAGGGATTGAGTTTAAAAGAAATTGCCTCAATTCGAAACGTCGCTGAAAAAACAGCTCGAGCTCAAGCGACTAACGTTTACAATAAATCAGGGCTCCATGGACGCTCGGAGTTGTCAGCTTTTTTTCTTGAAGATTTATTACAAAAACGATTTTAAAATTTTCATCTTTTGTACACATAGACGGAAAAGGTCACAAAATCTTACTTATTCTGTCTTAAATCTCTTTGTATTGACTTTTTGAGAGTACATTACGTAGGATATACTTTAATAGTACCCGAAAATTCAATCAATAACGGGTAAAAAAAGGAACTCAACTATGTTTAAGCAACTTAAGAAAATGAACTCAAAAGGTATGACTCTAATTGAAATTCTAATTGTGTTAGCAATTATCGGAACCGTTATGGGAGTAATTGGTAGCCAAGTTATGGAACGATTTCAAAAAGCAAAAGTCCGTGAAACAAAAATTCGACTCAATAACGTCGCCCAAGCTCTACAATTACATTATGCTGATTGCAATAAAATGCCAGGTGCTTTAGATGGTTTGATTACCGCTTCAGATGATTGTTCTAATTGGGGACCAGAACCCTATATTAAAAAAGATCAAGTTAATGATGCTTGGGGAAAACCATTTGTATATGAACCCGACGGAGCATCTTTCTCACTTAAAAGTTTAGGCAAAGATGGTCGCGAAGGTGGAAGCAAAAACGATAAAGATATAGTATTTGATGAAGAGGAAAAATAAAGGCTTTACCTTAATTGAAATTTTAATTGTATTAGCCATCATTGGCGTGGTGGCTTCAATTGGTATTCGAAAATTTAATCGAAGTGAAAATCTAAAAACATCTGTTCGAAAATTAACTGCAGTAATAAAAAAAAGCAGATCTTACGCTAAACTAAATAATCAAACTTACAGATTAGTAATTCAAATTGATGAAAAAAATCAAAAGTATTGGGTGGAAGGTTCATCTAAGCCAACATTAATAGATCCCAATGAAAAAGAAAATTCTAAAAAATTTGATAGCAAAGATAAAGAAGGAAAATCTCCTTCCGATTTTGCCAATGCGCCTGAAATAATTAAGAAGCCAAATGAACTCCCCCCCGAATGGAAATTTGTTTCCATTGAATCTGCTGTTCAAAAAAATGATGAGCTTGAAGGCTTACATTATATTTATTTTTTTCCTCAAGGTATATCAGAAGAGGCGATTATTCAGATCGGTAATAAAAATGCGGCAAAGACTTCAATCTGGAGTATTTATATTTCTCCCCATGCCACCCAATCTCAAATTTTTACAGAAGCAAAGGCTCTAAAAGATTTTTATTAAAAAATAAAAAAGTTGTACTATCAAAGTAAATTATGGAATTCTTTAAAAGATGGATTTTCGCATTAAAAAAAGAATTATACAAACATCTGGATTCACACTCCTTGAAACCTTACTTGCATTAGGAATAATTGCCTCCGCAATTATATTACTCTCTAATGCCTGGACAGGGAGCTTCATGTCCCTGCGTAAATCGAAAATGAATTATGATGTGGCACAACTCCTTCAACGAAAAATGACAGAGCTCGAATTAGAATATCGTGATAAACCCCTGACTGAAATACCCGAAGAGCGCGCCGAAGATTTTGGAAAAGAATATCCTCAATTTAAATGGAAAATGAAATCAAAAGAAATGGAGTTCCCAAATATTTCTGAAGCTCTATCTAGTCGAAAAGAGGGTGCTGACCCCATGACTGAAATGGTTGTAAAAAAAATGTTTGAACATTTTGGCGAAAGCATAAAAGAGGTCACTCTCACAATTATTGTAACAGACAATAAAAAAACAAAAGAGTTTAGTGTTGTCACATATTTTGTAGATTATAATAAACAATTTAATATGAGTTTATAGATTAAAAATTTATTCATCTTTTAAAGATTTTTGAATTTTTGAATTTAAATTATTCAAAGATTCAGAAAAATTTAATTTAAATTGCTTCCAATTAGATTTTGCTGCGTCTTCAACATCATCCAATTCTGATCTAAGTTTTATTTTATTCTCTTCAAGTTCTTTTATTGCTTTTTCTTGAATTTGATTGGATTTTGTTTTGGCTTTGCTTTTTAACTCTTCTAATTCTTTTTCTATCTCAATTAATTTTTGATTCATTTCAGTTTTAAATGCCACTACATCTTTTTTTATTCCTTTAGCTGTCTCAGACGCTTTCGCTCCTGAAAAAAATAAAAAATTGCAATTCATTACATATAAAATCAATACCACTAAATTTTTTTTGCTTTTACTTAACATAACCACCTCTATTTAATAATTTTTTAGTATGATAAAGTACTGCGTAACACTTAATCATGCAGCTTTTTTTGTTAGTTTGAACAATGTTCCGCACCTGGCCGCTAAAGTCAGTAAATAATCTAGAGTAACTTTATCAGGATTACTAAAAATACTACTCCAACGGGACTTAGGAATACCTAAGAACTCCGCAAATTGAGTATTGTTAAATCCCCTTTGTTCACGCTCTTTATCTAAAAGGCTAATTACAGAACCTTTCATAGTTATGATTTCAGCTTCAGCTTTTGAGAAACCGAGATTGTGTGCCAAATCTTCAATTGATTTAAAACTAGTTATTGTTTTCTTATTTGCCACTATTACCCTCCTTCATACGTTTAAGACGTTGCATAGCCGTTTCAATTTCGAATTGAGGAGTTTTCTGAGTCTTTTTACGAAACAAATGAAGGATGAATACTTGGTCCTTTTGTTGAATGTAATAAAAAACTCTAACTATTCCTCTAGCATCACGAACTCTTAGTTCTTTAAGACCTGGATAACCTGACATTTGCCTTGCAACCGGCATCGTTAAGTTTGCCCCTTCTTCGATTGCTTGAAACATGATTAACAACTTCTCTTGTATTTCTTTTGTTTCAGCTTGAATATCTTTTAAAACCTGTTTGGCGAAATGCAAACTCATAATGTTTGTGATGTTATAAAATTTTATAACATTTGTCAATACTTTTATTATGAAAATGCAAACTTTAGTTTGGATTTTCATAATACGGGGTGATTGAAAATCGCCCCCAACAACAGGAAAATAACTGCTTATGATTATGTCTGATATAATCGCGAAGCGATCAGACTTAAGCATGAGAAGTTATTTTAAAAAACAAATAGGTGACAACTCACTGCTCAATATTAACTTAAAGCTGGAATAAGAATTAATTAGCACTATATAATAATCTTTAAGCGATGAAAAAAAATGGATTTACACTCATTGAAACTTTGATCACATTGGCAATTATGGCTACACTTACAGTCATGACCGCAAGAGCTATTCAGCAAGCTTTAAATTCGAAAGCAAAAATTCAAGAACAAATCGATAATATCACTCAGGTTCGCGACGTTGCAAAATTGATTGAACGCGATGTTCAACTGGCTTATCATGCCAGTGATTTAGAAAAAGAACTTGCATTTTTATTAGCTAAAACTAAAGCCTCACCAGTTCCTAGTCCTAATCCAAATGAGAATCCAATTCCTACAAATACCCCCAATGTAAATGCAGATGGATCTATTTCTACACCTAATGAAGACATACCCAATACCGAAAATGACGGGCTAGATCCAAATGCCTCCTCACCAGCAAGCTCTGCTCAAAACCAAATAAAAAAGTTTATACAATTTGAAAACAGAATTGCACCTACCACCCATTTTATGGGAAAGGAAAAAGAATTCCATTTTGTAACTTCAAATACAGTGCGACTATCTAAAGATGCACCTCAATCTGATATCGCCGAAGTGGGTTATTATCTAGATTCATGTAAAATTAAAGCTGATAAAACAGATGATGCTGGACAATGTTTATTTCGCCGCTTCTCTCCTGTAGTTGATAAAGATGTGACTAAGGGAGGAAAACCCTCTCAGATTATGGAGCACGTTCTTGAATTTAAGGTTAAGTACTATTCTAAAAAGAAAAAAGATTGGGTTGATGAGTGGCGAAGTGATAAAACTGGCGATGATAATACTAAAGGATTCTTTCCTGAAGCCATTCAAGTTGATATTACAATGAAACTTCCTAAAAATATAAAAATTAAAAAAGATAGGAGCATTTCAATTCAGGTCATGGCCCCACTCCACTTTCCTAATAACCCTTCAGTAAAACAAGCCAACACCAATTAAACTTAATCTTAAACTTTAAACTTTAAACTTATAAATAGAGGACAAAAAATGAAAAATAAAACCAATCATTTTTTCTCAAAAACATTCAAAAGCCAAAAGGGAATTGCATTGATGACGGCTTTATTTATGGTTTTACTCATTACTTTTATTGTCAATGAGGTCAATTACGAAACGACAGTCGAATACACAGTAAACTCTCAAGCTATTAATCGAGTAAAAGCATATTATGCTGCGAAATCTGGAATTGAATTTGCTCGACTTCGAATTCGTTTTTATCAACAAATGAAAAATAGCAAGATGGCAACTGATATGGGAGAACAGGCTCGCCTTCTTGATATGATTTATCAATTTCCTTTCATGTGGCCCCCTTCTGCAATAGGGGATATGAGCAGCGTCGACATTGAAGCAATGAATAAAATCGTAAAAGCTTCAGCCATGGATGCTTCATACTCTATGACTATCCAAACTGAAGATCGTATCAACATCAACGATCTAAATTCACCTGTCGGATATGATGAAACTCAACCCAATAATCCTAATTCGCAAAGAATGAGAATTCGAAAAAAACTTGAAGATCTATTTAAATCTAGAATTGAGCAAGATGATGAATGGGCCAAAGAAAATCGCGATTTTAGATATTCTGAAATTATAAATAATATTCAAGATTTTCTAGATCCCGATACACAAAGCTTAAATGGTGGCGATGAAAGTTCTTACTACGATAAACTTAAAAATCTTGATCGTGAAGCTGATATTAAATTTCCACCCAATCGCTGGTTTAGATCAGTAAACGAATTATTAATTGTTCCTGGAGTCTCCGATGAAGTCTTTAAAATATTAGAACCAGTAATTACAGTCTTTGGTCCATACGCAGTGAATCCAAACAATGCTGAACCATCGGTGATAAAAACATTACATACAAGTTTTACTGATGAAGTTGTTAATAAAATTATTGAACGACGAAATAATACAAAAGAGGGTGGCCCATTTAATGATGCTGACGATTTTTTTAAATATGCCAATAGTGTTGGGGCCCGAGTCAGCGACGAAGACCAGACTAAGATCCCGATTGATGTCAAAAGTAGTCCCTGTCATTTTCGTATAAATTCAATTGGCAGTTATGGAAAAGTTACTGTTGAAATCAACGCTATTACTTATGAAGTTAAATGCCAACAAAGCCAAATTGCAAGCGCAATGACCCAAACTCAAAACCAAAATAATGATAACGGCAATAATGATAGTAAAAATAACAGCAATGATAGTAATGATAAAACAAACTCAACAAATTCTTCAAATTCTACAAATCAGGCCCTTCCCAAAACACCTCCTCGCATCGTATACTGGAGTGAGAGGTAATTAATATGTTATCAGTAGGAATTGATATTGGCTCTTACGCAGTTAAAATATCTGCCGTAGAGTTTACAAAAAAAGGATTATTTTTAACTCATTTTTTCGAAAAAGTATTTGTTAATCCAAATATACTTGATCGCGAATTAGAAATTATCGAATATCTTCGAACTGAACTTACGATATTTGATCCTATTCAAACTCGATTTACACTTGGATTAAATCAAGAACTCGTCAGCGTAAGAACAAAATCTTTTCCGTTCAAAGACCGAATAAAAATTCTAAAAAGTTTACCCTTTGAGCTCGAAGAAGATTTACCTTTTAACTCAGATGAAACATTATTTGATGGTCGAATTATTCAATTTGATAGCGTACAAAGTGAAATTCTTGCCTGCGCTTCTCCCACTGAAAATATTAAAAAGTCCACTCAATTCATGAATGATTGCAATATTCAAATTTCTTTACTAACTCCAGAGGGACTTGCTTTCTCAAACCATTTCTTATCATGGAATGAACCAATCCCTGTTTCGTCAACTCCTCTCATACAAATGGATGAAAGCGAAGATGAGGTCTCTACTCGCCCTTTAAAATTATGCCAAGTTATTTTAAATATTGGACATAGTCACTCAACAGTACTCTTGCTAGAAGATAAAAAGTTAACTGATGTAAGAACAATTTCTTGGGGAGCAAAAGCGATTGCAGAAGCCTTAAGTAAAAAGTATCAAATACCAATAACTGAAGCCTACAAACAACTGCAAACAAACTCTTTTATTTTAACAACGACAGAAGGAGCAACTCCTGATCAAATTTTTTATTCATCATTAATTTCTGGTGTAGTCTCTGATTTAGTAAAAGATTTAAAGTTTAGTGTATTAGAATTTCAATCACTTCACCATTGTCAAGTTACTGCTGTTTTGATTTCTGGTGGAATGAGTTTAATGCAAAATCTTGGACCTTATTTAACTCAAGGATTAGAAATTCCGGTTAATAAATATTCTGTCTTATCTAATTATCAAAATATATATTTTGAAAAAACTCCTCATATAGATGCTGTCATTGGTCCCTCACTTGGACTTGCCATCGAAGGTCTTAGAAAACCTCGAAATCCAGCAGTGAGTTTATTACGAGGTGAATACTCTTTAAAGTCACATAAACTTCATTCCTTCTTAACAAAATGGTCTACAACTCTAAAATATGCTGCTTTTTTATTTATTGCTTTTTTTGCTTATACACAGCTTCGAGATACTTATTCAATTACAATGGCTGAACAATCATTAGAGGTTATGAAAGATCAAGCAAAAACTATTGCACGACTTAAAGGGTCAAAAGCCAACGAAAATAATATTAACAAATTTATTAAAGAAAAAAAGAAAACTATAAAAGAAATTAAAACTATTTCTGGAATTGCGACAATGAATTCTGCCTCAACTATTTTAAAGAAAATAAATGATGCAATTCCAAGTCGACAAATTTTACCAATTGAAATGTCAAGAGTTGTAATTTCTGAAACTAATGTTTTACTTGAAGGTTATGTCGCTCAACCCAAAGATGTTACTTTACTTCAAAACGCTCTAAAAGGATTATCCATCAATAATAAAATTAATTCGAGTCAATCAAGATTACCTACGATAAGCGGGCGATCAGCATTTAAAGTCGAATTCGAAGTGGATCGTAATATACAAAGGGTTACAAAATGAATTATAAAGAATTAATCTCCCAACTCCAAGAACGGTTAAAAATAATTTGGGATAAAATTCAAGAATCTTCTGCTTATCAACAAGCCCTTGAAAAATATGAAGATCAAAGTCCAAACTCCCAAAAAATAATTCAAATTGGAATTGTCTTTGTTGCATTATTGATTATGTTTATGGTTCCAATAAGTAATTTATTTAGTAGTTTTGATTCAGAATTAGAGTTCGAAGCAAAGCGAGAATTAACCAGAGAACTTTTAAAAACCTCTAGAGATGCTAGTTTAGTACCAAATATACCGCAAGCTCCAGATTCACAAGTATTAGAAAGCCAAATAAAAAATGAATTAACAAATTTAAATTTAATTCCTGAGCAAATAAAATCAGTTCAGCAAACGAGTGCAAATTCAAAACTAATTCCTGTTGAATTTAGTATTGGTGCTGTTGAAGTACAATTGCAAAATTTAAATACACGACAAATTGTAGATGTCGCATTTCAACTTTCAAAGCTTCACCCCAGTGTCAAATTTACGGATTTAACTATGGAAGCAAGCCTTGATAATCCTGGATATTTTCATTTGCTGGCAAAAGTAATTTCTTTAAAAACACCACAAATGGAAATGCCAAGAGAAGAAGAACAAGAAAATCCAAGATCTAAAAAGAAAAATAATGATGAGGAGTCATCAGACGAACCTACTGCAAACTCTGATGAATAAAATAAATATATGCAAAACATTTCAATAAAAGTTATTCTCAAGAAAATTTTTTACTGGACTTCAGTTATTTCATTTATTGGGACTTTATTCTTTATTTATTTTTTTCCGACAGGAGATTTAAGTGATTTTGTTTCAACTCGAGTTTCTGAAGTTTCACAAAATCAAGTTTTCCTTCAATTTTCAGAATTAAGTTTAGACTTAATTCCTCCAGCTTTAAAATTTGATCAGGTTTTTGTTGAAGCTCCCTTTCTTCCAGGGGTCATGACAAATCAACTTGGAATAACTCCATCTATATCTGCGATAATTAATAAAAAACCCTATGGAACTGTTCGAGCAGAAGGACTTTTTGATGGTAATGTTAAAATTCAAATTAAAAAAGGGAGTAGTACAGAAAACTCAGAAGATCGGCAAAGAGTTATTATAGAAGCCGAACAATTAGAGCTAAAATCTATTCGTGAAGTTTTAAAAATGCCATTTCAAATGAGTGGGAAAGTAAATTTAAATATTGATGCTCAAGCCGATTTACAATCGACAGAATCTCCAGAAATGGATTTACAACTTCATGTTTCGGATTTTATTTTGCCAAATGCAAATATCAATACTGCAATGGGCCCTATGACATTGCCTGAGCTTAAATTAGGAATTCTTGAAGTTAAAGGACGACTAATCAATGGACAACTAATAATCGAACAAGGTGATGTCGGCTCGAATAAAGATGATTTATTTGGAAAAGTAAAAGGTCAAATGACTCTGGGTATAAACCCAGCCCAAAATTTTTCTCCAATGCTTGGTGCCTATGAGTTTGAGTTAGACTTAACTGCTACAAAAATTTTCCAGTCTAAAGCGGGATTATTTTTATCTCTACTTGATGCTTATAAAACTCCATCTGGAGAAAATGCTCGATTCAAATTTAAAGTTTCTTCATCATCATTTGGAATGCCACCAAACATTATTCCGTCTAAGTAGTGGCTGGCGGGAAATGGCGATTTTGATTTTAAAGTATAAATTTTTCTTATCTCAGCGTTGCACTTTCTTGCGTTAGCGCCTCTGGCTAGCGCTGCGAAAGTGCGCCTTGATATAAGTAAAATTTATACTTTAAAATACAAAAGCCCATTTCCCGCCAGCCACTAAGTAATCACTTTACTTTATAAGGTTCGATGACTTTGTGAGTTATTCCGTTTTGCGGACCAGTCAAATTTAATTAACATAAATTATTTACTTGAACCTTTTCCTGCTCCTTGCATATTGGAACAATTAAACAATAACTTAATTCCATACGGGGAGGTAAAATGTCTGGAGTAAATAAAGTAATTATTGTGGGCCGTTTGGGCAAGGATCCTGAAGTAAAACAAATTGGCCAAGATCAAACTGTTTGTAAAATGGTTTTAGCAACTAGCGAATCTTGGATGGATAAAAGCGGAACTAAGCAAGAAAAAACAGAATGGCACAATGTCACTGTTTGGGGAAAACTTGCAGATATCTGCGGTAAATATTTATCTAAAGGTAAATTAGCCTATGTTGAAGGCCGCTTGCAAACTCGTTCATGGGAAGATCAACAAGGTCAAAAAAGATATGCAACTGATATCGTTGCAAATACTGTTCAATTTTTAAGTCCAGTAAATGGGTCTGAGAAATCCTCTTACTCAGGCGCATCAGCAATGGATTCTGGTAGTCCTGATTTTGGCCCAGAGCCAATATTTAATACAAACGATGAACTTCCATTTTAATTTTTAATAGCAATTTAATCTCAATTAGAAAGCTACAGGTTGAAACTAATATCTCCCTGTAGTTTTCTCACTTTTAAGTCTGTCCCAATGTCCAATAGACATCAACTCTTCTTCTGGTATTCTATATATTGTGAAGAATTCAAATCAAATTATAAAATTTAATATAAGCAAAATAAAATCTCATTCTTTGAATTTATTTATAATTTTATCTTCAATTATCTGTTCATCATTAGTAAATGCTGCCGAAATTATTCAATTAAAAGATGATAAAATACTAATTAAAGGCGAAGAGGATGAATTTTCAGTTAATCAAGTTGTACTTATCAAAGATCCAGATTCCTTTAAAGAAACAGGATCCGCAGTTATAAGAAAAATAAAATCAGATGAAAATTCTTATATTGGTGAAATTCTCAAAGGTAATGCAAAAGAATATGATCTCATTGTGGCTTCAAAAAAAAAATCTCAACGTGCTCTTGCCCAGAGCGAAAGCGAAGATGATAAATCAAATAATCCAAATGATGTATTATTCGATTCTGAATCAGAAAGTTCTTTTGCAAAAAGAAACAAAAGAAAAAATAAATCAGGTTATGATTCAAAAAAAATAATGTACGGTGTGGGTGGTGGTTTATTCATTAGTTCACTTAATATTAAAACTTCTATTGTACAGTCAAATATGACAGGCACAGGTCTTGGGGTTAATGTATTATTAAAAATACCTTTTACATCTCAAATTAATGGCATTGGAGGAGTTGGTATTCACCCATTAGTTGTAAGTGGATCAAATAGTGTAGGTACCACAAGTAAAGTGAATATTAATTATTATGGATTTGGTGGACTTTTAAGATATATGTTCTCTAGAAAAAGCCTAGGAGGGTGGGCCGGAATGGGTGGACATTTTTTAATTCCAGCATCTAAATCATCTAACATTTTAAGTGATGAATCCATCTCAACAAATTACACAATTAATTTTGGCGCAGGTTATGATTTACTCCTCAATAAACGCAATGTCCTCATCTTAAAATTTGAATATGGTATTCTCCCCTCCACTTCCACTTCAACAACAAACTCATCTGGCTCACAAATGATTATCTCCGCTGGATATTTATTTAAATAAATTAAGTAAACTTATTGATTCAAAATTTGTAAATCTTTATGGTCACTAATCACTGAGCCTCCCCACCTCATCACTTCTAAATTACCGGAGCACATTTGATCTGAGGGGTGAGCTGGTAAAACACCTAAGGGTTGACCAATCTTTAGAGCAAGCTTGGCTGTCATAAGAGTTCCGCTTCGTTTTTCACCTTGAATGATTAACACTGAATTACCAAGTGCTGCTATTAAACGATTTCTCTGCACAAAGTGAAATGTTCGCATTTCTTGATCTGGGAAATACTCAGATAAAAACACTCCACCTTTTGATATTACAGAAGTCATCCAGCTTCCTAATACTTGCGGATAAACATTACTAAGCCCAGATGGAATAACCACAATAGTTGGGAGTGAAAGACGAAGTGATTGTAAATGTGATTCTTGGTCAATTCCAATTGCACCGCCACTTACCAAAACACTTTTAGAGTATTTTAAAAATAGATAAAGTTCACTTTCAATCCATTTTTTTGATTGCTCAGTCATTTTTCGTGAGCCAACAACTGATATGCAATTTTTATTTTTCCAAATTGGAGTGCCTTTATAAAATAATAATAAAGGTGGATCATCTAATTTATCTAAAAAAACTTCTGGATAATCCCAACACGATGGATAAGTTACTTGTATTTGATCTTCCGACCATTTTTTAATAACTGAAATTAAATCATTCTTATTTTCTAAAAACCAATTATGAAAATCATCTGGTATAAACGAATGATCCAACTGATTTAATAAAAATTTCAAACCTAATTTTTGATCATTCTTTTTAAAATAATAAGCCAATGCGAAAAAAAATAAATTCTGCAACATAAAAATGTTCTCCTTTTTTAAATATCGTTCCAAAAATATTTTTAAAAATGGAACGCAAACTAAATTTTTTTCAAAAATAAAAATTTTAAAAAAATTCAAGATAAAAAAGATTGCAAAAATAAAATCACATTCAAAATTTACTTAACGCAATTTAGAAAAATAAAATCCGAAAATAGGATCTTATTGACACCAGTTATTATGGCATTAGTGTTGCTTTGTGAACAGGTAACAGAAATATCGATACCATTTATTTGGTTAGATATAACAATAAACATTTTCTTTAGTTTAAATTAAAATAAAAACTATTTACTAAAGAAGAAAACTTAAGGGGGTTTTCAATGAGAAAATTATTAACTACACTATTTGCAAGTGCAATGCTAGTCGCTGCTATGGATGCTAAGGCGGATACCTTAAGATTAGGTGACGCTGCCTATGGTGGTACTGGTTGTCCTGCTGGTTCAGCAAGTGTCACAGTGAGCCCAGATCAACAAGCACTTAGTATTTTATTTGATAGTTATGTAACTGAAGCTGGTTACACGACTAACAAACAAATTGATCGTAAATCTTGTAATATAACTATACCTGTTCAAGTTCCACAAGGATATAGCGTTGCTGTATTTGCAGTTGACTATAGAGGATTTAACGCTCTTCCAAATGGTGGTCGCTCAAGATTTAATGCTGAATACTTTTGGGCAGGATCTCGAGGTCCTTTAATGAGTAGAAACTTTGTTGGCCCTTTAAATTCAGATTATACATTAACAAATAATTTAATTGCATCTTCACTTGTTTGGGCTCCTTGTGGTGCTAGCATCAATTTAAGAGTAAATACTTCAATGATGGTAACTACAAATAGCGCTTATGATCAAGCAATGGCAACTGTTGATAGCGCTGATGTTAAATCAGGTATGATTTATCACTTACAATGGAGACGTTGTAACTAAAAATTTATTGTTTTAATAAAAATTATATAAAATAAAATTAAATGCCAAGAATTATTTCTTGGCATTTTTTTTTATTTAATAATGTAAATTAGTTTTTCAATTTTGTTTATTTTTTTCAATTAAAGTTAAAAGTGAAAAACTTTTTACTATCTAATTTGAGAATAATGTAAAATATTAATTCAAGTGAAAAAAAAATCACGTAAGCTTTTTTTTTAATTTTAAATGTTATCAGTTAGTTATTGTAGCTCATTTTAATACAGATATGTAAATTAGTTTTAAATCTCAACATGTTATCACTTCAGTTGTGAACTCGGTGTTATAAATCTAGAATTAAACAATAGCACTTAATTATTTATAAGTGAAAGGAGATGCTATGATCAAGATTTCAAAAATTAAAAGTCAAATTTTAGCCCTTCTTTCAATATTAGTTTTAATATCCAATATTGGTTGTGATACTAAAAAAGCTAGTTTTTCTATGCTCGCAGAACAAGAAAATTTTAAGCAATCTGTTATCGAATATAAACCAAGTAAAATTGATATTCTTTGGGTTATTGATAATTCTTACTCTATGAATACATCTCAAACTCATCTTGCAAATAACTTTGAATCTTTTATCGCTCGCTTTCAAAATTTGAATTATGATTTTCATATGAGCTTTGTTGCTACCGATGGGTGGAAGTCATTATATAATAAACCATGTGTAAACGATTTAGATACAACTTGCTCTCATTTTAAAGATGGTAAAAGTTCACACAGTGGTGTTTTAGTTTTAGATAATCAAACTCCAAATCTTAAAGAAGCTTTTATGACAAATGTAAAATTAGGAGTAAGTGGAAGTGGAGATGAAAGAGCTTTTCAATCTATTAAAGCTGCTCTCACAGATACATTTAATACCGATTCAGGTTTTAGACGAGAAGATGCTTTCTTAGCTATAATTATTGTAAGCGATGAAGATGACTTTTCTGAAGATGAATATACCAGTCAAGAAAAACCTGCAAAATACACGAATGATCCAAACTTACATTACCAAGATCCATTACATTCAATTCAAAGTTATGTTGATTTTTTAGATATCTATACAAAAAGAAATTTACTTTCAAGCATTAGAAACTATTCTGTGTCCGCAATTACTATTCAAGAACAAAGTTGTGCTACGATACTAGACCAAGATAAATTCTTTAGATATCCAGGACTGCGTTATTTAGAATTAGTTTCTGCAACCGGCGGAGTACAAGGGAGCCTCTGTGATGATTTTGGAGGTACTCTTCAAGTTATGTCAGATTCTATTTTAGAATATTCATCTATTTTTTATCTTGATCGAGTACCTATAAACGGAAGTGTTTCTGTTATTGTAGATGGTATTGAAATTCCAAATGATGCAGAAAATGGATGGACATATATTTCTTCTGACAACGCCATTCAATTTCATGGCCCTAGCATACCAAAATCTGAAGCTCAAATCTCAATTAATTATGATCCAACGACGGTCAAACTGTAAGATACTTGTGAAAGGTAAAATTTATGTCGACCTGGTATATTCTTAAATCACAACAAAAATTTGGACCTTACACCTACGAAGAGATGATTCAGATGAAGCAAAATAATCAACTCTATGATTTTGATTATGTCTGGAAATCAGGATTTTTAGTTTGGATGCCGATTGCACAAGTTGAAGAACTCTCATCAACTCGGTTTATACAGTGGCTTCAAGAAAATCCAGAAAGAAAAAAAATTTTAATTCCTAGAAAAAACCCACGAACATTATATGAAACCCCAATGATGTGTCATAATAATGTTACCTTGTGGAAAGGCAATACCCATTCGGTAAGCTCCCAAGGAGCTTTAATTACTATGCATAATCCATTTATTTTACCAGGTAATAAAGTTCATATTCATTTTGATTCGACAAAAGCAAATGAACTAGCCTTTAGTGTTATCGGTGAAATAGTTGGAAAAAAATATTCGACCCATAGAATGAAATATAATACTCCCCTCCAATACACAGTACGTTTTTTAAATAAAGATGCAGGTACAGACTTGCAAATAAAAGAGTGGATACAGCTAAAGCAAAAAGCAGCTTAAGCCGAAAGAGTAATTGTAAATAAAATAGTTTTAAAAAGATTACGTTTGTTGTGAAGGAGAAAAATATGAGTGGTTTTTATCAATTTATTATTGATAGTGGAGTTGTTGGTTGGGTCATTATGGCGACTGGATTATTTTCCATGGCCATAGTTGCTGAGAGAATTAAAAAGTTATATTTTGATTTTCACCTCGACACAAAAACTTTTTATAATAAAATACAAACTTACATCCAGCAAAAAAAATTTAATGAAGCCATTCTAGTTTGTGAAGGGCTAATAAAAAAACCTATGGCACGCTCTTTTAAAAGCATATTGTTAAAAGCAGACCGTGAAGAAGAAGCCATTTATCAAGCCAGTGATATCGCTCTGGCAGAAAATGTACCATTGTTTGCAAAAAGAATTCATTATCTAAGTATGTTAGCAAACGTTGCTACTTTACTTGGACTACTTGGGACTATTCATGGATTAATTCTTTCGTTCTCTGCTGTGGCAAGTGCAGATCCTGCTCAAAAACAATCTTTGCTTGCCCATGGTATTTCTGTATCAATGTACACCACAGCTCTTGGACTTGCCGTCGCTATCCCGGTTATGATTTTTTATTCATTTCTGGTATCTAGACAAAATCAGTTATCAGAAGAGTTATTTGAACATGTCCAAAAATTAGTTGAGAGCTTAGTTGGAATGGACCATGTTTTTGCTACAAAATCGCAACTCTTTCCTGATGATTTGCATATTGAAAAAATTCCTCCAGCACATAATGCTAGAGCCGCCTCATAGGATAATTTATGGCAAAATTTGAAGTTCGTGAAATGCATTCAGAGTTTGAACTCGATCTTGCACCATTACTTGCGGTAATGGTTAAACTAGTTCCAGTTCTCATTACTTCAATGGTATTTGTGCAAACAAATGTAATTGATACCGAATTGCCTCAAGGAGTTGAAGCTCCTCCTAATGTAGAACAAAATAAACTTGATCAACTCCCATTAATAACTCTAAATATATCTACTAAAAATGGCTATAGTTTAGAAGCAAATTTAAATAATGAAATAGTCTCACAAAAAAATGTCAAAAACATTTCAGATCTACATGCTGCATTTCAAGAAATGAAAACTCGTTATCCTGATGTCTATCAATTAAAAATAAAACCCGATGAAGATATTAGCTACGATGAAATTATAAAAATAATGGATAGTGCAAGAAAAAGTAAAGATGCAAATGTTAAATTTCCAGTAAAAGTAAATAACCAAACTGATTATACAGCATTTATGTTTCCAGATGTGGTGTTTGCAAATTTGCTAGATCAGTGACGTTTAATCATTAGGAGCTATTTATGGGCCGAAGAACATCAAAATTTAAATTAAAAAAACCTAATACTTCTTTTGCATTAAATATTAATTCAATGACAGATATGTTTACTATAATGTTAGTTTTTTTACTACAGACGTACTCAACAAATCCATTTGAAGTAAAACCACAGAATAATTTACGACTACCATCATCCTCAGTTGATAAAAGTCCAGATGAAGCAATTGATATTTCTATTAATTCATCAGTTTTAAAATTTAAAGACTTAAGTTTGACTACTCTTAAAGATGGGAAATTTGATACTAGCCAACTCGACCCACAAGATCAAGAAGTTATCAAACCATTATTAGATAAACTTACAGCGGTAGCTAAAGAAAATGAAAATTCAACCGATCCTAATAAAAAGAAGGGTGAATTGATTTTACAAGCAGACCGTAGTCTTTCATATGGCACCTTAAAAAAAGTTATGTACACAGCAAGTGCCGCTGGATTTCCTAAAGTAAAACTCGCGGTCGTTGTAGGTAATCAATAATCTCTTCATTTTAATATCAATGAAAATTCATACTTTAATGGGAAAAAAGATAATAAAAATTTATCAATTTTCACAAATAAGAAATGGTTAATGGTTTAAATATGAAGAAAAGATTATTAAAATTAATCAATACATTTTTAAATATAAATTTAATCTTTATTTATATATTAGGATTTGATTCACATTTATTTGCAGCTGACGAAAAAAAGGGAATGCTCAAAGAGCTTAAACTAGATTCAAGTAATGAAGACGAAAATGTTAAGAGAGCTGCAACGACTGAAGCTCTTATTTCTAAGAGTGAAGAAAAAGCACTTCAAGATATTGATAAATTACTTAAAAAATATAAAGGTACTGATCAAGAACCAGATCTTTTATTTCGAAAAGCAGAACTCTTTGTTCGAAGAGCTAAATCGGGGCGTTTTTTTGATCTTTACCGTGGGGAAAAATCATTAGACCAAATATTAAGACCTGATCTCAAGCAAAAAGGTGCAAAGGATTATCTCAACGAAGGTATAAGAAATTATTCTTTAATTGAATCTAATTTTAAAAAATATACTTTTATGGATGAAGTGTATTTCAATATGGGATTTGCGTTTCAACAGCTAGGTAATTTAAAATCTGCACAAAACTCCTATGAAAGCTTACTAACAAAATTTCCAGATTCAAAATTAAAATGGGAAACCCACATGGCTATTGGTGACATTTTATTTATTGATCAAAAATATGAAGATGCGATTCAACATTTTAAACAACTAGAATCAGTTTCAGAATCACCACTTTACCCTCTTGCCCTTTACAAAAGAGCTTGGTGTCACTATAACTTAAGGGATACAGAACGAGGTATCAAATATTTAGAAAAAGTCCTAGAGTTAAGTTCTCGAAAAGATTCTCCTAAACATCTCCGAAATGAAGCTCGAAGAGATTTAGGATTGTATTTTGTTGATTCAAAAAAATCAGCTGATGCTTTAAATTATTTTAAAAAATTACTTAATCTTGAAGAAATGGCGAAAACATTTGATGAAATGAGTGAAATGCACAATCGCCATAACAAACCAGATGAAGCAATCTTGTTGCTTGTTGATTTTATCACAGAATACCCAAAAACAGAAGAACGCATACCCATTCATTTAAAATTATTAAATACATATCATAATTTTAGACTTGATAAAGAAATGATGAGTTCTCTTAAAGATCTTCATACATATTGTGTAACAAATAAAAAAACTAATTGTTATGAGAAACTTAAACCATTTGAAAATAATTTATTGGCTGAATGGTGGGAGAAATGGAATAAAAATAAAACTAATTTAGTAGTAATGAACTACTGCAAGGAAGTTTTTCCACTTTATTTTGAACTCGAAAATAAAGATCAACCAGAAATTGATATGCATTTTGCTTATGCTGAAATTGTTTTTCAGGCTAAAGACTTTAAAACTGCTGCCCGAGAATATAATTTTGTAGCTCATCAAGATAAGGCAACGCCAACTGAAAAACATACAGCACTTTATGGTGCCATTGTCTCTTACAATGAAGTTAAAGTTGCTACTCCCAAAAATGAATTTAAAGAACCAGAACTTTTGCAACTTCATAAATTACTGACAGAATATTTGACCCTTTATAAAAAGGGAGAATACTTTTCACAAGTTAGTTATCAAAAAGCTTTTTTACACTTTGAATATAAAGAATGGGCAGATGCTGAAAAACTATTTTTAACATTGCAAAAATCAAACAATAAAGAACTAAAAGAAAAAAGTGAAGATTTGATTTTCGAAATTTATAATCAAAAAGAAGAATTCGAAAAATTAAAAAATTTTTCTTACTCTGTTTATCAAAATACAATTGGACTAAGAAAAGATAAAATTAAAGATATATATCAAAAGTCTCAATTGAAACTTATTGAGTTACTATTAAAAGATGGAAAGGAAGCAGCAGCTGCAAATGGTTATATATTATTTCACCAAGAACATCTACCAAGTCTTATTGCCTCACAGGCTTTAGAATCTGCAATTCCGTTATATTTTAAAAATCATCTTTATGAAGAAGGGGCTATGGCTGCAGAAAAGCGAGCCATAGAGTTAAAAGAGGAAAAAGATAAAAAATCAAAAGCAGAATATCTTAATAAATCTATTCAAGCTTGGCTATTTATAGGACAACTTGATAAAGCTCTGGTAGATACTCTAAGTGTTGTCGATACTCACCCCGACGTCAAAGAACAAAAAAATGCGCTTTTACTTGCCGAAAACTTATCACAACTCACAGAAAATCAAGATATATTATTTAAAATATGGAAGCGTCTGCCTACTTATTTAGAGAAAAATGAAAAAGAATTATTTTTCCTAACACAAAAGAAATACTTTGATGATCACCCTCAACTTGATGAAGCTAAAGTTTTTTATAAAAAAATTGAATCAGATAAAATTGAACCATTTTATTCAGAAATTGCCATCAAAAAGGCAATTAATCTTTTTGATAATCAAAAATATAATGAAGCTTTTAATCTTTGCAAATCGATTCAAAATACAACTTCCAATAATGAAATTAAAGCTCGAGCACGCATGATCCAAGCCCAAGTTCTTGAGCTAGAATTCTCAAAACAAAGTATAAAAGCACAACCAGACAGAGTACCATTAGTCTTGGCAATGAAAACTGAAAAAATGGATAAAGCTATTTCAGCCTATACCTCAGCACTAACATTAGAACCCCTTATAAGTAATAAAATTACAATTCTAAATTACATGAATCGAACTTATTCTGGGTATATAAGTGCTATAGAAGGCTTTCTTCTACAAGATACAGCAGGTATCGATCCTGAACTAATAGGTCAATTAAAAGAAGTGCTTGAAGCAATGAAAGCAAAATCACTTGAAACTTCACAATCTATAACAATGCTAGATTCAAAAGTTAAAGAAGATGCTCAGTTAAAAGTAACTGGCCAACTTCAAACCAAACCTACAATTCAGTTTCTTGATTTTCAGCTGGATTGGCCTACACAAGATCAATACCAAATCTATTTACCATCGTGGAATGAATCTCAGCCACAACTCTGGACTAACTTAAATGATATAAAAGCACAAATTAAAAATTGTAGTATAGATAAATCTAATAAAATTTCTACACCAACCTTTTTAGGATTGAAGATTAACCAATGTTTAAAATTTAAAAAACAAACAGAAGTTATAGAGTTGACTAATACTTTTTTAAAAAAATATCCTCTTTCACCATGGGGAGCATATTATAGATCAGTATTTTTATATATGACTGGGCATACATCTGCTTCTCTTTGGTATTTAGAATTAGCCCTAAAAAAAGATAAAGAAAACTCTCTTGTACAGTATGAGAAGGCACGTCAAATATTTTTAGTTGAACCGATTGAATCAATAAATATATGGACAAATGTATTTTCAAAACAAAGTGATTTAGAAGAAGCTAAATTATTTTTAGGTCTACAATCTTTTACAAAAGAAGAATGTAAATTTGCTCCTCAATATTTTGAAAATGTTCATCGAAAAAGTTCAATCGACTTTGTTCCAAGATTATTAATTTTGTCTGAATGTTATTCGAAAAGTCAGAGAATTGTTGAATCCTCACAAATTATTGATAAAGCTTTGAAGAATCAAACTTCCGTGCTACTCTTAATTCAAAGAGCTCGAATTGCATTAGTATATGAGAAAAATAAAACGGTTGCTTTAACTTTTTTTGAAAAAGCGAAAGCAATTAGTGATAATGAAGAAGTTAAAAAATCACTACAAAGTAAAATTGAAGAAATTAAAAGGTAATGAAAGAGCGTTATATGTTTAAATTTTATATTTTAACTTTATTAATAGTTTTAAATTTTGGATTTACGAGTGTTTTATTTGCTGAACTTAAAAAAAGTAAATCTAAAATACAAGAAATCACTTTTGACGAAATGGATATTAAAGGTAATGCTCGAACTCCAGATGGAGCATATCTAGTGCAACGTAGAGGTTTAAGATTTTTACCGTTACATCAAATTAAACAGGATTTTGATTCACGAATTAGAGAATCAAATGTCCACATGAAATAAAACTTGAGATTGACGTATGAACTTATGGGTTGTTTATCAAAATGAGAAAACAAATAAAAGATGGAAGATTGAACCACAATCCAAACCTTGGGTTATTGGTACATCAAAAGAATCTCATCTTCGAATTGTAAAACCAGGTGAAGATGTAATATTTGGAGCTTTTCTTTATGAAAATAAAGAATGGAAGTATTTAGATCTTACTACTCCTCATGATAACGAAAAATTAAAAAGAGAATATATTATAAATGGCCCTACCGACGTACTAACTGATCAAATAAAACTAAAAGTTATTCCATTATCTGAGAAACCAGTTTTATTAAATGAACTTGAAAGAAAAAATCTTAAAGACTTTGGCTTGATTCAAAATAGCTTAAATCAATTTAAGAAATTACATTGGTCTCATTTGTTTGAAAAAGAAGCGGCTCCATTTTTAGGAGTGGCCTTTATATTATCTTTTATTATAATTCTCACCGGAATAATAAGTTCACAAAAAATAAATGAGAATAAAGTTGATGGCCAAAAAACACACGAAGTTATTTTGAGAACTATTGAGCTGCAAAAGCAAATGCCAATGAAATCAAAAGCACTTGAGAAAGCAATGAAAGATTCTGTAGCCCCAAAACATATTCAACAATCTGCAGCAGCGTCTTTGAATCAATCTAAAAAAGTTATTGGTTCTATATTTAATAAAATTCAATCTCGCTCTTTTCAACGAATTTTAAAAAATGTAACTTTAACTCCTCAAAGTAAAAATGTCGTTGTTGGATCATTTAGCAAAACTCTTTCTAACCTTTCAAAGTCTCTACCAGACAATCAAGTTTTAACAAATACAGGTGTTGGTACAGGCTCAGGAAAAGGAGTCGGCACTGTTAATATTGGTACTGTCGGCATAAATGGTACTGGCGTTGCTGGAACTTATGGAAAAATGGATCATGGCGGAGTAGGAAAAGCTAACGTCGGAATTATTCCTGAGGAAACTGATGTAACTGGTGGTCTGGACAGACAAGTCATTGCTGATTATATTCAAACTCAACTAGGCTCAATATTATTTTGTTATGAAAGACAATTAAGTGCTAATCCAAATTTATTTGGAAAAGTTTCTGTTAAATTTAGCATTAAAGGTGATGGACTTATCGAATCGTCTACTGTGAGTGAAACCACTTTAAGAAGTAAAGCCGTCGAAAGCTGCCTACTTAGTCAAATTAATAAATGGAAATTTCCTAAACCCAAAAATGGAACCACTGTAGTGGTGACTTATCCATTTATGTTTAAAAGTGTTAATTAAATGTTCTTACAAATGTTTTGCAATAAACATGTAAGAGATAACAAGGAGAGTGATTATGAAAAATTTTAATTCATTAAGTTACAAAAGAAACTTAATAATAACTATTTTTATAATTGCAAATTTATTTTTTAAATCATTAATTGGATTATGCGCAGATACTCCACCCAGTGAAGTTCTAGTTCCTTCGACTGCTGAACCTGAAATAAGTGATAAATTAAATGTTGATCAACTCGAAAAAAAGTATTGGTCAAGTAAAGATGATTATTTTACTGTTGTTCAAAATAGATCCTACACTAAAGAGAAAAGATTTTTTTTAAGTTTACAATCTGGCAAACTTATCAATGATGGTTTCTCAGAAGGCACACCCAATGCTGTATCACTTGGTTATTTTTTTAATGAACGTTGGGGTATCGAATTTGATAATGTCAAATTTAATACAAAAGACAGCAGTGTTACAAAGGGTTTTGAAGGTTTTTCTGGAGTACATCCTGATTTTAATCGACCAAGGGGAACAACAGATGTCGGTTTAACATTTGTTCCAGTATACGCAAAAGTAAGTCTCCTTGAAAAAAAGATTATGTATTTAGATTTAGCATTTACTTTATGTTTTGGTAAAACAGATTATCAAATAGCCACAGAAAACGGTGGAATTAATAAATCAACTAATAATTATGGAATTACTGTAACTCAAAATTGGTTTTTGACAAATAATTTTGCCTTCCGATTTGATCTTAGAAATAAATGGGCCAGTCAAAACCAAATGAAGTTTAGAATTCAATCTGGCGCAAGCGAAAGCACAAGAAATTTAGGTAGCTCTACCCTATTAGATACAACTTGGCAATTTGGTTTAACCTATTTTCATTAGGCAAAATGAGGACCCATGATGATAAAAGTAAAAGAATTAAAATTTTGTTCGCTCTTATTTAGTATAGGTACTTTACTTATTCAAGTAGCTTCTCTTGCCCAAACTAAATCACTGGTTAAACCACCAAAAGTACAAAACAAACAATCAAGTCAAATTTTAAAAGTGAAAGATCAAAAATTTAAAATTAAAGATTTATCAAAAATCAATATCTCATTTGATTCAGCTATTTCCAAAAAAGAATATCCAATTTACAATTATCTAAAAATAGAAACTCCAAATTTAAAACTTCCAGACTCACCCTCCCTTATTCCTACAAATGAGTGGAGTAAAATGTTGTTAATACCAAATGCCTCTAAATCCTTACAAGAAATTAAGTCCCCTATTGAAACTCAAAATTTAACTCAATTCAACATCCTAGAAGTTTTACCTTTTCCAGATTCTCCTCTTAATCTTAAAGAAATAGAACCTATTTCTTTAAACGAATTTAAATTAATTGAAGCTTTAACTATTCTTGATTTGAAAGAAAATTATGAACTTGCTCTTGCTCTACTAAGTGAAACAATTAATGATCCAAAATATAGTCAACATTCAAGATGGTCCTTAACAAGAGCAGCACTACCTCTGGGACTTAGAAATGAAACGATCACACAATTATTTTTAATAATAAATCAAAGTAAAAGTGAAAATTCAGAACTTAGAACTAAAAGCATTAAATCATTAATTGAACTTACTAGAACTTCAGATATTGATATGGCTCAACAAATTTATCCACATGCCCTACTTCAAAAAATTGAACCAACAACCTGGGGAGCTTTTTCAATTGCTATTGTTAAAGATCTTATGGACAAAAAGAATTTAAATGATGCCTTTGCAATTATTGAAAGCATTCCTGAAGATTCTCCACTTAAACTTGAAGCATTATTTTTAAAAGCTCTCATTAAGTATCGATCTAATCAAATAGATTTAGCACAAAGTGATTTAGAAAGTTTAGTAAAAAGAACAGAAGAATCTAAAGCAAACTGGGATGTTAAATCATTAGCCGCAATGACTTTGGCGCGAATTTATTTTCAAAAAGAAGATTTTAAAAATGCCTATTCGACTTATCAAAAAGTTGAGAAAAATAATGCCCTTTGGCTTCAATCACTTATAGAAACTGCTTGGGCGCAAATTTTAAATAAGGATTATGTAGGTGCGGCAGGAAATATGTTTTCTTTGCACACAGATTATTTTAAAAATGCCTATCAACCCGAATCTTATATTGTCAGAACAGTTAGTTATTTGAATTTATGTCAATTTGGTGATAGCTTAACAGTACTTCAACAATTCTTACGAAAATACTCACAAGCTGATAAAAAAATTGATGACTACTTAAGTAAATTTAATAAAAAAACAACTTATGAAACTATAAAAAAATTGTTAATATCACCACTAGCAAAGGAAGCAGATGGACTGCCACGTTCTTTAATTATTGAAATGGCAAGAGATCCACGCTTTGTTTCTCTTCAAAAAAGAATTAATGAGTTAGAAGACGAATCACAAACTTATAATAAAATTCAAAATGAATTAAAAGAAAAAGAAAAAAAATGGATCGCAAAAATTGAGGAAATTAAAAAAAGACAAGCGCAAATTAAAAATTTTTTAAAAGAAAATCATGATGATGAACAAAAAGCTGCAGTTCAAAAAGAATCACTAAGTAATGATAAAAAAATTATGAAATTAAAATTACTTCAAGAAGTAACAGCTAGAGCCTATACCTTACTTCAAAAATTTCAAAAAGAAGCCATCTCTCGATTAATGGCTCAAAAAGATTTAATAAAACTGGACGCTTCAGAAGTTTTATTTAATAGAATTAAAATTGTATCACAAGAGTTAAAACATTGGCTTACTCAAAGTGAACTTTTGCATTATGAAATTTACTCAGGAGCTGGTGAACATTTAAGGTTCCAAATGGCATCTGAGAACCCAGATTCTGTTAAAAAACAACTCACAGCAGACGAATTGAAAGCAAAAAAGGCTGAAGCAAATATGCAATGGGACTTTAGAGGAGAAATCTGGGAAGATGAAATTGGAAACTTTAAATCTTCTCTCAATAATGTATGTGCAGAAAAAGAATAGAAGGAGCAGGTATGCAACTCAATCAAAATCAATTTCAAATTTATTTTAGGAATCTGTTATTAACATCATTTATATTTTTGATAACATTTAATATCACTGCTAAAGAATTAAGTGCAGAAGATGGACTAACTAAAATAAATAAAAATATTGAGACTAGTCAATCCAATATAAACGATATTCAAAAAAATTTGAGTATTGTAGATAGTAATATTCAAGCAATGAACAAAACCAGTGCGGAGTTGCAAGCCCAAAAGAAAACTCTTCAAAATTTATATAAAGAAAATGAAAGAATAATTCAAAACCACGGAAAAGAAATGGCTAAGTTTGATCTCTTAGTTTCAAAAGAAAAGCAATCATTAGAAGATGAGAAACAAAAGATTACAAAATTAGAACAAGTTATTGCGCAATTAAAAGCACAACAAGAAAAGAGAAATAATAATATTGTAGAGTTACAAAAAAATAAAGAAACCTATCTTGCATCAAAAAATAAAGGTTTAGAAAATCAAAAACAAATTCAATCTTCTATTTCTGAAGTGGATAAAAATATTCTTAGTGCTAAAAAAGAACTTCAAATCTGGACACAAAAAAGAAAAAATAATGATAAAGAATTGGCAAAATGGACAAAAGAAAGAGATTCTCATCAAAAAATGCAAGATGATGTTAAAACACTTTTAGAAAATTAAGAATTCACGAAATGAACAAGAATATAGATTTAAAGTTATTAAATATATTTACCTATGGTTCTTATAAAAAATTCTTAAAATCAATTATAGCTGAAAATAAAGATATTCGTGGTGTTCAATCTTTAATTGCTCTATCAGCAAGTTGTCAAAAAACATATTTATCTCAGGTTCTAAGTGGTAAATCACAACTGACTCCCGAGCATGCAATTGGAATTGCTAAATTACTAAAATTAACTCAAGATGAAACTGATTATTTTATAAATTTAGTGCATTTTGAAAGAGCTGGAACCCCCGAATTGCAAAAATACTATGAACTGAAACTTGAATCATTAATAATAAATACACAGAAAATCGAAAAAGTAGTTATTTCGCAAGAACTATCTATATTGCATAAAACTATATATTACTCGAGTTGGATTTATCCCGCAATTCACGTTGCTTTATCAGTACCTCATCTCCGAACTGTATCTGCATTATCTACCAAATTTAACTTAACAGCAGATGAAACTATTTATTACCTGAAACAACTTGAAGACATGGGCCTAGCTACTAAAAACAATAGTATTTGGAATTCTAAAATTCAAAATATTCACTTACCAGAATCTTCACCTTTAGTTTGGTTAAACCATCAAAATTGGCGACGGAGAGTTCAACAAGAAGGCGATAAAATAACTCCCCTTGGCCTTCATTACTCTACAGTATGCTCTCTCAGTCATGAGGATTTATTATTTTTAAGAACAATGGTTATTGATTTTGTAAAAAAAACAAGAAACGTTATTGAACCCTCTAAAGAAGAAGAAATAGTAGTTTTACTTTTAGACTTTTTTACTTTGTAACTATCAAGCTTTGGCTTCAAATAGCTTAATTTATTGATGTGTTACCGTGTTAGTTTATTATTAACAATAAGCCCTATTAATAAGAATAAATACATTTATCTTTAAATAAAGGAATGCTAGATTCCAATCATTGAATGAATTCATTTATAACAAAAAAATACAAAACTAATACTATTTAAACTTAAAAAGAGAGTACCAAATGAAAAATTTAAAAATATATTTTCTAATATCTATAATTATTACGCTGGCTTCACTATCGATACCTAGTTTAGCTCGTGATGGCTCTTCATCGTCGAGTGGGTTTCTAGCTGAAGCACATTTTAATTGTAATCCAACTTATCTAAGAGATGCTGGATATAATATTTATGTAGACTACTACCCACAATTACCAGATTTGTTTATCGCTCACTTAGGTGAAATTTCATTTTTCGGAGAAAGAGAACTTCCTGAAACTTATAACTTATCAAAAGAATTATTTAAAGAAGTCGTTGTTTTGAAAAATAAATCTTTTGATTTATACTTTACAAGTACGGAAATACCAACTGATCCAGAAATTGTTTATCCCGCAATTCTAAAGTTATATGGAGAATTGAGTACACAAGGCTTTGAACAAATTGAAATGAGTTGCCAAAAAAAGTAAATATTATATTAAATCTTTTCGAGATATATTGTACGGGGTGATTGAAAATCGCCCCCAACAAACAAGAGAATAACTACTCGTGATTATGTCTGATAAAATTGCGCAGCAATCAGACTTAATCATGAGCAGTTATTCAGGCTAATATAATGCAAGTCATCCAATCTTAATTATCCGCATGTGATGATTGAAAATTTAATAACCCATGTAGATTATTTATACAATCATCAATTAAATATATAAAATCTTATATTTTTTTAAAATCACATTTTTGCCAAAAGTTCATTTATTCTACCAACAAAATTTCAAGTAGATTTTTAAATTTAAAATTATTTGAATATCGCTTAATATCTACTTTTGTTTAAAGTTATTGTATTGGATTTAAACATCTAGAATTAGGTTTGAAAAAAATGAAAAATATGAAAAAATTGTATTTTTATTTGTTAATCATTTTTTCATTCTCTTTTAAGCTCTACGGCCAAAACTTCTTAAATGAATATGAATACAAAACCCAAAGTAACACTAAAATTTACAATTCCATTGAAATTGAATTATTAGATCAAAGCACTACATTCACAGAAGTTTATCAGGGCACACAAAATTTCAATTTATTTATAGAATTACTTAGTCATTTTAAATCAGTAAATGTTAATAATAAACCAAGTAAATCATGGATACTGAGCATAGATCTTGATTCAATAAAAGAAAATGAGTTTCAATTTTTACAAAGTTACTTAATTCAAAATAATATAAAAAATGTTATCTTAGTACCTGTGCATAGTAATTCGTATACAAGCGCAAAATCTATAAATAACACTGCAAACACCAATCCCAAATCTGATTATATTACTGCAGTTTCCATTTCTGTCGCAGTTATAAAATCTGCAATTGGGACTTACTATTACTTTCATTACTTGCCATTTACACCAGCATTAATTGGATCAGTCTTTTCAACTGTTCACAATTTAATTTTTACTTTAGATCCAAACGGTGAACAAAAATATCTTTTAAATCCAGTTAAAAAAATATTTAACGTGGATACTAATAATATTAAGAGCTCAAAAAATATAGATTTAATTACTTCATCAATTCATAAACTAGTAAATTTAGGAATAGTAAGTACAATTATCAATTGGGAATCCCTAAATATAAGTGATGTAATTTTTAGTTCTATAAATTCAGCTTTTATTTATACAATTATAAAAAATTTCTGGAAAATTCATTTTGATTACCAACTAAAACTCAATAAAATTTCTCCGACTCAATACAAATACATTATTCCTTCACTTGAATTAACTGCTTTTGGAGTGATGCCTGGAATTATGAAAGCAGAACCTTTAGCAATTACAGTTGGTGCAGTTCTAGGTATTACAGGGTTATTAAATTATTATCGAGAATCTAATTTAACAACAAAAACTATTCAACCCGATTCGCTAACTTGTATGCGATTATTCAGGAGTTCAATATGAAATTTAATTACTCAAATAAATTAGCTTTAGTATTTGCAATTTCAATTGTAGTATTAAATTCTATTCTATCTAATGCTACAGAGATAAGTTCTTATCCGGGAATGAATCCGCAATTTAGCTCTCGTTTGACTGCAACTCTTAATCAGTCAATTAAGGAATGGAAAAATTTATGGTTAACTCAAAACGTCCGCTCTGAAGACTATTTAAATAAAGTACTTGGCCCAAAAATTTCTTCAGAAGAAAAAGAAAAATTAGTTGAATCAACTATACAATTAAAAGAAGTCGCAGAATTTGATTGTAATAATAAAGAACTTAGACCTGCAAAACTTCCAGAATTTTGCACGAATAAAGAGTCATGGTTACAACAAGCAGGTTTTAACCAATTTGCAATGACTTTAAAAATTCCATTACAAAATGTTGTTAAAATGAATGATCCAAAAGTTATTAAAATGTTACAGGACTTTGTTTCAAATGCAAAAATTCTTGATCCTAAAATAGATGAAGCTGGAATTTTTCAAGCAAGCCGAAATGTTTGGATTGCAGCAACACTTCAAAAAATATTGAATGTTGATGTTCAACTGACATCTCCATTATATGGCTACAGCATGCTTTATCCCTATACTGACAATGTGTTTGATGATCCAAATTTAGCTAAAGAAGCCAAAGGAAAATTTGCAAAAAAATTCGGTTCAATGCTACTCGGTAAGAATATCGAATTATCTTCTGATCTTGAAATTAAAGTTCTAGAAAATGTTAACAGAATGTATGATACTTTTTCACCAAGCCAATATCCTGATGTTAAGCAAGCCGTACTTAGTATTTATTACGGTCAAATGGAAAGCATGAGACAAAGAGATCCTTCCCTATCTGCTGAAGAAATACTTTGGATAAGTGCATTTAAGGGCGGGACATCGGTTCTTGCAGACTCTTATTTAGCAAAACCCGTTTTATCTGAAAAAGAATTTCAAGTTTCGTTTGATTTTGGATTTTTATTACAAATGGTTGATGATTTACAAGATTTAGAAAAAGATCAAAATGAAGGTTTTAATTCTAGAACTGTTTTTCATAATCCTAAACTTGATAAAAAAATGAGAACTGAACAAGTAATACAGTTAGTTGATTATTCACATTTTATTATTAAAAGACTGAATGAACTGTATCCTAACAATGAAGAATTAACTCAAACCATGGATGCCTTTATCCAATTAATTATTTTTGAAGCTGTTGCCCAACAACCTGACCAATTTGACGATAAATTAGTTAGTGAAATTGAAGCCCGCTCTTCACTTAGTTTTGATAATTTAAGTAAAGCAGAAATCGAAAAAAATATGTATCAAATGATACAAAGAATTGACCTTAAATAAGTGCAAATGATTAAGTCTGATCGCTTCGCGATTATATCAGACATAATCATTTGCACTTATTTTCCTGCTTGTTGGAGCTGATCTTCGATCACCTCTGTACTGCAAATGATTAAGTCTGATCGCTTCGCGATTATATGCGAGACAAAATCATACGCCCTTATTTTCCTGCTTGTTGGGGGAGATTTTCTATCTCCCAGCTCCTAATAGCCGCAATGAGTATAGTCAAAGCGGTACAAAAATGCTTCTATTAAGATAATATTCATTGCGATTATTATGAAAATACAAACTTTAGTTTGGATTTTCATAATACGGGGTGATTGAAAATCGCCCCCAACAAACAAGAGAATAAGGGCGTATGATTTTGTCTCGCATATAATCGCAAAGCGATCAGACTTAATCATGAGCAGTTATATTAATGGAAGGTGCAAATGGAAACAACTCTAGTTAAGTCACTATTTAGAACTACCGAAAAATATCTAGATCAAACAGTAATGTTAACTGGTTGGGTTCGAAAAATTCGAGACCAAAAAAACTTTGGTTTTATCGAACTTAACGATGGTACTTTTTTTAAAGGTGTTCAAGTTGTCTTTGATAATAAACTTTCTAATTTCGACGAAGTTGCCAAACTTCCAATTTCAAGTTCTATTTATGTTACTGGAAAAGTCACAAAATCTCAAGGAGCTGGACAAACTTTTGAAGTTCTTGCTTCTGAAATCAAAATATACCAAGTCGCTGATTTAAAATATCCCTTGCAAAACAAACGACATAGTTTTGAGTTTTTAAGAGAGATTGCTCATTTACGATCTCGCACAAATACTTTTTCTGCAGTATTTCGAGTAAGATCTGAACTTGCTTTTGCAATTCATAAATTTTTCCATGATCAAGGATTTGTAAATGTTCACACTCCAATTATTACAGGTTCT
>SXGU01123592.1_pt1 | contig 77805 bp, 64 predicted proteins | sample 3174531 | NCBI WGS metagenome assembly SXGU01 (sample SAMN11356863, study PRJNA531348) | freshwater metagenome | isolation source: freshwater sample F1-140 | place: China: Fuxian Lake, Yuxi | collected 2017-12-25 | reverse complement strand
GGGCCGCAAGCAGCGCGCAGATCATTTCCGCAGGCAGGACATACCCGCTAATGAAGAAGGGGCTGAAAGCAGCGCTTTCAGCCCCAAAGTGTGAGCGGGTGAAGGGACTTGAACCCTCGACATCCACCTTGGCAAGGTGGCGCTCTACCACTGAGCTACACCCGCGTAGCAGGCCGCCGCAAGGCAGCCGTGAGCGCGAGCAAGTTAGCAGGCACGACCCTGTCGTCAAGCGTGCGTGGAACGGCCGAGCGCTGGAAACGAAGTGGCCCGCGCACCGAAGTACGCGGGCCATTGGCAGGCTGAGCCTCCGACGCACCTGCGTGAGCAAGCGCGTCAGTCAGCAAGGATCAGAAGCCAGCCCAATCGTAGTTGGGGACGATGGTGGGGCTGGGCGTGAACACGATGGCGTTCAGCGTGCCCGCGGTGAGCGAGCTCACGCGGCCTGCACCACCGACCACCGCGCCGTACCAGTCGTACCACATGGCTGTCGGGCTGACTGCGCTGCCCGATCCGCCGACCGAGAAGGTCGTGAGTCCGCCGTCCGTGGCTCCACTGCCACGGCTGAGGCCCATGTAGGCGGAGTCATAGAGTGTACTGAGCACGGTCTGCGGATTCGCGACGATGCCAGTGAGGCCGTCAAGTTGCACTTGTCCCGTGAGGGTGTCGAACTGGATGCCGAAGGTGTTCAAGGCCGCCGCGTCCGTATCGAACGGGACGTTGACGTAGTCCACGCGAATGATGCCCGGCACAGGTTGAGTTGCGGTGATGCTCGAGCCTGGCGCGAGGGCTGGATTCAGGTCCGTCCAGTATCCGACAAATGGTCCGACGCTGGCGAGTTGCGCTTCGGCAACGGTCGGGGACATGTCCGTGTTCACGGTTGGCTGGAACATCACGCGGCCGTTGCTGATGATTTGCATCTGGGTGTAGACGGTTCCGAACATGGTGATGGACGGCCAGCACACTTGCGGGGTGCTGAGATTGACCGTGACGCCAGCATCATCAGCTGTCGGGCCTGCGACGGTGGTCACACCGTTGACGTTGAGCACGCAGTGGTACTCGACTGGTTGCGACAGGCTCGCACCACCTGGTGCGGTGGGGTTGAGAGACATGCCTTGAAGCGTGCTGTTCACGTTGCTGCTGATGTTGTAGTTCCAGGAAAGCGTGGCCGAGGTGACACCCGGGAAGGTGAAGTTCGGCAGGTTGGAACCAAAGAACCCGTTCACAAACCCGAAAGGCTGGCTCAGGTCCAAGTTGATGATGCCGGCAGGGATGACAAGCGCGCCGCCGCTGACGGAGACGAGATTTGCGCCAGAGATGACGACATCCCACGGCATGCCAAGAGCGGTGCTGCTGTAGTTGATGCTTCCGGTGGCCCCGATGGTCGTGGCGCCGCAAGTGTAGGCCTGTTGTGTGAAGATGGGTGCGATGCAGCCATTGGTGCTGGCCGAACCCATGGTGAGGGATGCGCCGCTGCTGTTGGCCTGATACTCGGTAGGGGCAGGTGCACCGAACGTGATCTGCATGTTGGGGCGGTTGAGAGAGAGGCCGGTTTGGCCAGCGTTTGCACATGTGCCGAGAGCGTCGGCGCGATACCACTTGCTCTGGTTCGTGGCTCCGGCTGTCTGATTGACGATGCCATTCGTGGTGAAGCTCGAGTTCTGGTGGCAGGTTTCCACGATGACGTTGGATACGCCGTCCCAATTGAAAGGCGCACAGAAGGTGTGCGTGTTCCAACCCGGTACTGGCGCCACCGAGGATGCATTGAACACCCATGTCAGACCTGTCTCCCAGGTCGCCATCACCGTCTGGAGCGTGTGCCCCATCTTGATGTCGTAGTTCTGATGAGGCTGCGCCGTGCTGCTGACCACATCGAATCCGAGGGAGACGATGGACCCCGCTGCGGCGCCGCTCGCGATCAGTTCAGCCGCCGTGATCAGGAACTGGTGGCGGGCGCCCCAGAAGTAGTTGCCGTAGGGCGAGGGATAGCCCGTCGTGGTGTTGACGATGGTGCCGGTGCCGAGGGTGACGGTTTGACCGGCACACGGCACGGCGACGCACAGCAAAAGTGCAAGGCCGAGGGTGAGAGAACGCATGGGTAGATGAACTCCGTAGAGACACAGTGGGAAGCACAAAAACGTGCCCACCTTCGTCCTCAGCGTGCGGCGCCAATGGCAGGAGGCGCTAGCTGTCAAGGAAGTGACAGGCACACGACACAACCCAACACGGGTTGGACGCCCGTAGCCTACACCGCGGGCGGGGCTCAAGGCGACCGTAATTTTCAGAGGAACCTGCGCGCCCGAAGAAGAGAGCCGCGGCAACAGCGAAACAGCGTTATTCGTGACGAAAAGCAGCGCGACCCCGCACCCAGAGGGGGCGGGGTCGCGGCGGCGGGAGTCTTCCGGAGTAGCCCGACAAGGCGTCAGGCCACCCCGAATCGACGACTCCTCAGAAGGCGGCCCAGTCGTAGTTGGGGGCGGTCGTCGGGCTGGGCGTGAACACGATGGCGTTGAGCGTGCCCGCGGTGAGGGAGCTCACGCGTCCTGCACCACCGACAACTGCGCCGTACCAGTCGTACCACATGGCTGTCGGGCTGACGGCTGTGCCGGAGCCACCTGCTGCGAATGCAGAGAGTCCGCCGTCTGTGGCACCGCTGCCGCGGCTGAGGCCCATGTAGGCGGAGTCATAAAGAGCACTGATCACGGTCTGCGGATTCGCGACGATGCCGGTGAGGCCGTCGAGTTGCACTTGTCCCGTGAGGGTGTCGAACTGGATGCCAAAGGTGTTCATGGCCGCTGCGTCCGTGTCGAACGGAACATTGACATAGTCCACGCGGATGATTCCGGGAGCGGGCTGCGATGCCGTGATGCTTGCCGTGGGCGAGAGCGCCGGATTCAGGTCCGTCCAGTATCCGACAAATGGTCCGACGCTGGCGAGTTGCGCTTCGGCAACGGTCGGGGACATGTCCGTGTTCACGGTTGGCTGGAACATCACGCGCCCGTTGCTGATGACTTGCATCTGGGTGTAGACGGTTCCGAACATGGTGACGGACGGCCAGCACACTTGCGGGGTGCTGAGATTGACCGTGACGCCAGCATCATCAGCTGTCGGGCCTGCGACGGTGGTCACACCGTTCACGTTGTTCACGCAGTGGTACTCGACGGCCTGCGAGATACTCGCTCCGCCAGGTGCGGTGGGATTGAGCGCCATGGACTGCAAAGTGTTGTTCACCGCAGCGTTGATGGCATAGCCCCACGTGAGCGATGCCGAGCTGACCCCGGGGAAGGTGAAGTTCGGCAAATTGGAACCGAAGAATCCGTTCACGAAGCCCATGGGCGCCGCGAGATTCAGGTTGATGATGCCTGCGGGAATGGCCGTTCCACCGGCACTGAGCGGCGCGAGATTGGCCGCGGAAATGACCACGTCCCACGGCATGCCGAGTGCTGTGCTCGAGAAGCTGATGCTGCCTGTGGCGGCGATGCTGGACGCGCCACAGACATAGGCCTGTTGCGTGAAGATGGGCGCGACGCAGCCGTTGGTGCCCGCCGTGCCCATGGTGAGCGTCGCGCCTGCACTGTTGCTCTGGTATTCGACGGGGGTAGGAGCGCCGAAGGTCAGCTGCATGTTGGCCCGGTTGAGGGACACGCCGGTCTGTGCGGTGTTGGCGCACACACCTTGAGCATCTGCTCTGTAGTACTTGGCCAGGTTCACAGCGCCCGCGGTGGAATTGACCACGGCATTCTGGAGAAAGCTGCTGTTCTGGCTGCACGTTTCAACAACAATGTTGGAGATGCCGTCCCAGTTGAACGGAGAACAAAACGTGTGCGTGTTCCAGCCCGCGACAGGCGTGTAGCTGGGGATGCTGTAGACCCACGTCAGGCCTGTTTCCCAGTTCGTCATCACGCTCTGGAGGGTGTGCCCCATCCTGATGTCGTAGTTCAGATGCGGCTGGCCCGCGAAACTCACAACATCGAACCCCAGCGACACGATGGACCCGGCTGCGCCGCCCGCGGCCGTCATTTCGGCTGCAGTGACCAGATACTGGACTCGTGATCCATAGTAGAAGTTTCCATAGGGTGTCGGGTAGCCGGTGGTGGTGTTGACAACGGTGCCGGTGCCGATGGTGACCGTCTGCGCATGCATGGATGCGACGAGGGAAACCAACAGCGCCAGCGAGAGCATGGTGCGCTTCATGAATCAGTAACTCACTTTGTGGGAAACAGATCAATGGGGGAGTGCACGTCCTGAACCCCCTTCACGCCGGGGGCGACTCGGGCAGGAGTCCCGGAGAGTGCAGCGTCAAGTCGAGGACGCACCACACGCGGTGCGTCAAGAGGATGCTATGACGCTTGGGCGGTTTGTTTCAAGTTGACTTGACGGGGCCATGGTGCCGATTGGCTCCCTGTCGCCGCAAGCACGCTCGTTGCAGGGCTAGGATTCAAGCATGGATGCTGATCGAGAACTTGACGCCACGCTGGAGGGGGGGCTTGACGCTGCTTTTCCCAGCATGGTCGTTGAGCCGAGGCCGACAAGCATCGGTCGGTTCGAGGTTCTGGAACGGGTCGGAAGCGGCGGGACGGGCGATGTTTATGCAGCGAAGGACCCTGCGCTGAACCGGGTCGTGGCCATCAAGCTGATGCGGCGGGCCGTGGCTCACGACCTCCGCATCCGTGCGGCCTTCGAATCCGAAGCACGGGTCACGAGCCAGCTTCAGCACCCGGGCATTGTGCCCATCCACGAATGCGGCTTCGAGCGTGACGGAAGACCCTACATCGTCATGAAACTCGTGCGTGGTCGGAGTCTGCAGGCACTCCTGCGCGGCTGTCAGCTGCGCGAGCGAGGCGCGCCGGAGCTCTTGACCATCCTGCTCCGTGTCGCAGAAGCGGTCGCCTACGCGCACGAACGTGGCGTGGTCCACGGTGACCTGAAGCCACAGAACATTCTCATCGGTGAGTTCGGAGAAGTGCTCGTGACCGACTGGGGTTTCGCTCGCCTCATGGAAGGTGCGACGATCGATGCGCACATGCGTGCCGAGGATGTGATCAACGCGGGCACGCCGGCGTGGATGGCTCCGGAGCAATTGGATCACGCGCTGGGTGCGGTCGGGCCGCGCTCCGATGTGTTTGCTCTGGGCGCGATCCTCTGGCAGATCCTCACGGCGAGGGAATTTGTGCATGGGGCCGACGGATTGCTGTCCAAAGATGCAAGGTCACAGGCCTTGGAGAGCGCTGCTCGTCTGGTGCGCGAAGAAGGGCAGCCGCGTGAGCTGACGGAGTTCGCGGCGCGGTCATTGGCCATCAGCCCCTCGGTACGCCCGTCCTCGGCTGCGGATCTGGTGGCGGCGCTCACGCAATGGTCCGCGAATCTCGCCGAGCGCATCCGTCAGCGGGATGCGGAGGCAGCAGAAGCCACGGTCAGGGCTGTCGCGGAATTGCGCCAGCGCCGCACGATCCGCGTGGCTGCGATTGGCGTCACCCTTGCGCTTGCCATTGGTTTCTGGAGCTGGGCGTCGAGCCGGATCCAGGCCGCGGAGCGAATGGCCGAGGCGGATGGTGCTGCAACCGGCGCACTCAATCGAGCCGAGTTGCTGGCGGATCAGGCGGAACAACTCGAGTTGCCGAGCCCTGACGCATGGAAGCTCGCGCGCGCCGAGGCGGCCACAGCGGCCGATGTGGCACAGCGGATGGAAGTCACCCCAGTGGTGCGGCAGCGCATTGCGCGCGTCACGCAGCGTGTGGAGGGCGGGTTCGCATTGGCCGAGCACCTTCTGGCCGTGGTGGCGGATCTCGACGCGCACATCGAACACGTTCACGATCATGGCAATCGGCAGGCGCGGGGTCGGCGCTACCTCGAACTCCTCAGTGCGGCGGGCATCGAATGCGCCGGAAAGAACAGCTCCGACATTGCGGAGGCTGTGCGCAACAGCCCGGTTCGCAAACGTCTGGTCCGCTTGCTGGACGCGTGGGGAGCAGCGCGCGATTTGTGGACCAGCGTCGGGCTGGCTGCGTCACCAGGAGCCATTGCCGCGATGGTAGATCCGGACCCCGGGCGCAGACGCATTCGTCAGGCCATGGCGGATGCGGACGTGACCGTGCTTGTGGCACTCGCCGCGGCAGACGGTTGGGATCGTCAAGATGTGGATTCCGCTGTCATGCTGGCGGATGCCCTCACGCAATGCGAGCGCCGCGATCTGGCTGTCACGGTATTGCGTGAGGCAGCCCGGCTCTTTCCGGGCAATTACCGGGTGCATCACGATCTCGGTGTCTCGTTGCGTGCACAACGCAAGGATGCACGAGGAGCCGTGGATGCATTCCGCAGCGCTCTGGCACTGCGTCCGACCAGTGTGCACGCGCGGCAGGATCTCGCCCACGCATTCCTGCTCGCGGGAGATTGCGTGTCGTCGCTGGCGGAGTCAAGGTTGGCCCTGCGCGGAGACAAGAATCAGCCTGCCACTTGGAATTACATTGCGCAGGCGGAACTCGGACTCGGCAACGCGGCAAACGCCATGAGTGCGAGTGCACAGGCGTTGGCGCTTGATCCGACATCCACATTCACGGTCGCTACCAGATTGCGCGTTCTGCAAGGGTTGGGGCGAATCACAGAGCACACGGAGTGGGTGGAGGAGACAGCAGAGCGCTTCGCCTCAGAGCCCATGGTGCTGTCTCAGTGCGCCTTGGCGCTCTGGCAGTGCCAGCGTTTCGGACTCGCCCTCAAAGCAGCCAACCAGGTTATGTCCCGCCCACCCGGAATCGGCGAGGCAGCCTACGTACAAGGTTCCATGCTCATGCTTGCTGACAGCCGTCGTGCCATCGGCGCGTTGACGCGGGCCACGGAACTGAATCCCGAACTGGCTGAAGCTTGGTGCAATCTGGGGTCCATGCGTCGCGAGGAGGGGCTGCTGGAGTCAGCTCTGGTGGCCATGCGACGCGGCCATGAACTCGGCACGCGTGCCGGGGATTGGGTTTATCCAAGCGAACGCTGGATCGCCGAAATCGAGAGTGCGATTGCGTTGCGTGAGCGCCTCAAGCGTGGAGAGAAACCGGAATTGCCGAGAGGGGCGGATGAGGCCATGCTCACGATGGACGCTGCACTGGCGGCGGGCGAAACGACGTTGGCACTGGATGCATTCGAACAATTGAAGGGTGCATACACCGGCAGTGCAGAGGACTTCACAGCCCGGCTTCCCGCGCAGCGGTTGCGTCGCGCTGCGGAATTGGCTGCGTCAGTCGCTGGAGTCCGGGCCGCGGCGGATGAAACCTGGCGCCACAAACAGGCAGTCCGCGCTGCGACATGGTTCGAGGACCTGCTGACATGGACCGGGAGTGTCGCAGGACATGACTCGTTGTTCGCAGCCTTCTGGGCTGGGGAGTTTCTGGCGCTGGACGCTATGGCCGCGACCTCTGGTACGCGCCCCATGGAGTGGCCGGCACCTGTTTGGGACCGACTTGTCAAAGTGCGGACGGGGTTCGAAGCGCTCGCGGCGCAGCGCTGATCAGTGTGCGCGTTTCCACTTCTCGAGGAATGCGTCGAGATTCTTGCCAGGGCACTTGGTCCCACTGCCCGTGCTGCTGCGCCGTACATCGTCGTGCCCTGCAACTGCAGCGCGCGTGAGCGAGTACTCTGCAACCAGCCACAGCATGAGCTTCTCCAGGGAACCTTGTTGTGCATCTGTCAGCTTGATGCGGTCGAAGTTGCCCATCACAGCGATGCCCACGTTGTGGAGATTGGCTTTTTCGTTTCCAGCGTGCGCGCCCTGCCAGCAGAGTTCGCGGCCCTCGAAGATGCGTCCCTGACGATCGATGACGAAGTGGTAGCCGATGTCAGCCCAGCGCTTGTCGTCTTGATGAGCAGCCTGGTAGGCCTTCACGCGCGCCACATTTTCGATGAGGCTTGCTCCCGGGACACCATTCGGGTCTGCGGTGTGGTGCACGGTGATGCGCTCGATGCGCCCGATGGGGTCCGGTTCATTGCGGAGCTTGATCGGCTTTGCCCCCCAGGTTGCGCGCGCAACGATGGGTGGAGGTGCGATGCCTTTGCCTTGTGGGCGTCTTCCGATGCGCACGCTGCCGCTGGCCACGGAGACACTGCCGGTTCCGTTCGAGCGTGGTGCCGGAGCGCCCGCTTTCAGGAGGCGCCGGTCAAGGTCTGCGAGCTCAGGGATGTCTGCGCGCAGGATTTCATCGCGCAGACGTCTCGCTGCCGCGACACCGCCGCGCGCAAGTTCGGCCCGTGCACAGCACACGATGGCCCTGTCGCGTTCATGCATGCTGGGCGCCAGCTTGCGTGCGGAGGAGAACTCAACGAGTGCATTTTCCGGCTTGTCATCCGCAAGAAACGCTTCGCCGAGGGCGAGGTCTGATCTGTAGAGCCGATCGGTGTCAGCGCCCGCGAGTGACTTGGCGCGTAGTGCCGCGGAGACGGCCGTGCCGCAATCGTTGAGGCGGAGAGCAACGCTCGTCAGCAGCAACTCGGATTCGAAGTCTCGTGACGCCATGCCTTCGAGGGCTGAGCGTGCACCGATGAAGTCCCCTTTTCGCGCGAGTTCGGAAGGTGTGAGCTTTGCGCCTGTACCGGAGATCGGTTTGGACACCTCGGGCTTCGTGCTGCATCCGGCAAGTACAAAAAGCAGCAACCCCGCGAGGGCAAGCAGAGGCCCCCGATCCACTCGCATCATGAGTTCGATCTCCCCGGGACAGCTACAAGGTCGCCGCCGCGCGGATCATAAGCGCAGGCTGTGACGCTGCACACTCAGCGCTGACCGGGTTGGCGCGATTCCGGAGCGCGCAGCCAGAGCGGAATCCTGATCTGCATTCCCTCGCGCAGGTCTTCAGCTCGATCGAGTTCAGGATTGTGCCGGAGCATCGTGGCAGCGAGAGCGGAGTCGCCGAGGTAACGTGCGCTCAGTTGATAGAGGGTGTCCCCGCGGACGACGGTATGGATCAGGTATCCGCGGCTGTCCACATTCTGGCGTTCGCGGGCTCCGAGTTCACCAGGCTTCGGCTCCGACCGCGCAGGGCTGAGTGATGGACCATCCGGTGGAGATTCAAAGGCACGACTGCCGCCGCCTACTGTCACAACCACACGATCACCCTGCGGCAACTCGGGTCTGGGGGCCGTGTCGAGGACCGGTCTGTGCTCCTCGCGATCGAGATCGCCGCCAGTGGCGTAGTGCACGATCACCGCGACGGTGACGAGGACACCGAGGCCAAGCAGTACGAGCCCTGCCAGCAACTTTCCCATGGCTCGATTATTGGGGTGTGCGTGCAGAGGGTCAAGCCAGCGGGCTCAGGAACACTGAGCCCGCCAGCATGAACTTCATTTTGCGGACGCGGAGGCTGCGACCGTCTGCTCATGGCGCGAGACTTGCCGCTTCTTCGCCCAGCCATCAATCCAGAGGACGATGGGACTGGCCACGTAGACCGTCGAGTAGGTACCGACGATGACACCTACGAGGAGGGTGAAGGCGATGCCTTCGATGCCCGATTCCTGGTTGCGGTTGAGTACGAAGAGCACGAGCACGGTCATGAACACCGTGAGACTCGTGAGGATGGTCCGGGCCAGCGTCTGGTTGATGGACAGGTCGATGATGTCCGAGAGCGATCCCTTCACGTTGCCGAGGTTCTCGCGGATGCGGTCGAACTGCACGATGGTGTCGTTCAACGAGTAGCCCATGATGGTGAGGAAGCCTGCGATGATGGGCAGGTTGATGGGCACGTGCACGAGCCCGATCTTGTTCACCACGATGACCACACCGAGGGCGACGATGGCGTCGTGGAACGTCGCAATCGCGGCAGCGATGCCGTAGCGAAGTTCCTTGAAGCGCACCCAGATGTAGAGGATGACCGCAATGAGGGAGAGCACGACGGCGACGACAGCCTGTTTTTTCAGGTTGGCGACGACGTTCGGACCGACGTAGGAGATCTTCGAGAAGGCCGCGGCCTGATCCACTTTGCCGTCGACTTGTTTCATCTGGTCGCGGAAGAGGGCTTCGAGATCTGACAGAATCTCGTGTTTCAGCAGGCTCTTCTCGTTGACCTGGAGTTCCCATTGCCTGGCGACTTCATCGCCGACGGCATTGGTCTCGACGCTGAGGCTCTGGAGAGACAGGCCTTGATAGGGGTTGTCACCGCGTGCGTCCTTGTAGTCGTAGAGGCGCGATTCCGCGGTGGCCTTGGAAAGTCCCTGCTTGAGGCTGAGGTTCATCCGCCATTGGCCGGTGTTCTCTTGAAGGCTCGCGTCACCGATGGAGGCGAAGTCCTCGCCGAAGGCCGCCGCCAGGTCAGAGGCGACACGCTTTTCCATGTCGGCCGCGGTTGCATGGGTCGCGGTCTGGATGCGCACCTCCATGCTCTTGAAGCGAGCGCCTGAGGCATCCGCACTGTTCGAGAGGCCTGAGGGCTCGATCTGCGGGTATTTGGGCAGGCCTGAGCCTTCGAACTTCCGGCTTGCGAGTGCGGCGGCAACATCCTGAGTGCCGACCGGAGTCTCGAAGTTCATGCGCACGACGTAACCGCCGGTGAAGTCCAAGCCGTACTTCTCATCGCCGCTGGCGACGAAGGCGACGACCGAGAGCACGACGGCGAGAATCGACAAGGTGACGCACAGGCGTGCCTTGGAGAGGAACTTGATGCCCATGTTCTCGGGCACCCACTGCATCATGCTGAGCTTGGAAATCTTGCCACTGCTGAGCATGGTCAGGAACACGGTCTTCGCCACGAACACAGCGGTGAAGAGCGAGGCCACGAGGCCTGTCATGAGGGTGACGGCAAAGCCCTTGATGGGGCCGACGCCATACTTGTAGAGCAGGGCCGCCGTGATGACCGTCGTGAGATTGGAGTCCACGATGGTCACGAAGGCCCGGTTGAAGCCGGCATCCACGGCGGCGAGCAACGCCTTGCCGCGCGCCTGTTCTTCGCGAATGCGCTCGAAGACGAGGATGTTCGCGTCGACCGCCATGCCGATGGTCAGAACGATGCCGGCGATGCCGGGGAGAGTCAGCGTCGCCTGGAAGAGCGCGAGCAGGGCGACAATGAGGGCGATGTTCAGGACGAGCGTGATGACGGCGATGAGGCCGGAGAGTCGGTAGTAGACCAGCGTGAAGCCGAACACGAGTACCGCGCCGAGGATGATGGACATCCAGCCGCGATCCACAGCGTCGCTGCCGAGGGTGGCCGCGATGCGTTCTTCCTGTCCGGGGATGAGGCGGAGCTTCAAGCTTCCCGACTGGAGACAGTTCACGAGGAAGGATTGCTCTTCTTCGCTGAAGCCGGTGCCTCCACCGCGGATCTGCACGCTTTCGCGCAGAGCCTCCTGGATGTTCGGCGCACTCCACAGCTCGTCATTCAAGACGAGGCACATGGGCTGGCCCACGTACTTCTGCGTGTATTCCTCGAACGCGCCCTGGCGTTCGTCGCGCATCTGATACACGACCGTGCGCTTGCCGTACTGGTCCTTCCCGGGCTGGGGATTGACGATGTCCTTGCCCGAGAAACCCGAGAGGCCGGTGCCGTAGTAGTTCGGGTCATAGTAGACCCACGCGCCGCTGATGAGTTCCTTTTTGAACTCGTCGCCACGCAACGCAGCGTTCATGGCCGCGCGCACATCCGCTTCGCTGACACCGTTCTGCTTGCGCGCAGTTTCGCCAGGCGTCCACGGCTTCCACCAGATGCCGAGGCTGCGGCCATCGGTGGCCTTCAACTCGAAGGGCATCCCGTCGCGGTAAGTGCCCGCAGGAATCGGCTGATTCGCGGCCTTTGCAGCGGCAACCTTGCCAGCGCCGTCTGTGAGCGCGGCCTGACGCAGCTTCTCGGCGTCGTCTTCATTGAATGCGTAGTTCTCGAAGGCGCCCGGGCTCTTGCCGGGGACATCAAAGCTCGACTTCTTCGAGTTCAGCTTGCCCACGCCGACGGGGAACTCGAGTTGACCGAGTTGCACCATGCGGCGGCGGATTTCATCGACCTCGCTGGGGGCGAGTTCAGGCGACTGGATGACGATGCCATCATCGCCTTCCTGACGCACGGTGAGCTCACGCACACCGAGCGTGTCGATGCGCGTCGAGATGACCTCGATGGTCTCGTCAACAGCCTTCTTGCGGTCGCCGCCGTTGCCGACAAGAGTCTGCAAGGTCTGGGGATCCACGTTGTATGTCAACGTGGTTCCGCCGCGAAGGTCGATGCCGTAGTTCAGCGGCCAGTTCGCAAACGTCGCCCAACCAGCAAGGGCGATGATGGCGATGACCACGATCCAGCGTGTTGCAAGCTTGTCGGACAAGGGAGGACCCTCCTCAGAGCCAGGGCGCGCACATCATGCGGCCGCGGTGCCGTGGTCGTTCTGTCAGCCGATGATTTCTTTGAGCTTCGCGGCTTTGCCTGTGAGTCCGCGGAGGTAGTAGAGCTTCGCGCGGCGCACGCTGGCGCGGGTCTTCACCGCGAGGCCAACGATCTTCGGCGAGTTGATGGGGAAGATGCGCTCGACGCCTTCACCCTGCACGATGCGACGCACCGTGAAAGTGGCGGACGGGCCGACCTTGCCACGGCGTGCGATCACCGTGCCGTTGAAGATCTGGATGCGCTCCTTGTCGCCTTCACGGATGAGCACTTGCACATCCACGTTGTCGCCAATGTTGAATTCCGGCAGCGGCTTCGCGCGCTTCGCTGCATTCACCACATCATCATGCTTGTTCATCGCTCTCACTCCGCCGCCCCGCGGGGCGTCCATGTCACCCGTGCGGGCGACTCAGGTTGTCTGTATCACTCCGGCTTGTCGCGACCTTCCAGAAGGTCCGGGCGCCGAGCCTTGGTCCTCGCGAGTGCCTCCGCTCTCCTGAAGGCCGCGATCTTTGCGTGATCGCCACCAAGGAGCACGTCCGGTACGCGCATACCCCGGAAATCCGCAGGGCGAGTCCAGTGCGGGTGATCGAGGCGCGGGCCTTCGAAGGAGTCCTGCACGGCCGAGAGGTCGTGTCCGAGAACACCAGGGAGAAGACGCGCCACCGCTTCGATCAGCACCATGGCGGGAACTTCACCGCCACTGAGCACGTAATCGCCGATGGAGATTTCCTCGAAGGGCCAGAGAAGCGTCACACGCTCATCAATCCCTTCGTAGCGCCCGCAAAGCACCACGATGCGTTCGTCCTTGGCGAACTCACGCACGCGCTGCTGGCGGAGTGGTTTCCCGGCCGGCGACATCAACAGCATTCGTGGCAGGGGCTTTGCGTCACCGAGGAGTGCATCAAGACATGCACAGATCGGATCGGGTTTCAGCACCATGCCAGGTCCGCCGCCGAACGGTTTGTCGTCGACGCTGCGGTGCTGATCAGTCGCGAAGTTCCGGAAGTCGTGGGTCACGACGTCCAGAAGCCCCTTCTCCCGGGCGATCCTTACAATCCCCTCGCCGAGGAAGCCCTCGATGAGGCCGGGGAAGATGGACAGAACATCAATCCGCAAACGGGTCCTGATTCCGCCCACCGGTGCCCCGAATGCTCCCCGCGTGCGGAAAGACTTGCGGCGACAACGGTTAGCGAGCGGAAGATGATACAGGCGCGCGGTGCTGGATCAAGGAATGCACCGGCGTGCAGCGGAGCTGACCGTGAAGACACTTCAAACCCGCGAGCGCCAAGGGGTTGGGTCCGCAAAGCTCCCGGGGCACACTGGGGACATGTTCACCGGCATCGTCGAAGGACTTGGTCGTGTCACCCAGCACCGCGAGGAACATGGAGGCGTGCGCATGGAGCTTGACCTCGGGGCCGTTGCCGAGGGGGTGCGAACCGGCGACAGCGTCGCCGTGGCCGGCTGTTGCCTGACGGTGGAAGCCATCGAGGGTACTCGCGCCACCTTCTTCATGATGGGCGAGACACTCCGGCTGACGCGCTTCGCCGAGGTTCGCGCCGGAGATGATCTGAATCTTGAGCGCTCGATGAAGCTCGGCGACCGACTCGGCGGGCATCTCGTCTCCGGACATGTGGACGGGCTCGGCAAGGTGCGCGAAGTGAAACGCCTTGCGGGTGAGGTGCGCATGACGCTCGATGTTCCATCCTCCGTGCTGCGCTTCACCATTCCGAAGGGGAGCATCACCGTTGAAGGTGTGTCGCTCACGCTGGCGGCGCTTGGCGCTGCAGAAGTGGAACTGGCGCTCATACCGCACACATTGGCGGTGACCACTCTCGGGAAGCTCTCTGCAGGCGACGCGGTGCATCTCGAAGCCGACCAGATCGGCAAGTGGATGGCGCGGCTCGTGGACGCCACGCGCTGACGCACGCGCTTCAGCGCAGCCCGCAGGCCTTGTAAGCGCGATCGCGCACGGCGCGCGCGGCGCTGCGCGCTCTCTCCGCACCGGAGGCAAGCACGCGTTCCACATGCTCCGGGTGCGCGAGCAGTTTCTTCCTCTCCTCGCGGCCTGCGCCGAAGAGTTCGTCCATCGCGCAAGCGATGCGCTTCTTCAACTCTCCGTAGCCCGGGCCTTTGTCTCCGCCCTCGCGTGCGCGGGTTGCGAGCGCTTCGTATTCATCTGCGGGAATGAGCAGCTTCAGCCACTCGAAGATGAGCATGCCATCCGGGTCCTTCGGTTCGGAGGGCGCGCGCGAATCCGTCGGCAGACGACCGATGCCCTTCGTGAGCGCCTTGCCCTCTTCGAAGATCCACAGTGCATTGCCGTAGCTCTTGCTCATCTTCTGGCCATCCAGCCCGGAGACCTTGGGCGTCTTCGAAAGCCGCCACTCGGGGCGTTTGAACGTGGGCCCGTAGACCGCATCGAAAGCGCCGGCCATGTCCTGTGCGAACTCCACGTGCTGGATCTGGTCCTTGCCGACGGGCACTTCATCCGCATCGAAACAGATGATGTCCGCGGCCATGAGCACGGGGTAATAGAAGAGTCCGACGCTCGGCGTGAGACCCTGCGCGACCTTGTCCTTGTAGGAGTGGCCGCGTTCGAGAAGCCCCATGCCGCTCACCGTGCCGAGCAGCCAGGCCACCTCGGTTACCTCCGGCACATCGCTCTGACGCCAGAAGCAGGTGCGTTCCGGGTCGAGGCCCATGGCGAGGTAACTCACCGCCACCTCGCGTGTCATTTCGCGGAGCTTTGCCGCGTCCTTCACCGTGGTGAGGGCGTGCAGATCGGCGATGAACCAATAGGCCTCGCCCTCGCGCGCGAGTTCGAGGTGCATGGCCATGGCGCCGAACCAGTTGCCGAGGTGGGGCAGCCCGGAGGGCTGGATTCCCGAGAGGAATCGCTTCATGCGGGCAACCTACTTTCCGGCGGGAAGCTGCTCAAGCACCAGGGTGAACGGGCCATCATTGATGAGGGCAACCTGCATGGAGGCCGCGAAGACTCCGCGCGCGACAGGCTTGCCGAGTAGCGCTTCGAGGGCCGCCGCGAAATGAGCGAAGAGTGCGCGGGCTGCGTCTGCTTCGAGGGCGTTCTCGAAAGAAGGCCTGCGCCCGCGGCTCGTGTCAGCAGCGAGAGTGAACTGCGAGACGGCGAGGACTTCTCCTCCGGTTTCCTCGAATCCGCGATTGGTGCGTCCTTCCGCGTCCTCGAAGATGCGCAGCGCCGCGATCTTTCTTGCGAGCAGATCGGCAACGGAGGCATCATCGCCTTTCAGAAAGCCGGCGAGCAGGAGGACTCCGTGGCCGATACGCGCGACCATTTCGCCATCTACTGTGACGGAGGCTTCCTTCACCCTCTGCAGCACGACGCGCATGGGCGGAGCTTAGCCGCCAGAGCTCAGGGCTGCGGCGGGCTGGCGAGCTCGGAGACGCGGAGGTGTGCGTTGTCGATGGTGATCACCGTCGCCCGCGTGACGCCCGCGCTCGAGGCGTAGGCGGCATTCCCTCGCGCATGAATGCGGATGTAGGGCGCCACATCGAAGCCGGAACTCTTGAGGGTGATGCTCCGGATGGCACGGAGTTCGAGATTGCGAAAACTGCCGCGGGGCTTGCCGCGCGCCGTGCTTCTCTGGCCCTTGCCTTCAGGGCGCAGCCTATCCACGTCTTCTCCACTCAGCGCGACATCCCAGACGTAGTTGCAGGAACACTCGATCTCGATTTCGTCGGCGATGAGCGCGCCGTTCTGGTTGATGAGGACTTCGATGGCCTGCACAGCCGCAGGGACATCGCGCGCGTCCGGACGCAGTTGACTCGGGCCCTCCGCCTCTGCCGCTACCTCAGGACGCGGAGTGTGCTCGCACGCTGCTGCGAGGAGAGCGATCAATGCGAGTGTTGTCGTGCGGGTCTTCATGCGTGGAGTACCGGTTCCTCTATCGACCGGATGCGTCCGGATTCGGCACGGCTGCCGGCCAAACAACTGCAAGGGGAGGAGAAGCCGTGGTTCCAGTCAGCGCTTGCGCGCCCGGGGGCGCACGCTCAAAGCGGCGGCGAGACGCCGGTTCATGCGCGGGTCGTGGAGGAGGGCGAGAGCCAGTGCGAGAGCGTCCGAGGCATCCAGAGGGTCGGGGGCTTCCAGCAGCCGGAGCTCGCGCATCACTGCGGTCCGCACACGTTGCTTGGTGGCGCCACCATGTCCGGCGATGGCGACCTTCACGCGCGCGGTGGGGTAGTCAACCACCGGGATGTCCAACTCTGCAGCGATGCAAAGCACCATGCCGCGCGCTTCGCCGAGCCGGAGCGAGGACTGGATGTTTCTGGCGACAAAGGCCTCTTCGAGGGCGATGACATCCGGTTTGTGGTGCGCGAAGAGCGCGCGCAAACCGCGCGCGAGCACCTTCATGCGTTCGCACAAGCCCGCATCCTTCGGAGCGCGCAGAGCGCCGTGGTCCACGGCGATCATCAGGCTTCCCTTGCGCCCCACAACGCCGAACCCCAGCAGGTGCGTGCCGGGGTCGATGCCTGCGACGATCAGTGGATCGCGTGTTGCGAGTTGGCGGAAGGGCACGCGCGAATCATACGGCGCGCGGGTGCGTCAAGGCGTGGGAGGCGCAATCTCGACGATGGTCAACATGTAGTCACCCCACGAACCCATGAACCACGGCATCAGCCAGAGGTCGATGGTCGTGTCGGAAGTCGCGTGATAGTAGGGCGAGAGTGCGTTGCCGATCTGCGCGTTGAGCCCCGGGCCGGAGCCCGAGTCCATGGCGAGAATGGGAGAGGTGAAACCACCAGGCGTCACGCGGAGATCCGGGTCCAAGGGGTTGGGCACGGCCCAGGTGCTCGTCATGACCCGCGTCTCGGGACCGTCGTAGGCGTAGACCTCGAAACGGTAGTCGTGGCCCGCCTTGGTCACGATGCGGAACACGTCGTAGTCGAAGCTGTTCGAAATGGTCCCGAAGTAGGTGAGGCTGGATGTGCTCACCGGGATCTGCCCCTCAACCGCAAATGTGAACTGGTTCTGAATGACGGTGAGGTAGGCACACATGCGGTCCATGTCCATCTGGCTTGAGCCCGAGGGCGTCGAGACGGAGACGGGGCCGCTTTGCGCGCCCGCAGGCACGGTGAACTGCATGGACCCATACCCGACGGCATCCGGCACGATGTCCTGACCAAAGGCATGCACCAGGTGTCCGGCAGTCTGGCCGGGAACGGTGTGTGAACACCAAACCGTGACCTGATCACCAGCACGCACGATGTTGGGATGCACGCCATGAACGCGCATGGGCATGTTCAGAGGTTCGCGGACGCCGTACTTGAGGATGTAGTGCCCCGAGAAGATGGTGAACACGGCGCGCACACGCACCGTGAAATCCGCCTCGATATCGGCGACAAAGCTGTTGATGCCGGATTGCACGCCGAAGGCTGCACTGGTGAGCGGGCCGGAATCATCATCGAAGCAGAGGGTGAGTTCGCCGCGACGGATCTCGAGCACCGGATCGAAATACTGATTCGCGCTGTTGGAGCCGCCCGTCAGCATGCCCGTGTTGGGGTCGAAGGAGTAGCACTCGGCGTAGATCTCCTGGCCGGGCTGGGCATGCACGGTGAAGCTGTCTGGAGATTGCGCGGTGAAGATGTAGCCCTGCACGGTCGCAAAGCCAGAGCTGACCACCGGCGCTTGTGCTTCGGAGACCACGCTGTTGAGCACGGCCACCCAACTGTTGATGGCATTGGGATTGCTCCCCGAGTTGCCCCAGGGCGTGGACACCATGACCGGACCGGAGTTGCAGGTCACAGGCACTTCCACCGCGATGACCGAGCCCGAGGATGAGAGCACGTTGCAGAGGCAGTTGCCGATGGTGACGATGTTGAAGTAGGGCGCCGAGGCGAAGTGCTGGCCAGTGATGGTGAGTACGCCACCTTGGGCAACCATGTTCGGCGTATTCAAGATGACCTGCGGGGGCGGCGTGTGCTCGTTGACTTGCACCACGTTGCTGAGGATGTAGCCGTTGGGTGCGGTGACGTCCGGAGAGATTGTCTGTGCCCAGATCTGGATCTGCTCCGCGGGGACATGCGCCTCCGAGAAGATCTCGGTGGTCAGATTGAAGTAGCCGCTCTGATCGAGCCAGCTCTCAGCATGGAACGGGTGTTGCGGGTCGAATCCGTTGAGGGCGACGAATCCGTTCGCGTTCCAGTCGAGCCCGAAGGTGCCGTACGGAGTCGCGGTCGCGGCAGGGGCCATGGCCACAAGGAGCGCGAAGGGGACATCGGGCTGAGCGAACAGCTCGATCCCCACGGCCACTTGAGGTGTGACCTGGACAGGACCCGACGGGTCTCCGTCTACCAGAAGAACTTGCGCACTCAGCCCGGCGGCGAGGGCCGGAAACAACAACCACACACACGCCGCCTTCTTCATCTTGACCATGCCAACCTCCCATGCCGCACAACTGGCGATGAGAACCGAACACCGGCAGGGCTTCACAGGTGGCGGGCTGGCGACCTGATAAAGCTGATCGTTTCTTCGTCGTGGATGTCGGTGGAAATTCAGAGAAGTTGTGAAAACTGTCGCGAATGCAAACAGCGCATCAATCGCGCTTTGCAGCGTCAGGCCGGGAAACACGCAGCGCAAAAACGGGATCCGCTACGCCTCTTTGGCGCTGATATGGTGAGGCCGTGAAGCCCGAGCCCTATGTCCCCCAACGATTCGCGATCGTGCACGTGGCTGCGGGGGAAGGCTCACGCCTGAGGGCCAGCGTGCGCAAGGGAACTGTCATGCTGGCCGGCAGACCACTCTGGTGGCACGGTGCGCATGCGGCCGCAGCGCTTCTGCCCGCAGCGCAGGTCCTCGTTCTGCACCGCGACGATTTGAGAGCCACGGCCGAGGAGCCCCTCGCAAGCTGGCTGCGAGAAGTGGGCCTCTCGCGTGTGGTGGCTGGTGGCGCGACCCGGCAGGAATCGGTGCAAGCGGGTGTCGCGGTTGCCGGGGACGCGGATGTGCTGCTCATTCACGATGCAGCGCGCCCGCTGGTGAGCACGGCAGCCATCCAGAGGCTGCTGCAGGCTCTCGCGCAGCACGACGCCGCGCTGCTCGCGCAACCGGTGACCGCCACCTTGCAGGAAATCGATGCGGCCGGTCGCATTGCCGCGACGCCGGACAGGAAACGCATGCGCCTGGCTGCGACGCCACAAGGAGCGGGTGCTGCCCTGCTGCGAGACGCGCTGACAGCGGCTGCACGTGACGGTCGCGATTTCACCGACGAAGCGGCGCTGCTGCGTCACTATGGTGTGGCCGTGCATGTGGTGGAAGACTCAGCACTCAATTTCAAGATCACGACAGCGGATGACCTCCGGCTGGCGAGGGCTATCATGGAAACGCCGCGTTCAGGCTTCGGTTTCGACATTCACCGACTGGTGCCGGGCGGGCCGCTACGGCTCGGTGGTATCGATGTATCGGCGGAGGTTCATCTCCTCGGCCACTCCGATGGCGACGCGGTGCTGCATGCGCTCATCGAGGGACTTCTCGGTGCGGCGGGCTTGCCTGATATCGGAGAGCACTTCCCGGACACCGATCCTGCGTTGCGCGGGATCGACAGCCGCGCGCTGCTTGCAAGAACCCTGGAAGAACTGCGTTCGCTTGGCCATGCACCCGCGCAGGCCGATGTGACCATCATCGCGGAGAAGCCGCGCCTCGGGCCGTGGAAGGCGGAGATGAAGGCGGCACTCGCGGAGTTGCTCGCGTTGCCGCTGGACCGCGTGGCGGTCAAGGCTCGAACGCATGAGGGGGTCGACGCACTCGGCCGCGGTGAAGCGATCTCAGTCCACGCACTGGTGAGCTTGAAACCGGCCTGAGGCGCCGCGGGCGTCGCGCAGCGGCGAAGAACGTGCGCCGCTTCAGCCAAGCTTCGCGCGCGGCATTCAGAGCTCCGGGTGCATGCCTTTGATGATGCCGGTCACCTCTCCAAGGATGGGATAGCGGCCGATCTCCTTCTTGTTGAAGATCTCCTTGCCGTCAAGCACGACGGAGTAGATGCCGCCCTTGCCCTGGATGATCTCTGCTTCCAGCCCGAGACTTGCCTTGAGTTCAGCGGCCAGACCGGCCGCTTGTGGCAGGAAATTTCACTGCACGCAGTAGGTGATGCTGAGTTTCATGCGGCGACTCTAGGCAACAATCGCGCGAGATCAAGCGACGGAGCGTGCGGAGTCAGTCGCTCGCGTCGAGAAGTTCTGCGAGGGCGAGGACGGTGGCCCAGTTGCGCTGGGTGGAGGTCACGCCGAGGGAGGAGTCCATCCAGGCGTTGGTGAGTTTCGTGCGCGCGACACCATGCGGAAGGTGCAGAAATACCTCGCTGCCTTGCAGGATGAAGCGATCGCCGGGGGAGCGTGCGGGGTCGAGGGCGCGCACCTTCGCTGTCGCCGGCTTCGCATCGAGAAACGCGACATGCAGCGAGGCCGGCGCTGCGTTCTCCGCAAGGAACGGGTTCGCCGCGATGGTGCGCTTCAGTGCTGACGCCGTGCGGACAACCACCGGCACCCCGAAGCCGCAGCGCTTTTCGAGTGCGCGTGCCAGCGAGGCCGCAAACCCATCCACCTTCGCCGCCGCGAGGCTGCCTACCGCGTTGCCGCTATTCAGATGCGTTGTGCAGTCGAGGATCCCGAGCATCTCACAGCACTGCTTCAGTTCTGCCATGGGCAGCTTGTGCTTCCCTCCGACGTTGACGCCTCTCAAGAGAATCGCGATGCGGGTCATGAAGCGGGGTTCCTTATGGCGATTATTGGTGCTGTGCGCCGTGTGGGACGGCAGCGTTGTCAGATGCCATGTCGCATCACGGAGTTTCAGAGCAGAGATGTGCATCGCGACCAGCGAGACGCTCTGCATGCAAGGTCTCGAGGATGGCGTTCCAGAGTTGAAGCCGCGATTCCAATCCGCTGCGTGCGGCAGCCTCTGCCTCCGCCCAGAGCGTGGCATCAGTGCCGCACAGGCGCGCCACAAGAGCCTTGGCCTGCGGTGCGTGACGATCGGCGTCCGTGCCGATGTGCCGCTGCAGGTAATACCGGAAAGTGGCCCAGCGCTGTGGAGCCATGGCGGCCAGTCCATCCACGACGCGCAGGAACATCCCCGGGATGACTTCCTCGCGCCCGTAGGCGAAGGCCGCGGCAATACAGTGGGCCTTTCCCGAAGTGGCGACTGCCAGCGTGGCACTGACGAAGGGCGCGACTCCGCGGGGAACTTCTGGACGTGCCAACGCTTCCACGAGAGGGTGACCTTCGCGCAAGTCGCTCAGGAAGCCACGGATCGGTGCCGTTGTGTCTGCTCCGCAAGCCTGCATGGCTTGCAGGTACAGCTCAAAATGAGACAAGTACGATCCTTCCGGCGTCTCGTCACTTTCCTCATCGAGGACGATTTCATTGACGAAGCGGCGAGCCAGCGGGTCCGCAGTGGGAAACCACGGCACCTCCACGCAAGTCACGTTGCGCTGCAGGGCCTTGAGCAGGGACTGGAAATCCCAGACGGCGAAGACGTGAGCGCGCATGAAAATGCGCAGGCTGAACTCATCGCTGAGTTCGCCGTACAAGGGATGCTTGAGCAGCTTCTCGACCCAGGGTGCGATATGGATCGCTGACGGAACGTCGGGACTGGTGCTGGCGGTTTGCATGGCTGTGCGGCGCTCCACTGAGGTTCTACTATGAAGGGGCAAGAACGCACATGCTCAACGAAAGCAGTGGGGACCGTTAGGATCCGAATCATGAAGAAGAACACTGCGCCGATTCGCAGCGCCATGCTCATGGTGGTTGCTTTGGTTGCTGCGGGAGTGCCTGGCCAGACACCGGGGGCAGCGTCAGCGACAGCGGCCAACTCTGTTGTGAACAGGAAGGCGACGAACTGGACCGAGCTGACAGCCGAGTTCATTGCCAAGGCGCGGCATCAAACGCTTGCGCGCTGCACTGAGCGCGGTTTGGGGCTGCCGGCGGATTTCCTCCATTGGATCGACGCAGATCCCGTGCGGCAGGCCTCGGTCTACGGCTGCAGGCGCGACCCGTTGCCGGTCCTGCTTCAACTGCGCTCGTTGGAACTCGACCTCGGTGTGGACACGGTGCGCCGGGAGTTTCCCCAACTTGCGTTGGCCTTCGCGATCGACGCATCGTTCCGAGCGCCACGGAAGCGGGCAGGGGGTTGGAATGATGGCGACTACGAAGCCGCGCAGGCGGACGCAGTGTTGCCAGACATCACGGCACGAAAGCGCATGGAGCTCCGAGTCCCGGGCGATCCGCGGGTCGCGATCGACACCAGAGCAACCAACCGCACACTCGACCGTGATGACCATATTCTCAACTTCCTCGAACAGCATGCAGCAGTCACGGTCGAGGCCACGGTGAGCGAATTGCCGCCACTGGAATACGACAAGAAAGGGGTCGCGAAACCGCGCGGCAAGGCGGTGGCTGTCAGGAAGCAGATCCAACGCGCGCCGTTGGCGTGCGATGTGATTGCATCGCCTGTGCTGCAAGACGAGTTCAACGCCCACATGGCTGCGCATGGTCATCCGGAAGTTCGCATCGAATGCGGGGACCGCGCGGTGCACTGGTACTCCACGGAAGCTGTGCAAGATGCGGAACTGCGCAAGAAGATTGCCGCAGCCCACGAGTTGTTTCACACGGCGTACCGCAACAAGGGGCGCATGCCTGCCGAGCGCGATCCGGCGCCGACCGCAGCCGAATCCATGGCCTGGTTTGTGCGCAACGAGCGCGATGTGAAAGCGCAGGCTCGACGCACGGCTCACAAATGGCCCAAGGCGCCGCTCAATGCACCTTGGCCCGTGTTGCTGATGCTCGCTGCCGATGATCAGCCGCTCCGCGAGCGCGAGGATATCTGGACGGAGAGCCTCGCGAGCGGCGAGATGAGGACCTACGGCGAGTACATCGGAGACATCGCGCAGCAATTCGACATGCAGTCAGCGCGGCGCGTGCAGCCGTTTCCGTTCAGCTACGGCTCGATCCAGATGATGTGGAAAGACGGCGGCGTGTGCGGAACCATGGGCAACATCGGCGCGCGCACCTTTCGCATCATGGGCGTTCCGGCCTCGACCGCAGGTCAGCCCGGGCACTGCGCGTTGATGCGCCTGGAGCATGATGCGGCCACCGGCCACTACCGCTTCCGTGGCGAGCAATATGCAACCGGCGGTGACGAAGTGACCAGTGTGCATGCGGGCTATCACGTCGTGGATGAGGGTGGTCGGCGACCGATGGTCTTTCATCAGGCCGTCGCTTGGGGCGTGAGCCATGATTTCAGGAGTTACCTGCAAGCACTCGTGCTGCGCCGTGTCTTTGATGCTTTGGCGGCTGACGAACGTGCGCGCGAGAGTGTGTCTGTTGCCAAGGCGGCGCTTGCGCTCAACCCATTCGCGCTGGTCGTTGTCGAAGCATGCCTGGCGGTTGCGCCGGATGCGAACGCAGCCAGTGCGGTAGCGGACGCGGTCAATGCGCGCATTGAAGCGTTGTCGAACGCGAAGGAGTACGCGCTCCTCTCCAAGACCGTTCGGGAACTCGCTGAGGCGCGGGCGAAGTCGAAGCCGCACTGAGAGCGCCTCGGCACGTCATGCGCCTGTCGAAAGTTCCGTGAGCATGGGCGTGAGAGTGGAGTTGGCTGGTGGCAAGTGCAGGATGTAGAGCCGGCCGAACTCCGCATCGGGAATCATGGCGGCGGCATCGAGACGAGTGGGTTCCGCGCCGAGCGCTTTCAGCAGTGCGGGCACCGTGTTCGAGTGTCCGCAGATCACCAGCGTCGATCCGTCCGCCGCCGTTCGGCAGCGTTCGACGAGCTGCTTCGTATCGGCGGCGGGGATGGTCTCGACCTTGCGTTCGAGAGCCATGGCGAGTGGTTCGAGCGTCAGGCGCGTGCGCTTGAATTCGCTGCTGATGAGGGCGGTTGCTCCGCACTTGCCAAGCAGCAGGGCCACGTCTTGCGCGCGTTTCAGCCCGCGCTCGGTGAGCACGGGGTCAGCTCCCGCTTCCTTCTCCGCATGTCTCAGCACGATGATCGTGCGCCCTTGCCCGGCCATCTCCGATTCCTCCGTCTTCAGGACCAGTGCGAGGGACGCCGTCAACGCCAATATCGTGATCGCCGCCGTGGTGATGGTCATCCTCGTCACTCCGTGCGCGCATGGCGCCCCGCAACTCTAGCCGCGCTCAGCGGCTTTCCTGTTGACCAGAAGAACCCGGCTGCTGGAGGACCTGCAGGAACTCGGCGATGACGTGGACGAGCCCTTCTGAGTCGACCCGAAGAACGATGGGTGCAAAGTCGGTGTTCTCTGGCTTGAGGGTGATGCTGATGTGCCGCCATGTATCGCCATCGGCAGAGCTCTTGGAGCTTTCGTAGCGCTTGATGGTGAAGCGTTCACCGCTCTCGGGATCAACCTCATCCCGCAGGCTCACGAGCAGGACACGCCCCTGGCGCGACCCGGTAACCGGTGCGCTGAACAGGCAATGTGCCCCATCAGGGATCAGCGGCTCCATCGACTTGCCGACGACCTGCGCCACGAACATCCCGGGACGCAGGGCACGCCGCGCCTCGATTTCAACCCATTCCTGCTCACCGTTCTCAATGAACTGCGGATCACCAAAGCCGCCTGCTGCGGCCTTGAGCGGCACGAGTGGAACACAGTTGCGGTAGCGGTCCTCATGCGCGGGGTTCACTCTGCGCAAAGGAGGCCGAGCACCTGCTTCTGGCGTTGTTGCCGAAGCGGTGAACCAGCCATCACTGCTTTTCAGGTTTGACTTGAGCTCGGCGTTTCCGAGATATCCCGCCAGTTTGATGAAAAAGCGCCGCATGGCACCCAGGTCGGCGAGGTCGGTGGCGGCAAGCTCGATGACCTCCCAACCATGGCTGCGCAACCACGACCGGATGTGCTGGTCCTTCTCGCGTGTCTTGGGGTTGCCATGCAGATGTTCTGAGAGTCCATCCAGGTAGATGGCGATGCCTTCATCTGGACCATGTTCTGCAGATCTGTAGATGACGTCCGGAGTCGTGGAGCCGAACGAGCCCTCAAGTCGGATTTGTTCGCCCCAGATGCCTTCTGCGAATCCCGCATCACGGAGCATGTGCTGCAAGCGTCGCTCGGCGTGGTTGACCGGTAGCGCGGCGTCGCGTGCCACAACAGTCGGATTCAGTACGGGGATCGCATGGGTCTGAATGAGGTCCTGTCCCCACGCATCCAGACACTGCAGTGCCGTCTGGCGGTCGAGGTGGACGTGATAGAAGACGTTGCGGAAGGTTTGCAGGCAATCGATGCAGGAATTCGCGCTCGCCGAGCAGGGTGGAGAGCTCTGCTTGGCCCTTCCTGCTGTCGAGAATGGCCGCAATGAGCGGGCTGGTGTCGTCCTGCCCGGAGTGGATCCAGAGCGCAGGGGAAAGCAGTGTGCGGAGCGCGTCAACCTGCGGTGACAACCGGCCTTCGGAAAACCAGAGGTCGATGTCCCACTCACAGAAAGCATCGAAGTCGAGGCCCGCAAAAATGAGCCGCCACTGTCTGCCGTTGGTGAGGACGGCGAGGCGTTCCGTGCCCGAGCGCAACCAATGCACGACTTCACTCGCGGCCTTGCGCCCATGGCCGAGGCCAATGCGAGCCGAGGCATCGATGAAGACAGGCAGCACGCCGCCGCGCTCAGCACGCCAGAGTTGACGCGGCTTGATGGCTGCTCCCGTGAAGGAAGGGCGGCTCCATTCGGCGCCGATGCTGCTGCCGCGGAGCCATGTGCCGCGCTCATCGCGGAAGTCGCATACATCCCGCAGCACGAACGTGACGAACTCTGACGCAGTTTGGTTGCCGCTCCGGAGGGCGTTGGCGCTGCGCCGCAACTGGTCTTCGATGAACCATGGCAGCGCCGGGGGTACATGCTCCGCGATGCGGCGCAAGCGTGGCGGATCCAGCAACAAGCCGCCGTGCCGCAGGTGCTCCCAGCCGGATAGTGCTGGTGGAGTCATGCCGGCCCTCCCGGCAGACGCACTTCGATACCGACGGGGAACACCTGCGCCTCGCCGGACAAAGCATGGCGCCTTGGCAGGAGATGCGTGAGGATGCGTGTACGTTCGCGCTCGAGTTGAGAGCGCACTTCTTCACAGTGCGCCTTGCGATGTTCGATCTCCGCCTGTTTGTTGGCGATGACGTCATCGAAGCGGTTGGCACTTTCGAAGAGCATGCCCTGAGCGCGCTCGCGCTGCAGGTGTTCGATTTCGCGTTCCAGCTTGGCGAGGGTGTTCTCGACGATCAGTTTCGAAACCTCTCCTTGGCGACTTTGATAACGCTCATCCTCCCGCGCGCTCGCTTCCTGAAGAGCGTCTTTGAGCGCACTCTTCAGGCGATTTGTCAGTGCCTTGCGGTGGTCGTTGAGGGCACGGCGCAACGCTGGTTCGATTCCGTCAACCAAGTCGCGGGCCAAGCGCTGGTCGGCGGTGGCGTTTGTGGGCCGGGCACCGCGCAGGGCGCGTGCGGGTTGGTGGATCAGTGGTGCGCCGAGAGAATCATCGCGAACCGGGAACGCAATGGTTCGCACCCAGTGATGGAAGGCCTCGCGGAGGTCGTTGACGGCAAGTTCTTCGATCCTCAACAGGATCAGAGCCTGACAACCAGTGGGTACGGAACCCAACCGCACTGTCCAGCATGAGACGCTCTCTTCCGTTCCGGGAAAGCGTCCACGGGTCAATGCACTGAGAGCCTTTTGCACCATGGGGTGAGACAGGTGCATCAGGAGCACATCGGGTCGGGGGGCGAACACGGTTCGTGCTCCGACCTGGACCTGAAAGGGATCCGCCGTGAAGGCGAGCTGAGAAAGCGCGCCCTTCGCCCCTTTGGGACGGCGCAGTGATTCGTCAATGACCTCCGTCCGACCCGGAAGCCCCGGATTGATGAGCCTGCAACTCTTGGTGGTCGGTGAGCAATCGAGTTGCGGACGACCCGCACGAATGGCCAACGCAGATTCGAGAGTGTCCCGAACGGCGGAGGGGTCGAGGTCCAGCTCGGCGGAGAGCGCTTCGAGATCGCGCGCTGCAGGTGCGCCGTCCGCACTGGTCTCGATGGTTGCATCCGCGGCGATGGCACTGCGTCCGCGAGAGTGTTTCACACGCGCATCGAGATCTGCTCTGACGGATTCGAGACTCTCGCCATCAACGAGCTTTCTGTGCGCAGCCTCGTCGAAGAGTTCATTCACGGAGCCGAGGTCCTCGCGGATCTCATCCGCCTTGCGCAGAACATGGTCGAGGAAACGGAGATCCTGATCCTCATTGCTCACGAAGTGGTGAATGGTGACATCCCGCGCCTGTCCGTGGCGGTCGATGCGGCCGTTGCGTTGCTCAAGTTTCGAAGGGTTCCATGGGCAGTCGAAGTGCAGCAGGTAGCGTGCCGTCGATTGCAGGTTCAGGCCTTCCGCTGCCGCGTCCGTCGCGAGCAGGATGCGCACGGGCGCAGTTGGATCGTTGAAAGTCTGCTTGACGAGGTCACGTGCGACCTCATCCATCCCGCCGAAAAGGGTCAGGATGCGATCATCCTCACGGAACCGGTCACGCAGTCGGCGTGTGAGATAGTCAAGGGTCGTCTTGTACTCGGTGAAGACCACGATGCGTTCGTCGTCGCGCCAGTTCTTCCCGGTGCGGAGGAGTTCCTCGATCAGAGCGACAAGGTCTTCCAGACGGGCATCGCACTTCGGATCCTGCTCGATGATGTTGTCGCGCGTGAGGTTGAATCCGAGTTGCGCGAGACTCTGGTCGATGGCCGAGATCTCCGGCACGAGATCTGCAGCGACATTCTTGAGCCATGCGCCGATGACACAGACGGCGGTGGCGCCGCGGGCCTCGGATTCGCGATCGTCGCCAGTGTCCTCGTCAGCTGCATTCCTGGCGGCCTCGACGTCGGCATCTGTTGCCGAGCGCGCCTCCGCCAAACCCTCCTTCGCGCGGCGCCAAGATTCGGCGAAGGCGGTGGAGCAACTCAGCAAGCGCTTGCCGAGGATCTCGATGGCGAAGCTGCCGGAGCGACGGCGTTTGCCGTCGCCCGAATTGACCACGGCCCGGACCTTGGTGCGAAATTCAGCGAAGGCGGCAGAGAGAGCCACTTCAGGAGCCGAGAGTTGCAGCAGGCGTGGCTGCGGCGGCATGCGCCTGCAAAAGCGTGGTGGATTGGTGCGCGCGTTGATTTCACGTTTCAGACGGCGCAGCACGACTTGCTGGATTCGTTCCTTTTCCGCGGGGCGCAGCTCATCCGTCTGACTGAAGCGCACAGGATCGAGGAGTTCAAGCAGACCTGTGAAACAGCGTGTGTGCCCGTTGTGTGGTGTTGCACTGAGAAAGAGCCGGTGCTCAAACTGGGGCGCGATCCGGCGCAGCATGTTGCAGAGGTCGCTATCCTGGCCGAACGCCGAGGGCATCAAGTTGTGGCACTCATCCACGATCAGGAGGTCCCACGGAAGGTGCGGTGTGCCTTCGGGGGTGTGACACGCTGCGTGGAACTGTTCGAGCACGTCCGCCTGCCGGAGGTAGTGGTACGAAGTGATGATGCGGCTGGATGCGCGCCAGGGATTTGCGTCCACGCCAAGGCGTTTGCGGAGGGCCTGGGTTTCGGCGCGATCCACAAGATCGAATGGCAGTGAGAACTTGTCCCACATTTCGTCGCGCCACTGCAGCCGGAGCGAGGCTGGTGTGAGAATGAGGACGCGCTGGATGCGCCGGCGGAGCAGCAACTCGGTAAGGATCAGTCCGGCTTCAACTGTCTTGCCGAGCCCCACGTCGTCTGCGATGAGCAGATTGACTCGCGGCATGCGCAGGGCCTTCAGCAGCGGCACGAGTTGGAAGTCTTCGACCTGCACCGCACCGTGGAAGGGGCTTGAGACCGGTGGGCGAGAGCAAACCGCATTGCCGTCTGGTTCGAGCCACGGTGAGGCTGCAGTCCACCGCGCTGCACGCAACAAGGCGTCGTAGTCCTGGACGGGCATGGGCTCGGTCTTCGACACCGTCGGAAGCGCCGTTGGCTCAAGCAAGGAGCGGTGCGGTTCAAGTTCCCACAGCAGGCGTTCTCCCGGCGGGAGTTGGTCGTCCTTGTATTCAAGGTGCACCAGATGGATGCGTCCTTAATCGCCATCGAAGGGTTCAACGGCCGACACCACGCCGCGTCTGTTGCGCACAGAGGCAATCATGCCAACGCGAGGCAGTTTGTTGTCTACCGAGGATGCCATGAGAGAAGCCCGTGGTGGCTGCGCCTTCCAAGCGCGAGCTCGAGCGGGATTCTATGCGCAGGGAGGGACAGCGCGGCGCAACGGGCTTGGAAAATGCCGGCGCGGAGAAGCGGGTGATGGGGTTCGAACCCACGACATTCAGCTTGGGAAGCTGACACTCTACCAACTGAGTTACACCCGCGAGGTGATGGAGTGATGGTACGGAGCGTGACTTCCCGTGGCAAGTGTGGACGGGGCGGCGCGAGAGGGGAGAATGAGCCGCCGTGAGTGTGAGCATCAGGAATCTGTTGGTGCGATTCAGCGACCGCGCGGCAGAGCGGGTGGTCTTGCGCGTGGATGCCCTGGAGATCGCGCACGGAGCTGCGGTGTGCCTCGTGGGGCCGTCAGGATCCGGCAAGTCCACCTTGCTCAATGTGCTCGCTGGAGTGTTGCCGGTGCATGAGGGCGAGGTGGCGGTGGCGAGCATCCAACTCCGCGGGCTCGGTGAAACGGCGCGTGATGATTTCCGGGCACGCCATGTGGGCTTCGTGTTCCAGTCGTTCCACTTGCTGCAAAGTCTCTCGGCGCTGGAGAACGTGATCCTCCCGTTGCATTTCGCCGGAGTGCGCGCTGGGGAAGCGCGCGAGCGTGCGCGGGCCATGCTGGAACGCATGGGGCTTGCAGCGCGCTTGCATGGCCGACCAGCAGAACTCTCCGTCGGGGAACAGCAGCGCGTGGCTCTTGCGCGCGCGCTCGCGCCGCGTCCGCAACTCGTGCTGGCGGATGAACCGACAGCGAGTCTCGACAGCGACGCTGGTGCGGAGGCCATGGACCTCCTGCTCGAATGCGTGCGAGAGTGCGGCGCCACACTGCTCTGCGTCACTCATGAACGGGAGGTCATGGCACGCTTCGAGGATGTGCGGACCATGAAGGATTTCGCCTCATGACGATCCTCACCCTGGTCCAGCGAAGCCTTCGTGAGCGGCCCCTTGCCGCGACCCTCACAGGGCTTTCGGCCGCAACCGGAGTCGCTCTGGTGGTGGCGATCCTGCTGCTCCGCGCAGGCATGGAGCGTCACTACGCGGAGCCGGGCCGAGGCTTCAGTCTTGTCATCGGGCCGCCGGGCTCGCGTCTCGAACTGGTGCTGAACAGCATCTATCACGTGGATCGCAGCGCAGGCCTGATGCCCTGGAAGTGCTTTGAGGAGGTGCGCGCGCACCCCTCGGTGCGTCTCGCTGTGCCCTGCGCAGTGGGCGACAGCTTCAAAGGCTTCCGTGTCGTCGGAACAACTGCAGCAGTCTTCGATCGCGGTTTTCCGCATCCGGCAGGCGAGGGGCTCGCGAAGTTCGAGACGGGCCGGCCTTTCCGCTGCGACGAAGAAGCGCTGCAGCATGTGCTTGAAGACCTCCGCTCCGGCGCAGCGGTCACGCATGAACACGATCACGATGCGGAAACGCGCGAAGCCGTGCTCGGTGCGGAAGTGGCGGACCGTCTTGGTCTCGCGCTGGGAGCAAGCATCGAGCCGACGCACGGAGTCGAAGGCGGCAAGGAACACGGCCACGATGAACACTGGACCGTTGTCGGCATTCTGAAACGCACAGGCACGCCCATCGACCGGGTAGTGCTCATCGACCTCGCGAGTTTCTACAGCATCCCCGAACATGCGGGTGGCATGGTGCCGGGCAGCGGCGATGTGGGGCTTTCATCGGTGCTGGTGTTCCCCAAGCCGGGCATTCACAAGGCACTGCTCCTGCCGCGGCTCATGAACCGCGCCGAGTTCACTGTGGCGGAAGTGGCGAGCGAAGTGCAGGCGCTGTTCGCCATTGTCGGGCGAGTTGACCAGATCTTTCTCATCACGGCGGTGCTCGTCATCGTGCTTGGCGTGATGAGCATCATGGTCGCCATCTACAACAGCATGGCCTCGCGACGGCGCGAGATTGCGATCTTGCGCGCCGTGGGAGCGCACCGGCGGACGGTGTTCGGCGTCGTCGTGCTGGAAGCGGCCATCATCGCGGGGCTGGGCGCACTGCTCGGAGTGTTTGCGGGCCACGGGCTGGTCTGGCTCGCGAGTGGCAGCGTTGAATCCGCGGCCGGATTCCGCCCGGAGCTCACGCCACGCTGGTTGGAAGAAACCTTCGTGCTTGTGGCCGTTACACTGCTGGGCGGCGCGGCGGGCATGCTGCCTGCACTCGTCGCCTACCGTACGGATGTCGCCTCAGGACTGAAGCCGCTCTCATGATGAACCGCTCTGTTGCTTGTGTCGTGCTCGCATGCGTTGTCGGCGCGTGCACCGATGAAAAGCTCGCCGAAGTGAAGCCGGTCGCAAGTGCAACGAACCGCACCGCGGCGACGCCCAGCGCGGGCAATGCCGCCAGCGGCACCAACGCCACTGCAGCCCCTGTGAATCAAGGCACCGCCCTCGGTGCGGGCATCGAAGCGCTGCTGGTGCCGCTCGTGCGCCGCGACAAAGGCGCTGACGATCCGGTGCAGCTCATGGCGCGCCTCGTCTCACTCCTCGAAGAATCCGGGCTCGGCACCGCCGAAACCCGCTCGCAGGTTGCGAGTCTGGTCATGAAGGACATCCTCGCGAAGGCGAGTGCCGCAGGCAGCGCCGGCGGCGAGCTCACGAGCATGCAGCGCGCCGCGCTGAAGGAACTTGCGCGCCAGATTGCGGCGGATCTCTGGCGCCGTTTGCCGGTGGGCTCCGCCACCGTGCATCTCGGATCCATGGTCGGCATCGCGGCGGATGTTGAAGTGCCGGAGGGCTACCTGAAGGCGCCCTTCAGCCTCATCGGAGGCTTCAGCTACGAAGAGGGCATGAAGCTCCCGCAACACATCGCGGATCTCAATGGCCGCAAGGTCGGCATGGCTGGTTACATGATGACCCTCGAAGAAGTCGAGGACATTCATGAGTTCGTGCTCGTGGAATCCCTCTGGTCTTGCTGCTTCGGCAAGCCTCCCGAGGTGCACCAGGCTGTGGTGGTCACCATCGCCGCCAAGAAGGGCGTGGACATGACGCCCGTGCCCATTCTCATCACCGGCGTGCTGGATGTGGGCGAGAAGATCGAGGACGGATTCGTCACCAGTCTCTATCGCTTGAAGGCGGACTCGTTCAAAGAACTCGAATGATGCACGCACGCGCGGGGTTTGCCGCGCTGCACGAGAATTGCGTGGCATTGCGGCGCGCACGCGCGCTCATCAGCCGCTAGACTCCCGCGGCAGCATGTCCACACCAGATGTGTCCGTTGTCATCCTCTCCTGGAACACGCAGCAACTGCTGCGTGAGTGCCTCACGGCACTCCGGCTTGGACACGGCGGCCTCGCGCTCGAGACCATCGTCATCGACAACGCCAGCGGCGACGGCTCGGCGGACATGGTGGCGGCGGAGTTCCCGGAAGCGCGTTTGCAACGCAACGCGATCAATCGCGGCTATGCAGGTGGCGTGAATGACGGTGTGGTGCTCGCAACAGGGAAGTACGTGTTGCTGCTCGGTTCAGACACGCGCGTGGCGCCCGATGCCATTCGCAAGCTCCACGAATTCCTCCTCGCACATCCGGCCGTCGCGGCCGTAGCTCCGCGGCTCATCAATCCCGATGGCAGCATCCAGCGCGCCTGCATGCGATTCCCGACTCTCCGCACAGTGCTCTGGTGGGATACGCCGCTGCAACACTTCTTTCCCGACGGCAAGGAACTCGCGAGCTACCAGATGAAGGAGTGGGACCACCGTGGCACGCGCAAGGTGGATCAGCCACCGGGGACGTGCCTCCTCGTGCCCCGTACCGTCATCGACCGCATCGGTCTCATGGATGAAGGCCTGTGGCTTTTCTTCAACGACGTGGACTGGGCCCTGCGCATGACGAAGGCCGGCCACGAACTCTGGTACCTCGACGAAGCGGAAGTGGTGCACCACCTCGGGGGCAGTACCCGTCACTACATGGATTTCGCCGCGGAGTGGCACAGAAACCGCATCCGTTTCTACAGGAAGCACTATCACCTGCTCGGCTCGTTCTTCACCAAGTGTGCGCTGGTCTATGTGGCACTGCGGCAGTGCATCCGCGTGAAGAAGCACTTGCCCTTCGGAGCGGAATACAAGGCCAACGTGAAGCAGATCCTCGGCCTCGCGTGGGGTGTGCTGCGCGTCTAGCGCGGTGTTGCGACGGCGGTGAGCTGGCTCGCGAGCCCCTGCGCAATGGAAGCGCGGAAGAGTCCGGGGAAGCGTTGCTCCCGAGGAGCAAGCAGGAGCACGGGCGGTGCGCCCGATGCGCCGGGCGGCATGCCGAGAGCGTCCTCCAAGCGCGTGGCCAGCGCCTGTGCTGAGACATCTTCCGGGACGAGCAAGAGCGGCATTCCCGGAGCATGACCACGGCGCGCGTAGTACTGCCAGCGGAAGCGCTCGGGACCCGCGAGCACGACGCGTCCTCCGGCGGCACCTGCGTTGCGCACGGCAAGCAGTCTTGTGCGTGCGTCCATGACGCTCGGAGGCTCCGGAACCGGCCGCGACGCCAGCAGTACGAGCAGCAGGAGGCAGGCGCCTGCGAGTGCACGCTGGGCACTCTCGCGCATGCGTGCGGCGCCATCCGCCACGAGGAGCATGAGGAAAGGCAGCAGGACGATGAGGCGCGCCTGATCGAAAGCGAGTCCACCGGGAACAGCTGCGACAGCGAGCGCGACCAGTGACACCAGTGCGATGGGGAGCATGCGCTGGCGCAGCACGGCGGGAGTCAGCACGTAGAGCAGGACCCCGGCGAGAAGGAAGAGAGCGGCTCCTGTGCCGAACGGGTCTTTGAAACTGGGCAGGAGCGCCGCGATGCCTGCGCCGTCAACGGGATCGGCGGGCAGCGGCAGCAGGACCCACGGCACGCCCAGCAGGTGCGGGAGGAGCAACAGCAAGAGCCCGCTGATTCCAAGCGCGCGTTCTCTGGGCCGACCCGCGAGGCCGCAGCCGATGAGGATCAGCGCTGCGACTGCAGGCAGTTCGAGGCAGGGCGCGAGCACCGGGGTGAGGAGTGCCCCGCACAGGACCAGTGCGTTCTGCCAACGGGTGCGCACGGCAAGAAAGAGCAGGCTGAGAAATGCGACAGGCACGAGGCCGAGCAGTGTCGGTTCGAGTCGCGCGCTGGTGGAGACGGCACTGGAGGCGGCCGCGACGGAGAGAGCAATGGTCCTCGCGCGAGGACCATTGCGCATTCCGGCGACGGAGGCTGTCACGAGGATGGCGAGGATGAGCGCTGCCACGCCCGCGAGCCGCAGCGCACGTTCCGTCGTGCCGAAGAGGAGCGCACCTTGTGCGATGACCTGATGCGCGCTGGTGAGTTCGCTGGCGGGCACGGGACCGCCTTCCATTCTGGCGAGCAGCAGTGTGGCTTCGGTTGCCTCGGCCGCATCGAGTTCGCGACGATCGAGGCTGCGCCCCGCCAGGAAGAGGCACACGACAAGGGTCAGAACATGCAGTGCAGTATCGAGCCGCCTCAGGTTGAGGTCGCGAAGTGATGCCGGGGGAGAGGAAATCATGATGCTGCGCGCCGGTGCGAGTTTACGTGGTCGAGCCAGCATGGGATTCCGGAACGCCGTTGCGTGGTAAGTTCGTTTGCACGCTTGTCAGCCGCTCTCATGGACGACTTCACCGCGCACGTTCACATTGTCACAGTGCCTGATGGCTGCGAGGCTGCCAGCGAAGCGTTGCTTCTTGCGGGTCTCGTCGAACAAGCGGGGCTGGGCGTTTCCATTCAGCGTGCCGAGTACTGCACCGACGACGAGACCTTCATGGCTGCGCTGCGTCAGGTGCCCGGAGCGCGCGTTGTGCTGCCCTATCGTCGCGAGGTGCGCGAGTTCCTTGCACATACGGCGGGCGTGGTGCGGAAAGCCGGCCTGCGGGTCCTCATGACCGGAGACGGATTCCTCCGCGAAGGCGCTGACCGCGCGGCACTGCCGGAGGATCTCGAAACCAGCGCGGGGACGACTCCGCTCGGTTTGGCCGAATGGCTCGGACTGCCGCTGCCTGCCGTGGAGCGCTGCGGATTCGGATTCGCTGCCTTCGGGGGCGCTGCTGTTCTCGGGATCCCGCAAGTCTCCTTCTTCCAGGAGCCGGGAACGCTGCCGCTCATGGCGCGTCGCGGCGCGCGATCCGCACTTGCACCCACCGCGCAGTTGGCGCTCTTCGATGCGCCGCTTCCCGAGGCGTGCACGCTGGATGAGGACGTCTGTCTTGCACCCCTTCTGCGCATGGGGAGTGGCGTGCGACACGTCGAGTGGCGCGACAGGGATCTCTCTCCCGAGTTGCTGCAACGCGTCAGCGCCTGTCGCGAGCGCGTGAAGGAACAGAGCGTGCGGGTGATGCCTGATGGCAAGGACTCCGCGGAGACGCTCGAAAGCCTTGTGGAAGCGGGTGTGACTCGCGTCGTGTTCGAGGTGGATCGCGTGACCGGAGCCGATCCTCTGCCAGGAAGCGCTGCTGCAGCCGAGGACCTCGAAGACTGGGTCGTGGAAGCGCGACGTCTGCAACTGGACACCGGCTATCTGCTGGTGGTCGGCGTGCCCGGTGAGACGCGACGGCGCGGCGCATTGCGCGTGGAATCCATCCGCCGCTTCCTGCCACAGCACCTGCGCTGTGTGCCGTTCGAACCCACGGGCGGAACCGCCGCGTGGTCGGTCTGTGAAGAGCGCGGATTCTGGCCACCCGCAGGTGAAGCCTGGATTCGTGAGGTGATCCGTCCGCTCGTACAGGCTTCGCTGCCGCCCGAGGACTTTCTCGCCAACTGGTCAGGAGCACTCGATCTTCTCGCAGAAGTGGAGTTCCGCGGATGAAGAGTGCGCTGCCTCCGAAACTGCCTGATGTTCTTCTGCGACCACCCTGCGGGCGCGTGCTCGTGATCGCGCCTCACCCCGATGATGAAACCATGGGCCTCGGTGGAACGCTGGCGCTCCACGCAGCCGCAGGCGATCACATCACAGCGCTCTTCGTGGGCAGCGGCATCCAGGGCGATCCCGACGGGTTCTATCCGCGTGCGGATTACCCGCATATCCGTGCGGAGGAGGCTGCGGCCGCGGCTCGTGTGCTCGGGATCGCGGAACTCAAGTTCCTCGGCTATCCCGACAACCTCGATGACGAGGGGATCCATGTGTTCGGGAATCTGCCTGCAGATCCGGCAGAGGCGCGCAAGGCTCTGGCCAGTTCGTTCGCAGAACTCCTCGCCGGCCTCATCGCTCCGGAGAGATTCACCATCGTCTATTACCCATGGGAGGGAGAACTCCACGCGGATCACTGGCAGGTTTCTCTTGGTGTGCAGCATCTGATCGCCACGCGCCCCGATCTCGTGGAGCGCATGGACTTCCTTGGCTACGACGTGTGGAGTGCGCTGCCGCCGGACACAGTCATCGATATCAGTGATGTGATGCCGCAGAAGCTCTCCGCCGTGAAGTGCTACGCCTCGCAGCTCATGTATCAGGATTACGAACATGCCGTGATGGGGTTGGATGCGTATCGCTCCCTCCTGCTCGAACGTGGTGCCTCGTACGGCGAGGCGTTCGTTGGACGCTATCGCGCCCGGAGTGCTGAGTGATGCACATCCTCATGGTCCTGCACAACTACCCGCCGGAGTTTCGCGGCGGTGTCGAGCGCTCTGTCGAAGGTGCCGTGGCGGGATTGCTCGAACTCGGGCACAAAGTCTCGGTGCTTGCGGGCTCGGAGCGCACCGCCATGGAACCGCAAGTGCTGCGTGAACGCCATGCTGGTGTGGATGTGTGGCGTCTTGTGCGCGAGGACATCTTCAGGACGCCCATGGACCCGTTCGACGGCGGTCTGGTGCCGCTCTATGAGCAGTCTCTCGCCACCATCAAACCCGACATCGTTCACATTCACCACTGGTGGAACCTCGGCGATGACATCGGGCGGCGTGCGGTCGCTCTCGGCATCCCCGTTGTGCTGTCGCTGCATGACTTCTTCACGTCCTGCTCGCTCTTCTTCCGCATGCCGGACGGCGTGAATCTCTGCGAGAAGAAGGAGGAAGCCAGTTCGTGCGGGCCGTGCCTTTTTCAGCGCTATGGAGTGGATGAGCGGGAACTCGGGATTCTCGCGGCGGCACGCGCGCGCGCCTTCCGCGCCGAGGCCGCGGCAGCCGGTCGGGTGCTCGCCCCGAGCAGCAGCCACGCGCGGAGGTTGGCGCGGTTTCTCTCCATTGCGGAGCCGGATGTGCTCGGCTTGCCGACAGACGCGTTGGCTCCGCTGCCGGAGCAGGGAGTTGCCTTTCCGCGCGGGCCTCTGCGCATCCTGCATTTCGGAAACCTGTCGCGCTTGAAGGGCGTGGAACTGCTCGCCGAGGCCGTGGAGCTCGCAGACCCTGAGGGTTCCGCCATCGAGCTGACGCTTGCAGGTGAGTTGGTCGAAGGTGATCTGAAGCTCGGCCGGGCGAGGCATGAAGGCGCATTCGAGCACGCGCGCCTCCGAACCCTTGCGTCCGCGGCCGATGTGGCCGTCTTTCCCAGTCTCGCCGCGGAGTCGTATGGAATGGTGGTGGATGAGGCTCTGCGCCTTGGCTTGCCGGTCATCGTCAGCGAGTGCGGCGCCCTGAAGGAGCGGATCGGAGCGCGCGGCCTCGCGGTGAACGTGGATTCAGCCAGGCCGCTGGCAGAGCTCCTGAAGCTGCTGCTGCGGGAGCCGGAGCGGCTGGCGAGCGCACGCACAGGAGCACCCGGAACGCTCGAAACAGCGCGCAGTCACGCGGAGAAACTTGTGGGGCACTACAGCGCGGTTCGGGCCCTGCCCGTGCCGGTGGTGGATATCCAGACACCGCTGCTCGAACGCATCGAGCGGCACCGTCGCAGGACGGCCGAGATGGTGGCACTCATGCAGCGCCTGCGCGGAGGGTAGATTCCGGTTGTCCCATGACCGATGAGCCCCGGAAACCACTCGTGAGTGTGATCACGCGCACGCGGAACCGCCACGCACTGCTCGTGGAAGCCGCGGCGTCGGTGGCGGCCCAGACCTGGCCCGCGCGTGAGTTCATCGTCGTCAATGACGGAGGCGAGCCGGTGGAGGAGGCTCTGGCGCCGCTGCGTGGGGTGCTCGACATCCGCATTGTGAACCCCGGGCGCGTGGGGCGCTGCCGTGCCGGCAACCTCGGGCTGGAGGCGGCTCGCGGCGAGTGGGTGAGCTGGCTCGACGATGACGACCTCTATTACCCGCAGCACCTCGAAACCCTGGTGTGCGCTCTGGAAAAGAGCGGCATGAAGGTCGGGTACACGGACCCGCATCTCATCCGGCAGACGAAGGATGCGAACGGCGTGTGGCAGGAAGTCTCACGCAGCGTGCCGTTCAGCCGGGACTTCTCGCGCATCATGCTGGTGCGCGAGACATACATCCATCTCGTCACCTTCATGCACCACCGTGATTGCACGCGCGTGACGGGAGGCTTTGATGAAGGCCTTGAGGTGCTTGAAGATCTGGACCTCTTCTTCCGCCTCGCGCAGAACTGGGACTTCCTGCACATTCCGGAGGTGACGTCGGCTTTCCGCATCCGCGATGACGAATCGAACGCGGTGACGGCCTTGCGCAGGGAATTTGTCGAGACGCGCACCAAACTGTTCCAGCGCTACATCCACATTGCATTCGCGGAGCTGCTGGGCATGGTGGACGACGGGCGCATGGTGATCGGCGATCTCCGGCGGCGTGTGGACGAGCTCGAGCGTCAGCTTGGCAACAAGGCTCCTCAGTCATGACGCACTACCGCACATGGGAACCGCTGCTTCCCGCGCGGGCCATCGTGCACGGGCGCTGTCTCGTGCTGGCACCGCACCCGGACGATGAACTCATCGGGTGTGGTGGAGCGATCATGGCGCACCGTGAACAGGGTGCTGAAGTGGATGTGCTGGTGATGACCGACGGCGGTCTCGGAAACCCCGGCGGCACTGGTGGCGCGGACTACACGAACATGAGGAAGGAGGAGGCGCGACTTGCGGTGGAGCACATCGGTGGTGCCACGCTCCACTTTCTCGATCACCCGGACGGGCGCTTGAAAGATGCCCACGGAGCGGTGGGGGAAATCGCGGCCTTCATCCAGCGCCTCCAGCCCGCGAGCATCTTCGTGCCCTCGCCATTCGAGGTGCATCCCGATCATCGCGCGACGGCGCTGCATGCCTTCCGCGCGCTGCGGGGTGTCGTCCCGTGTCCGCGCCTCTTTTGTTTCGAGATCGGCGCCATGATGCCGGCCAACCTGCTGATCGACATCACTCCCTTCATGCTGCGGAAGGAAGCGGCGCTGAAGCACTACCACTCGCAGCTCTTGCATCAGGACATCACCGGCAAGATGCGTGCCCTCAACCGTGCGCGCACCGTGAATGTGGACGATCCCGGCATCAGTCATGCCGAGGCGCTCATTCATGTGGAAGCGACGCAGCGAGAGAGCTTTCTGGATGCCGTCGAGAAGCTTCTTGTCATCACGGATGCCATGACGCCGCGCTGATCCTGCCGAAGAGGGGCGGAGAACCCGGGTTGAGGCGGGCTTGGATTGCAGCCACGATCCGGATTACCCTCCTCACGACGCCATGACGGACCCCGCCTCATCGCCTGTACGAGACTACGCCCGCTCCGTGGTGGGGCGTGAGCTCCGGCGGCTTGGTGCGGAGGGGCCTGTTCCGGGGGGCAAGCCGAGCGTGGCCGCGGTGCTGGTGTCATTCAACAAGCGCGAGTTTGTGCGCCTGAATCTGGCGGCCATTCACCGTCAGAGTGTGCCCTTCGAGCAGATCATCGTGGTCGACAACTGCTCCAGCGATGGCAGCATCGAGATGATCCGCGCCGAGTGGCCGAAGAGTGTCCACCTCGTGGTGATGCCGCATTCGCGCTTTGGCGCCTGCGAGACGTTCAACATCGGTTTCAAGCTCGCGACCACCGATTACATCGCCATCCTCGATGATGATGTGGTGCTGCCGGACCACTGGGTTGAGCGCATGCTCGAGAAGGCGGCGACAGAGCCGCCGACGACCGCCATGATCTCCTCGAAGGTGCACGAACCTGAGGAGCCGGAGTGGTACGCGAACCATCCTGAGGTGAATCGCGAGCGCTACATGGCCACCTTCCGGGGCTGCGCCACGCTGGCGCGGCGCGACGTGCTGGAAGCCTGCGGCTACTATGACGAGGCCTTCTTCATCTACGGGAACGAGCGCGACCTTGCCGCGCGGGTGCTGAACGCAGGATGTCGCATCCTGCAGTATCCCGCGGTGGTCGTGGAACACGGCACACCCTTCGGCATGAAGGCTGGCCGGAGGAGCCTCTACTATCACATCCGGAACATGTGGTGGTACTTCTTCAAGCATGTGGCTCTCTGGCAGATCGTCTGGTTCTTCGCGATGCAGGTGTTGCTCAAGCTGCGCCTCAGGCGCGAGAGTCTCAAGGCGGATGCCATCGGAAGCATTGGCATCTATCGTGTCATCGCCGAGACGCCCGGGGGCTGGTCAGTGGTATTCAAGGCCACCTTCGATGCCTTCCGCGGTTTGCCGCGCTGCCTGCGTGAACGGCGTGTGTGTGTGCATCCGGACTTCTCGCTGCCAACCAAGTGAGATGAACTGATGGGAAGCGCAGAGCAGCCCGTCAGTGCCGTGATCGTCAGCCATGACGCGGGCGAACGGCTCGCGAAGACCATCGCGAGCGTGAAAGCGGCGGGCCCGTTTGCGGAAATCCTCCTCGTCGATTCCGGAAGTCGCGACTCATCCATCCCGGACGCCTTGGCGCTGCATCCCGAACTGAAGCTCTTTGTCTATGACGGCAACGTCGGTCCTTGCGTCACGAGGAATCGCGGGCTGAAGGAAGCACAGAGCCCGTTGGTGTTGCTCGTGGATGACGACATGGAGTTGCTGCCCGGATTGCTCGACGGGCTCCGCGAGGCACTCGAAGATGAAGAGGTGGTTGCAGCAGGGCCGGCGATCACGCATGCGGCGCACCCCGAGATCATCCAATACGCCGGTGCGCAGTGGCACTACGCAGGGATGCCTTCGTTTCCGGATATGGGGCGAGCGTGGGAGGCCGGCCCCCGTCGCGATGTGGACGTGCTCACCAGTGGCTGTCTGCTCATCCGTCGCGAGGAAGCGCTGAACGCAGGAGGGTTCCTGCCACTTCTCGGGTTCCTCATGGAGGACGCAGAGTTCTCGCTCCGCCTGCGTTTCCGCGGCGGGCGGCTGGTGTGCGTGCCAGCCGTTCGCGCCGTGAACGAGGGCGGTTCCGTGGGGCTCTCCATCAAGAAGAACACCTTCAGCGGGCGACGCCTCTTCCTGCAGGCGAGGAACCGCAGCCTCGTGCGCTGGCTGCACCACTCGCCGCGCACGCTCGTGCTCGCATTCCCCGGCGTGTTGTTGCTGGAGACGGCCGGGCTGCTCATGTCCACGGCGGCTCTGAGACCGTGGTCGTTTCTCGGCGGGAAGTGGAGCGCCTGGTGTGCCTGGAAACAGGCGAGCAAGTTGCGGCGGGAATTCAGGAAAGTGCGTGTCGCAGAGGACTCCGAGGTGCTGCGTTGCCCGCCGCTGATGTTGACCGGCGCCGCGGCGAAGAGTGGCGCGGGGGTGTGGTCCCGCTCGATCCTTGACGGGTTGTTGCGCGGTTGGTGGAAGCTCATCCGGTGGGCCATTCCATGAAGGTGCACTGCGTCATCGTCAACTGGAATGGCGGTGCGGGGAATCATGCCTGCCTCAGTTCCGTGCTTGCGGCGGGTATTCCCGAGGCGCACATCCATTTCATCGACAACGGATCCACGGATGGATCGACTGAGAGTGTCGAGGATCGCCATCCGGGACTCGCCCTGATGCGCACCGGCACGAACCTCGGTTTCGCAGCGGCTGCGAACATCGGGGTGCGGAATGCGCTCAGCGCAGGCGCGGAAGCCGTGTTGTTCATGAACAACGACGCGCTGCTCGATGCGGCAGCCTTGCAAGCATTCGAACAGGCCGTGCAGCGCGCGCCCAAGGCCGGGCTCTACGGTCCACGTGTCTACATGGATGCACGGCGCGAACGTCTGTGGTGTTGTGGCATGGATCTCGGCCGCGGACCCAATCTGGCCCGTCTGCGCGGGCACGGGATGAACGCCGCCGGGCGCTTTCTCGTGGAAGAAGAGGTCAATGCTCTCACGGGCTGCGGGCTCTTGGTGCTGCGCGAGGTCTTCGAGCGTATTGGTCTTCTGGACGAAGCGTGGTTTGTCTACGTGGAGGACGCGGATTTCTGTGCACGTGCGCGGAAGGCGGGTTTCTCGATGCGCTATGTGCCGGAAGCTGTCCTCGAACATGCGGGTGCCGGCAGCACCGGCGGCGGTTACGGGCGGGCGCGGAAGTACCTCTCGGCGCACGGCAGCGTGCTCTATCTTCAGAGGCACGGCACACTGAGACTCTGGCTGAATTTCTGGCTGTGCGATGTGCTGACCTGGCCCATCGTGCTGGTCATGGAGTCGTTGCGCGGGCGGGGCAGGGCTGTGTGGTGGAAGGGACGCGGGATTCTCGACGGGTTGCTGAAGCGGCCTGCGGATCTCCGCAGCCTGGGGTTGCGTTGATGCGCTGGCTGTTGGTGGCTCATCACCTTCCCCCACGTCATCGCGCGGGTGTCGAGGTGCACACGCTGGCCTTCGCCGAGGCGCTGCGTGCCGCAGGCGAGGATGTGCATCTCTACGCAACGGATGACGATCCCTTGCGCGAGCCTTTCACGCTGCGAACAGAGACACTCGTCGGCCTTCCTGTGCACCTGCTCGCGCATCCGCGGCTTGCGCCAGAGCCCTTGGCGACGCTCGGCACCGCGCGCGAGGAAGAGGCGTTCCGTGACGTGCTGGCATCCGTCCAGCCTGAGGTGGTCCACTTTCAGCATCTCATGTACGTCGGGTTGGATGCGGCGCGTCTCGCGCGTGCATCCGGAGCGGCGACCATGCTCACCCTCTACGAATACTGGATGCTCTGTGCGCGCAACGGACAGATGATTCGAGAGGATGGAGCACTCTGCGCGCAGGCCGAGGATGCGACGTGTGCGGCCTGCCTCGGTTCGCACCGTTTCGGCCGCGGGGCTGTCGAATGGCGGTTGGTGCGAGCCGCAGCAGAAGTCGCCGCGTGGTCCGGCTGGGACGTGTTTCCGCTCCTGAAGCGGTGGCAGGCTGGGATACGTGGTGGCGCGGCGCCTGCAAGACAGCCGCACGCGCTGACGGCATTTCTCCGGATGCGGCGCCAGCGCATGGAGGAGGCTCTCACATCCATGCAGCGCATCCTCTGCCCCTCGGCGTTCTTGCGGGACATGTTCCTCCGCGCGTTTCCGCAACTGGAAACCCGCCTGATTGTCTGGCCGAATGGCGTGGTCTCAAACCCGCGAGACGGGGGAACATTGTCCGCAGCGCATTGCACCCTCCAGAGGCCGTTGAGGGTAGGATTCATGGGCACTGTCACGCCTCAGAAGGGCGCGGATGTGCTGCTCCGCGCTGTCGGTGAGCTTCCGGCAGGTGCGGTGCAAGTGGTGCTCTTCGGAAGCGTGAGTCATGAGCCGTCCTTTGTGGCGGATCTCGCGCGTCTGTCGAAGGGTGATGTGACGTTTGCCGGTGCGTTCACCGGGCCGCCGTCCGAGGCGCTCGCCCGCATGGATGTGCTGGTCGTTCCGTCACGCTGGTACGAGAACGCGCCGTTCGTGATCACGGAAGCGTTTGCGGCTGGTGTACCGGTGGTGTGTTCGGATATCGGAGGTATGCGCGAAATGGTGCGGCACGAAGTGGATGGTTTGCACTTCTCCAAGGGCGATGCCCATGCTCTGGCCACGCAACTGCACCGGCTTGCGACGGAGGATGGACTCCTCCAGCGCCTCGCCGCCGGGATTGACGTGCAGCGCAGCTTGCGGACGGAAGTGCGCGACGCCATCACTCTTGCGCGGGGTCTGGTTGCGAGGAGTTCCCGATGAGCGTTCCCTACAAGCCCGAAGAGATCCTCGGCTACAAGGCCGACAACGAGCGCCGTGTCCGCGAAGCTGCGCAGCGTGGAGACGTGTTCGTGGACGGCATGCCGCTCAAGGTCACGATGGAGCTCACTGCGGACTGCAACCTGTTCTGTCGCATGTGCGAGTTTCCGGCGCCACGAGAGGAAGGCCGCAAGAAGGGCTACGAACTCGACATGCGCACCGAGCTCTTCGATGTGCTGGCACCACAGGTGTTCCCGCATGCCCTGATGGTGAACCTGACGGTCGTGGGCGAGCCCATGATGGTTCCCTACCTCGACCGCGTGCTCGAACAGGCCCGCGACTGGAACACGAAGATCGAGTTCATCACCAATGGCATGCTGCTCGATCAGGCCATGATTGAACGCGTCGGGCCGCAAACCGCTGCCATGATCATCTCCTTCGATGCCGGCACGCGGCGCACGTTCAATCGCATCCGCATCGGCGCGGATTTCGATGTGATCACGCGCAACATGCTCCTCTTCGAGCGCTGGAGGAAGGCTCTTCCGGAGGGCGCGTTCCGTCCTGCGTTACACATGAACGTGACGCTGATGCGCGAGAATGTGGAGGAGCTTCCCGTTCTGGTGCGCGTGGCGTCGCTGCTCGGCGTCGATCGCGTGAACTGCGCCTGGATGATCGCATTCAACGAGAAGATCGCCGATTCGAGCTGCTTCCGGCATAAGGCCCTCGCGAATGCCTGTCTGCGCCGCGCACATGCTGCCGCTGCCGAGGCGGGCGTCGATCTGGTGACCCCGGCGGAAATCCCCGGCGTGAGTGAAGAGGAGATCTCCGCGGTGGAAGTCCGGGAGCCGGTTCTTCCGTCGGGTCCGCTGCCTCACTTGCAGGCGATGCTCGCCGGTGGTGCAGCACCAGAGATCATTGCCATGCCGGCGAACGCCGAAGAATCATTCCACGCGCTGGGCGCCAACATCCCTGTGGCAGGGGATGCGGAGCTTCTGCGAGAACTCAATGGTGAAACCCTGCAGATGGAACGGGCCTTCGGGTCGCCGTTGCAGCAAAGCGCGGAGGAGCGCCGATTGCAGGGTCAGGTGGCGGCTGCTGGCAGTCCGCTGCCGACCCTCGGAGTCGGGATTCCCGCCGAGCCATCCTGCGAGGGTGGCCGGTACACCTGCAAGTTCCTCTGGAACGAGCTTTTCGTGAGTCTCACGGGCGATGTGGCTCCCTGCTGCATCCAAGGTCGTCCCGTGGTCGGCAACGTCCACAAGGAACCACTCAGTCTGATCTGGAACGGGCCGATGATGCAGGAGATGCGGAAGGGGCTGATCGAAGGGAATCCCGTGCCGTGTTGCAAGGATTGCAACTACAACACGCAGTTGGGGCAGGGTGATTACCGCGAAGACACTTTCTTCATCGAGCTCGACCGCAAACTCTGAGGCGGCAAGAGATCCCCGCTAAGATCCCGCCCGTGCCAGAGACACCCCGCCGCCTGCTCTTCGTTGTGCACGGTTTTCCACCTGAGTTTCGCGGTGGAACGGAGCTGTACGTGCTCCGGCTTGCGCATGCGCTGAACGAACGCGGGCACCATGTCGCGATCTTCACCGGCAGCATGGAAAATCGACCGCGTTGCGAGACGGAGAAGACCGAACAGGAGGGGTTGACGATTTGGCGTGTGCGGCGACAGGGGCTCTTCCTCGACAACTGGGACAAGTCCTGGTGTCCGGAAGTGGAGACGGAGTTGGCGGAGGTGGTGCGGGCCGAGCGACCCGATGTGGTTCACGTGCACCACTGGATCCGTCTGACGCGCACCTTGGTTGCCACTCTGCATCGGCTCGGTGTCCCGACGGTCGCCACGCTGCACGACCTGTGGACCTCCTGTGCGCGCTGCTTCCGGGTGCGCGATGAAACGCTTTGTCAAGAACGCATGTCGGCAGAGCAGTGCTTCAGTTGCGTGCCGCACGAACCGTGGCAATCAGAGCGCGAGGTGCGTGAGGAGCTTGCGCTCTTCCACGCGGACTTCCAGCGTGAACTGGCGCTGGCTGGCACGGTGGTTGTTCCGAGCACGGCGCAGCAGGAGATGATTGCGCGGCAGATGAACATGGCGGCGGAGCGCCTGACAGTTCTCGCGCACGGTTGCATCTCAGATCTGACGCGTCAGCGCCACCAACCTGCAGCCAAGATCCGTTTGGGTCATTGGGGGCATCTCTATCCCATGAAGGGGTTTCACCTCATCCTGGAGGCATTGCAGAGGCTTCCGGCTGCTTGGCGTGAACGCTTCAGTCTTGATTGCTGGGGTCGCGCCTTTGACAGCGCCTACAAGGCCCGCCTCGACCGCTTGGCCGAAGGTCTCGACATCCGCTGGCACGGGCCATATGTGCCGACCGACCTCCAAGACGCGCAACTCGACTGGGCTGTCTTGCCTAGTATGGCTTTCGAGTCATGGTCGTTCGTTCTGGATGAAGCGTTCTCGCTCGGTCTGCCCGTGATTGCGAGCGACCGCGGCGCTCTGGGCAGCCGCGTCGGCAAGGCGGGGCTCATGTTTGCTGCGGAAGATGCGTCGGCGCTGGCTGCAGTGCTTGAGCGCGTCGCGACAGAGCCGGAGTTGTGGACGCGTGCGGCAGCGGCTGTGCCGATGTTGCCGTCCATGTCCGAGCATGCCCACGCGCTGGAGACGATCTACGCGCGCGTGCAGGCAGCGGCCGCTGTCGTCGACACCGCAGGCCCGGAACTTGACTCTCGACACCGGCTGCACCGTTCCTTGATGCTCGAGGAGCGCCAAAGGGAAGTGCTTCTCCAGCGCGGGCGCGTGCAACAGGAATTCGATCGGGCCGAAGGCCTGAAGAACGAGCTCGCCCGGAGTGATGCAGCAGTCTCGGGCCATACTGCACTGGAAGTGGATTTGCACGATTCCCTGAAGCGCTTCGAGCGGGAGCTCGCTGCAGCGCGCGCTGATTACAAACAGTTGATCGCGGATCACGCCGAGTTGCGGCGCGCGAAGGACGGCGTCATCGCCGACTATGAGGGCTCCGTTTCCGAGTACCGGGAAGCGCTCGAGAATGAACGAGCTGAGCATCGTCGGGTGGCGGATGAGCTCGCGCGCATGAGCGCAGGAGGCTCGGCGCACGGTGCTGATGCCGATGCCCTGGCGGCGGCGCACGCGACCTTGCAGGCGCACGCGGAAGGGTTGGCGCGCCTGAATGAGAGCGTCGGCGAACTCAATGCGAAGCTCGTCACTGCCGAGGTCAGGGAGGGTGAGCTGGCGGTCAAGGCGCAGGAACGCGAGGCGGAGAGTCGCCGGCTTGCTGCCGTGCTGGAACAGGTGGAATCCGAGTTGGTCGCCGACAGGCACGTGCGCGCGACGGTGGAAACGGCGCTTGCTGCAAGTCGTGAAGCAGAAGCCGATATGCAGCGCAAACTCGTCGAGAGCGAGGCCGCTGTGCGACGCCACCTGCAGGAGGCGAACCAGGCCCGGAAGAGCCATACTGAGGAGCGCGCTGCGGCCGCCGACAAGCTGCGCGCCGCCCTCGCAACGGGAGAGCGGCAGGAAACCGTCTTGCGCGGGTTGTTGGATGAGCGGCAATCGATCCTCAGCCAACGCGAAGAAGAACTCATTGCGTTGAAGGCCCGCGCGGCGGGTATGGCAGCGACCTTGGCTGAAGCGGAGCGGGTGGGAGGTGCTGTCGCCACCGATCTCGCGGGGCTGGGGCAAGCACTGGGGCTCGGCGTGCCTGACGGCGCAGCAGGCTTTGCCGTGCTGCCGGAATTGACGCGAGGTGTGGCGGCCGCGGTGATTCAGGCGCGGAACTTCCTCGGGGAGCTGGATGCCTCGGTGCAGCGCTTGACGGAGGAAGCCCGCATCATCGAGGCCGAGCGTTCAGAACTTGAATCGCGACTGCGCGCGCGCGAGGCCGAGCAGGACCGCTTGCGACGCAGCCTTGTTTACCGCGCTGCCGAGCGCTGGGCTGGAGCGCGGAAGTCCGTGAGTGTGGCTCAGGAGAAGCGCAAGGGAGACGGGCTCCGGATTCTCATGGTCATCCATGATTTTCTTCCGCGTCATGCAGCCGGGAGCGAGATTTACACCTTCAACATCCTGCAGGCGTTGAAGCGCCGTGGGCATGCAGTGCATCTGCTCACCACAGAAGCGCATCAGGGGGTGCACAGCTACAACGTGCGGGAAACGGCTGTGGAGGGGATTGCGGTCACGGAGGTTTCGCACCAGCACACCACGCGCTACTTCGATCTCACCTGGCGGGATGCGCGCATGAACCGCATTTTTCGTGAGACGCTCGAGCGCCTGAAGCCGGATGTGGTGCACGTCCAGCATCTGTATCACCACAGCGTCGATTACCCGGCGATTGCCGCCGAGGCCGGCATTCCGGTGGTCTATACCCTGCACGAATACATGTTGCTTTGCCCGCGCGGCGGACAGATGTTGCGTGCGGATGGCGAGCGCTGCCTGACGCCGCGTCCCGAGAAGTGTGCCGATTGCATCGCCCATCTCTCGCTCGACAGCGTGGAGGAGGATGCGACGACGCCGCGCCTGGCATCCAGGATCAGTCGCCATGTGCCTTCTGGCATGCGGCAGACCCTGCGCGGACTCCTGGGTGAGCGGCCCGCTGAAGAGCTGCCGGCGGTTGAGGAACCGGATGCCCGTGCGGCGGCCATTCGGCGGCGTCTCGAAGCGGTGCATGTCATGGCGCGTTCCGTGGACCTGTTCATCTCGCCGTCAGAGTTCCTGCGCCAGCGTTTCATCGAGTCCGGCGTGGTCGCGCCGGAGCGGATCATCTTCTCGGACAACGGACAGGAGTCCGCCGCGTTCAACGGCGTGAGTCGCCGGGCATCGGCAACACTGCGCGTCGGCTACATCGGCACCATCGCGGACTACAAGGGCCTGCATGTGCTCACGGGCGCCATGGACCTTCTCGCGGAACGCACCGACATTCGTTGCGACATCCACGGGGGGCTCACGACGGCACCTTCCTATGCTGAAGGGCTGCGCGCGCATGCGCAGAACCCGCGCACGCGCTTCCACGGCCGCTACGCATCCGACGCTCTTCCCGAGATCCTCGCGGACATGGATGTGCTCGTCGTTCCGAGCTTGTGGTGGGAGAATTCACCGCTCACGATTCACGAAGCCTTCATGGCGGGCCTGCCCGTCATTGCTTCCGACATCGGCGGCATGGCCGAATTCGTGCGCGATGGCAGCAATGGACTGCTCTTCCGGGTGGGTGACGCGGCCGATTTGGCTGCGAAAATCACGCGCTTCGCCGAGGATCGAGCGCTGCTTGAACTCCTGCGCAACAAGGTCGTTCCGATCCGCAGCATCGAAGAGGATGCGCTCGGAACAGAGGCGCGTTACCGCGAGGTGATTGCGCGCAAGAAGGGGTCCGCCGTCCCATGAGGATTCTCCTCATTGGTTCCGGCTATCCACCCGACGGGCGCGGCGGTACCGAAGTGCACATGCAGCAGCTCGCGCGGACGCTGCATGCGCGTGGACACGAAGTCTCCGTGTTTGCGCGCTGCGCGCGCCCGCACAAGGCGGACTACGCCCTCGAACACGTGGAAGTGGACGGCATTCCCGTGCTGCGCGTGAACTACATGTTCCGCGATGCCGCCGAGTTGCAGTGGATCTGGCACAACCCCGGGATCGACCGCATTCTCGGCGAGGAACTCGACCGCCACCGGCCCGACCTCGTGCATGTGCATCATGTGACGTGCCTGAGCACCACCATGCTGGACACGATCAAGGGACGCGGCATCCCGCTGGTCATGACGCTGCACGATTTCTGGACCGTGTGTCCGCGTGGGCAGCGCATCACCCCGGAACTGGAGCTGTGCACCCAGCTCAATCGCTCGCGCTGTGCACCATGTCTGTCCCGACTCTGGCCGCACTTTGGTGTGACCGAGGAAGCCCTGAACCTCGTGGATGCGGGCATGCGCACGCGCCTCGGGCTGTGTGATGCGCTGATCACGCCCTCGAGGTTTCACCGTGAACGCATGCTCGAATTCGGTCTCGATCCTGCGCGTGTGCACGCGCTTCCGCACGGGCTCGATCATGCGCTGATTCCCGCAACCGAGCCGCGCTCGAACGAGCCCTGCCGCGTCGGGTTCATCGGCTCCGTCATCCCGAGCAAGGGCGTGCATGTGCTCATCGAGGCCATGAACCACATCGGTGCGGTTGGTGTGAGCTGTCACATCCACGGAGAGGCCGTGAACCATCACGGCGATACGGGGTACCTTGAACGTCTGAAGGCTCTGGCGCGGAAGGACCTTGTCTTTGATTTCGCCGGGCCCTACGAGCAGGAACGCATTGCGGAGATTCTTGCTGGTATCGACATCCTTGTCGTCCCGAGTTTGTGGTGGGAGACGTTCTGCCTCACCATGCGCGAGGCCATGTTGGCTGGCATTCCGGTGGTCGCGTCGGATCACGGTGCGATGCACGAGGCGTTTGCGGATGTGTGTCCGGAGATGCTCTTCAAGCCGGGAGACGCGTGGGATCTCGCCCACAAGCTGCATGCGCTCGCCACCAATCCGGAATTGCGGCGACGTGCGAGTTCCCTGCGCGGAGCGGTGCGGACTCTCGAAGAAATGGCGACGGATACGGAGGCCGTGTACCGCGGCGCGTCGGGGATGAAGACGGTCCGCGCCGGGGATTCAGCAGCACTGCGGGAGAGAAAGCGGAAGGGTGCCGCAGCGCCCTACGCAACGGTCTTCATTCCCACGTGGAATGGCGGCCATCAGTTCCAGGCACTGTTGAAGAAGGTGCTCGCCCAGAAGACGGACTTCGACTACGAAGTCCTCATCATCGACTCGGGTTCGCGCGACGGCACGCTTCCGTTCATCCGGCAGTTTCCGGAGATCCGGCTGATCGAGATCCCGAACACGGAGTTCAACCATGGACTCACGCGCAACCGGGCCGTCCGCGAGGCGCGTGGCGAAATCGTGGCCTTGCTCACTCACGACGCCGAGCCGTGGGACGAACACTGGCTTCAGAGCCTCGTGAACAACTTTGACGATCCCGATGTCGCAGGGGCTTATTGCCATCAGGTGCCGCGCGAGGACTGCAATCCCTTCCAGCGTGAGCGGTTGAAGGGCTGGACGGCGGGCTCCGGCACGCCTGTGCGCCGCAGGCTCGCGGAGCGCTCCCGTTGGGAGAGTATGCACCCCTTCGAGCGCTACCAGCTCATTGCCTTCGATGACGTGGCGAGTTGCGTGCGAAAATCCGTGATGGATGAAGTGCCATTCGAGAAGCGCCAGTTCGGGGAGGATGTCGCCTGGGGCAAGGCCGCCATCCTCGCGGGGCATGTCATCGTGATGGACCCGCGTTCGGTCGTCATCCATTCGCACAACAAGCCCATCTGGTACGAATTCAAGCGCGTCTACCTGGATCACCAGAATCTCTTCGCGCTCACTGGACTCCATTGCATTCCATCGCTGCTCTTCATGTGGCGCTGCACCTTTGTCGCCACGCTGCATCTTGCGGGCGTGGTCTGGCGTGACCCGACCGGTTTCTTCTATCGCCTCACGTGGTTGGCGCGTGTGCCGTGGTACGCCTTCACCCAGAATCTCGCTCAGTACCTCGGCGCGAAGTCGCTCTTGAAGGAACGCCGCGGTTTCTGGGGCTGGCTCGACCGGAAGCTCCGGCGCGGCGTCTGAGAGGGTGCGGCGCTGGTACAACAGCGCAGCTCATGCGCACGCTCGGCGTCATCTTCATTCTTGCTGCACTGCTGCCGGCGCAAGGACGCGTGATGGTGCTGGGTGTTGATGGCCTCGACCACGCACTGGTGCAGCGTTTCATGGCTGAGGGCGCCATGCCGGAGTTCGCGGCTTTGGCACGCGAAGGCACAGGCCGAAAGCTCTCCACGACCAATCCTGCGCAGAGCCCTGTTGCATGGGCGAGCCTCACCACAGGGCTTGAGCCCGGGAGGACCCGCATCCTCGGGTTTCTCGAGCGCGGGATCGAGAAGGGCGAGGTCGTTCCGCGACTCGCCGGTGTGCGCCGCGAGGAAGTGGTCGTCCTCTCCACAGCCGCACGCATCGTCTGGATCACACTGGCTGCGTTGCCAGGGCTCGGATGGTGGTGGTTGTTGCGCAGACGCTGGAAGCGTGGTGCTCTGATCGGCGGGTTGCTGCTCATGGCCAGCGGGGTGGTCGTCGTGCGCGTGGTGCTCGCCGAGATTCCCGCCAGACTGCCGCGCCCCGTCAATGCGCGCGCCGGGAAGGCGCTGTGGGAACTGGCGGATGCTGAGGGCGTGGCGGCCACGAGTCTGCGCGCGCCCATGGCCTTCCCGGCACCGACCCTCGAGCACGGCCGCCTGCTGACTGGGCTTGGCACTCCAGATCTCCTCGGCACCCCGGGCTCATGGATGATCCACAGCAAGGATCCTGTGCCTGCGGGACGCGAACTCACGCGCATGGGTGGACAGCTCGCAACCATGCTGCCCGGAGAACAGGGCGCATGGACGGGACGTGTGGCCGGGCCGGCGGACCCACTCGGGCGCGCTGGTGCTCTGAGTGCTGCTTTCACTCTGGACGACTCCAAGCCGGCACGCTTGTGCGTGGGTGAGGTCGTGCACGTGCTGGAGGATCAGTTCACAGGCTTTGTGGAACTGGAGTTCCCGCTCGGACGCATTCTGCCGCCGCTGCGCGGACTCACGCGGTTCCGCGTGCTGAACTCTGAGGGCACACGCCTCTACCAGGAGCCCGTCGGCTTCGATCCACGCCATCAGATCCCCACGGCAGCCATTACATCACCGCGCTCGCTCGGCAACGAGCTCTGCGCGCATGGACTCTTCGAGACGTGTGGCTGGGCGACGGCAACGAATCCCTTCCAGGACGAGCGCATCGGCGCGGACGTGTTCATGGAAGACGTGCTGAGCGTGCTCGCAGCGGACGAGCGGCTGCTGATGGAGGAGGCGGCACGCCCCGATTGGAAACTGTTCTTCAGTGTGTTGGCGGCTCCCGATCGTGTGCAGCACGTGGCGTGGAGTGCCTTTGATGCCACGCACCCGGGGCACGCGCGCGCGGACAAGCGCCTCGCGGATGCAGTGCCGTGGATCTACCGCGAAACGGACCGCATCGTGGGCCGCCTGCGTCGCGAAGTTCTCCGTCCTGACGACATCCTCATGGTTGTCAGTGATCACGGGTTCGCGCCGTTCAGGGAAGCCGTCAATCTCAATCGCTGGCTTGCGGACCGCGGGCTTTTGAAGGCTGCGAGTGGCACTCGCTCTCTGGGCGCGGATCTCGGGCAGCCTGTGCAGAGTGTGGACTGGACGCAAACGCGTGCCTATCACCTCGGACTCGGGCGCATCTGGTTGAACCTGAAGGGGCGCGAGCCCGAGGGCATTGTGGCGCCGGAGGAAGCAGGAGCGCTGCTTCAAGAGCTCAGGACGGAACTTCTCGCATTGCAGCACGAGGGACGCCGTGTCGTGCGCTCCGTCGCTTTTGCGAAGGATCTCTACGGGGCGGGTGCCTCTGCGGGTGCCGACCTGGTGCTCGGATTCGAACTCGGCTTCCGCACCAGTTGGGATGCGTGTCTGCTCGGCTGCGACGAGCCCGTGGTTGCGGAAAACACTTCGCGTTGGACTGGCGATCACTGCTCGGTCGATCCGGAGCTCGTGCCCGGAGTGCTGTTCTGCTCACACCCTCTCGCCGTCGGTGAGGCACGCATCGTCGATGTGCTGCCGACGGTGCTGGATGCGCTCGCGCTCTTGAAGCCTGCGGATCTTGACGGCAAGAGCTTGTGGATGCGACGCCCATGAGTGCTGCGTTGGCGCGGCGCTGTGTGCACACCGCGCTCGCAGGCGGTGCCTTTCTTCTGCCGCTCATTGCGTGGTGGGTGGCCGCAGGCGCTCTGGTCCTGGCCGCGCTCTTCAATGCCGCCGTGCTGGCGCCGAGGGGCTGGCTCGCGCGGCGCGACGGTCCCGGCACGCGCGGGCTGGTGCTGTATCCGCTGGTGCTCGCCCTGCTCACGCTGGTGTTTCAGGAACGATGTTTCACGGTGCAGTGCGCGTGGTTCGCCTTGGCGGTGGGAGATGGACTCGCGCCGCTTTTTCGCCATGGCGGCCTCTCCTGGCCATGGCGACGCGACAAGGAAATCGGCGCAAGTGTGCTGGCCTACGCGCTCGCGATCTTGCTGATGTTGAGTGTGGTCGCATGGCCTGTGGCTCTCGCTGCGGGTGTGTCCGGCATGTTGGCTGAGACGGCTCCGCCAGCATTGGATGACAATCTCACGGTGCCTGTGGCAGCTGCGCTCGGCGCGATGGTTGCAGATGGAAGCGCATGGGCTGGCTGAATGCGGGTGTTCTCGCTGCAGTCCTTGCGGCTGGTGCGGCGGCCACAGGGTTCATCCGTTGGAGCGGCCTGCTGGCAGGCTCTCTGCTCGCCACGATTCTCGGAGCGCAAGCGGGCCTGTGTGGCGTCGGTGCCTTGGGCGCACTGTTCTTCATCGGATCCATCGCCACACGCTGGCGCCTGTCACGGCGTGGAGGAGAAGCGCATGAAGCGCGCGGAGCGGGTCATGCCTTGGCCAATGCCGGTCCTGCGGCTGTGCTTGTTCTTTGCTGCGATGGGCCGCTGGCATCTGCAGTGGCCATCGCTTGTCTCGGAGGTGCGTTGGCCGACACCCTTGCAAGTGAGCTTGGCATGCTGGCAGAGGAAGCGCCGCGTTTGCTGCTTTTTGGAGCGCGTGTGCCACGTGGAACGGATGGAGGCATGAGCTGGAGCGGCACGGCCGTTTCCGCGACGGTGGCTGCGGTGGCTTTCTGCGCGGCGGAGTTTGCAGGCTTTCCCCGTGACCTTGCGTGGATGACGGCTGCGGGCGTGTTCCTTGCGCCTGTCGTGGACAGCGTGCTGGGCGCAACCCTCGAAGCGCACTTGCCGCGCGCATGGAGCAATCACCTGGTGAACGGGCTCGCCACCGGAGTGGCGGGGGGACTTGTGCTGTGGGCGGGCGTGCCTGCGTGATGCGCGTCTTCTTCGCATTGGCGAGGCCATTCACGCTTCTTCCACCGGCGCTGGGCATGCTCTCCGGCGCCCTCGCGGCGCTCGGAACACTGCCAAGGGAACAGGGGACTGCGGGACGAGCGGCCGGAATGATGGTGCTGGGCGCTCTCATGGCCGCCGCGCTCAATGCGGCCAGCAACACTCTGAATCAGGTGCACGACCTTGCACTCGATCGGGTCAACAAGCCGGAGCGCCCGCTACCGCGCGGCGTTGTGACCAGCCGTCGCGCGTGCCAGTTTGCGGCGCTCTGGTACGCGGTCGCACTGGCACTGTCGTGGATGCTCGGGCCTCCCGGAGCTCACGAAGTGTTCTGGATAGTCGTACTCACTGCGGGGCTCACGTGGGCCTACTCGGCGCCACCGTTCCGTTGCCGCAATTCCTGGTGGTTGGCGCCACTTGTCATTGCCATCCCGCGCGGCCTGCTCTTGAAGGTGGCAGGCTGGGGCGCCGTAGCGGATATCGCTGCGGACCGGGAACCGTGGGTGCTTGGGGGCATCTTCTTTCTCTTTGTGCTGGGTGGCGCGGCCATCAAGGACTTCGAGGACATGGAAGGTGATGCTCTCGGCGGTGCATCGAGCCTGCCTCTCCGCTTCGGGCGTGAGCGCGCCGCGCGCATGATGTCGCTTGCGCTGGTGCTGCCGTGGGTCCTTCTGGCTGCGACTCCCTGGATCTGCTGGGAAGGGCGGCCACTGCTGAGCATTCCTCCCGTGGCGGCGCTGGCGAGTGGATTGTTCATTGCGCTGCTCGGGTTGGTGGCTGCGCGAAGCCTCCTTGGCATGGCCAGAGCCAGCGCGGACAAGGCCTCGGCGCGTCAGGCATGGCGCATGCTCTATCTGCAGATGATGGCGGCTCAGGTGCTGACCGCAGCGGGCTACTGGTGGCCCTCGCAAGCGTGAGCGACGTGGTTGCACAAGGTCGGGTTCTGGTCACAGGGGGCACGGGCTACCTCGGCAGCCACGTTGTGCGTGAGCTCACCCGGCGAGGGGCGCCTGTGCGTGTGCTGGTGCACGCGACGCCCTGCGTGGATGCGGGCGTGGAATCGGTGCGAGGTGATCTCCGTGATCCCGCCTGCATGCAGGCGGCTCTTGCCGGGGTCGAGGTGGTGATCCATGCAGCGGGGCTGGCCACCACGGAGAGGTTGAAGCACGCCGAGTTCGAGCGCATCAACACGCAGGCACCTCGTGCGTGGGCGCTCGCTGCAGCAGCGCTGGGTGTGTCCCGGTTCGTGCACGTCAGCAGCGTGTTCTCCTTTGGCCCGAGTGCGGGGCGCATTCTGGCAGAGCCGGATTTCGAGCGTGGTCGCACGACGCGTATCGCCTACCAGCGCACCAAGCGGCGTGGAGTGGAGCTTCTGCGGGAAGCAGGAGTTGGCGGCATGCAGCGCATCATCCTGCACCCGGCAGCGCTTGTGGGGCCAGGGCCTTCGTCTCGCGGCAATTGGTTTCGCGAGTTGGCAGAGGGTTTGGCGCTGAAGAAGTTCCCGGCTCTTCCGCGGCCGGGTCAGCAGCGCATTTGCCTTGCTGATGTGCGCGACGTGGCCGCAACGGTGGTCGATGTCGCGCAGGGCAGGGGCTCGGGGGAGTGGATTCTTGGCGCCGAAAACTGCGGCATGGGAAGCCTTCTCGATCTGGCACGGGAGGAGCTTGGCGAGATTCCGCCCCTGCTGCCCGGGGCGTGGCTGGGTGCTCTTGCGGGCTGTGTCGAGGCTCCGCTGCGGATCCTCGGTCGCGGCCTCGCGGCCAGCACGGATCTGCTGGGAGTGATGCGTCAGGATTGGGCGTACGACTCGGCGCGCGCCGCTGCGGAACTCGGCTGGAAGCCACGTCTTGTGGAGCCGGCGCTTCGGCGCGAACTCATGCGGGCGAGGGCCCTGAAAGAAGGACGTCCTCTGCCCGTAGAATTGCGGGAAGCGTGACATCTCCCGAAGAAAGTGTGCTCCTCGCGCAGGCGCGGAAGAACGACCAAGAGGCCTTTGCGGCGCTTGCTGAGCGCTACGAAAAGGCGCTCGAGAACATCGTTCTGCCCCTCGTCGGCGACCGCGATCTGGCTCGTGACATCGTCCGCGAGACGGTGTTTCGGGCCCAGCGGAAGCTGCACCTCTACCGGGAGCAGTACCGCTTCTCGACCTGGTTCTTCCGCATCGGCGTGAACCTCGCGATCACGAACAGGAGAAGGCGCCTGCTGGAGCAGCGCCTGCTCGTGAGCGAGGGCGTCCGTCAGGCGGACGAGCGTTCCGCGCGTCAGCTCTCGGGGCTTGACCAGCTCCTTCAGACTGAGGACGTGGAACGCCTGCGCGCGGCCATGCAGAAGCTGCCCGCGCGCTGGCAGGAGGTGCTCAGCATGCGTTACCACGAAGATCTGGACGTGCAGGAGATTGCACGCAGGACCAAGTCCTCTGCGAACTCCGTTTCCATCGTCATTCACCGGGCCAAGGAACGCCTGAAGGAACTGTTGCAACCCTCATGAGCACGCCCATGCCATCGGATACCTGCCAGCGTGTGCGCGAGAACTTCGCGTTGTTCACGGATGGTTTGCTCGCGGACAACGAAACTCACGCGACGCGCGCGCATCTCGTTGAGTGCAAGGATTGCCAATTCTGGATGGACGAGGATCTGATCCTCGAGCAGGAACTGGTGCGTGCCTCCGTGCCCCGTGAGGCGCTGCGTTTCTCCTGGTGGCGTACCGGAATCATCGCCGCGGCATCTGCCGCAGCTGCCGTGCTCGTCACGCTGCATTGGAAGGATGCTGCGGCACTTCGGTCGATCGGGCCAGATGATGAAACCGTTGCTCTACGCGAAGTCGGGCCGGGTTCCTTCGATGATGTGAGCCGTGAGGATCTCGAAGCCGAGGTCGGGCGCTTGCTGTCTGAGAACGCGTCCCTGCAATTGCTGGCCGGTTCGGCCGGGCGCTCGAACACCGAGGGTGTGGACGCTGCCAGCCTCGTGCAGGCCGTGGCAGTTGAGTCTGCGCGTGCTGGCGACGGCACGCGTCAGGGATGGAGCTGCGTGCGTGCGGCTGCCCGCGCGCTGGCAGGCCGTGAAGGCGCTGCTGTCCGGCCCATCGAGGAACATCTTCTTTCAGAGAAAGCGAGTCCCGCAGCGCGCATCGCTGGCTTGCGCATGCATGGTGTGATGCGCTTGCCGCATTCAGCGCGGCGGGTGCGTCCGTTCCTCGAAGATCACTCGCGGGAAGTGCGACGGGAAGCTGTTGAAGCTCTCGGAGCCTGCGGCGATCCGGAAGCGCGCCCGCTGCTCGAAGAGGTGTTTCGCGCCCGGGACAGCGACGAATCGTTGCGCATTTCGGCCGCGGGTGGACTCGTGCGCCATGGCGTGAACGAGGAGCCGCTGCGCTATCTCGCGGAAGTTCATGATCGTCCGGGACAGGACGCTGTCACCAGAAACGACATTCTCGCGCGCATCCTGCGGGCTCCGCTGGACTGCTCCGACCGCTTTCTCGTGGGTGTGTTGGTTGCGCCGCAAACGCCACAGGCAACGCGTGAGGCACTGGTCGAGATGCTCGCACGCATGGGCACGAGCCGTTCTGACTCGATTCTCGATTGCGTGGAAATGGCGCCCGTTGATGCAGCGTTGAAGGAATTCGTACGGCGCGTTCGCGCGCGTTCCTGAGTGCGAGCGGGGGGACTTGAACCCCCACGAGTTGCCCCGCCAGATCCTAAGTCTGGTGCGTCTGCCAATTCCGCCACGCTCGCGCACGCGGCACTCTACTCCACGAAAAAGCCCTCTGAGCGCCGCGGCGTCCAGAGGGCTTCGCGATCAACAGCGCGTGAGCTGTCAGACCATCGACTTGAGCGCCTTCATGGCGCGGATCTTGATGACGTTGCGCGCGGGCTTCGCCTTGAACACGGCCGGTTCGCCGGTGAAGGGATTGGTGCCCTTGCGCTCCTTCGTGGCGGGCTTCCTGATCACCACGATCTTCATGAGACCGTTGATGCTGATGAGGCCGGGCTTCTTCAGCGACTTCTGGATCTGCACGGTCAACTCGTCCATCACGCCCTTGACGTCCTTGCGCTTGAGGCCGGTCTTCGTCGCGATCGCGTTCAGAACTTCGCCCTTGCTGGGGCCCTTGGGTTTTGCATTCTTCGCCATGTGATTCCTCTTGTAGTTTTCCCGGAGAAACGCCGACTTTTCCCAGTCGGCGCGCGGATTGTGCTGGAAACACCGCATGGCTGCAAGGGAGTCACAAGAAAATCCGCTGTTTTCTTGGCGGATCGCAAGTGGAGGTGAGCGCAGAGTCGGCGGGCTGCGGAGCTGGGTTGCCGGGAGCGACTTTGGATGCGCTCGGTCCTGAAACGAAGCGAGGCCCCTGTTCGGGGCCTCGATGCGCGCGCCAGGATTCGAACCTGGGACCCGGTGATTAAGAATCACCTGCTCTACCAACTGAGCTACGCACGCGTGTCGTGGTCCAAGTGTGCGGTGAAGCACACCTGAACCGGAGGGAGGATGAGGGGAATCGAACCCCCGACCTCAAGAGCCACAATCTTGCGCTCTAACCAACTGAGCTACATCCTCCGTCGGGAGGGCGCAACCGTATCAGCCGCCATGGTGGGCTTCAAGAAAAGTGCGGAAGAGAGGCTCACACTTGATCCGCGGTGCCCCGCTCCTAAACTGATCCTGCCTGCCCCTGTAGGCTAATCGGATAAACCACTGGCCTCCGAAGCCGGGATTTCGCGTTCGAATCGCGACGGGGGCGTTGCCTGGGAATCGCCTGGCTCTGCGCCAGTAGCTCAGCCGGATAGAGCACGGGATTTCTAATCCCGCGGTCGGGGGTTCGAATCCCTCCTGGCGTGTTTTCTCGCAGCAAGTCTCGCCCGTGTGCTCAGGACAGCATGTGGCGTGCAGGGTTGGCAGGTGCATCCTTGACCGTGGTCTTGATAGCCCTGCTGGCGGGGCATCGTGAGCAGACGTCCGCCCCCCGGATGCTGCCGCGCCGGGGCGGGCCTGCGCCGCCGCTGATCTTTGCGCCCCGCCACCGACAGGTCGCGGCGCGCCCAATGTTGCATTTGGTTGGTCTCCATGCGGACCAGCCGATGAACTTGGAGGTCAGGCGTGCCTCGGGCGTTGGGCGCATTTCCGTCATGCCGGGAGTGCATGCGTGGCCGCAACAGGAACCCGATCTGACTCCGGGTGAACTGGTCACGCTGCTTCTCACGGCGGATCAAGGGCTGGATCGAACAGAGATCTGGCTGGCTTCACCCAGAGAGGTGGCTCTGTGGGAGCGTGGAGGGCGCAGCGCTGCCGAGCGGCTGGCGTGTTGTGGCTTCCCTGGGCCGGCACTGGTTGCCGCTGCTGTCGCAGGCTCTGTCCCTGACACATGCGTGCTGCGCGTGGGTCTTCCGCCGGAGCTCAGACTCAAGGCCGCAGGGGCGTGGATATCAACGGACGAACCGGAGCAGCGCTGAGGCCATTCCATCAAGGACCCGATCGAAGCGCAGCAGCAAATGTCGCTGCCATGGGCGTGCCATCAGTCCGGGATGAAGGGGCACCGGTGCACGTTGAATGATGATCTTGTCCGTGACACGCCGCCGCTCCTGGATCCACTGGCGCTCGTTCAATGTGCGGCCGAGTCGCATGAGATTGGCGAGGGTGGCATCGCACCACAGCGCAATCCGACCGGCAGCCAGAGACCAGCCTGCTTGTGCTGCTTCATGCACAAGCAGGAGCGGTGCCAGCGCCAACAGCGTGCGGGTTTCGAAGGTGCGCAGCAGGAAGCGCTGACGATTGCGCGCGATGAGGAAACTGCGCCGTTCGGGATAGCGCTGGCCGCTGCGGAAGCTCAGGTTCTTGGTGCCGCCGAGGTGGTTGATGCGCGCGGTGGGGACGGAGAGCACGGGCCCTTCGAGAAGCACGAGCCGCGTGCCGAAATCGTGGTCCTCGTAGTAGATGAACATGTCCTCGGAGAAACCGCCGATGCGCTGCGCTGCTTGACGACGCAAGAGCATGGCCGTGCCCATCAGACTTGTGATGGGTTGAGGTGTGTCCGAGACGCCGGCTAGTGGTCGATGCGCATTGACGAGACCCATCTGCCCGGTGGGATGGGTGAAGGCTCCATCGCATTGAACGAGGGGTGGGTCTGTTTGCAAGACGACGCGGGGCATGGCGGCGACATGCTCCGGATGGGAAGCGAGTGCGGCCACCAGTGCATCGACAGAACCGCGTTCGGGCAGGCCGTCGTTGTCGAGCAGCAGCACGAGCTCGCCGGTGGCGGCATGGAGCCCGAGGTTGCGCATGCGCGCACAACCACTGTTGGTTGCACCGGGGAGCATCCGCGCTTCGGGCCAGTGGTGCCGCAGCCAGAGGCGGCTGCCGTCGCGGGACACATCATCGCAGACGAGGATCTCGTGGAAGGGCCAGTCCGTTGCGCGGAGTGCATCGCGCATGCGCGGGAGGTAGGCCTCGCCGTCGTAGTTGACGACCACGACACTGACCCTTGGACGCGTCATCGCAGGGCTGCATCTCCCGGAGCCGGTCCGGGGAGCAACAACTCACGGTAGAGCTCGTGGACGCGGCGCGCCATGGATTCCGCGCCATAACGCTCCGCATCGCGGCGCGCGCCAGCCGCGATCTGTGCCGGTATCACCGGGTGGGTGAGGCAGCCCAGAATGCCGGCGGCAAAGGCCTCCTCGTGCTCGTTCGGGACGACCCAAGCGTTGTCCAAGTGTCGCAGGACATCCGCACCGCCACCCTCGAAGGCTACGATGGGTTTGCCGGCCGCCATGTAGTTCAGGAGTTTGAGCGGGAACCCGACGCAATTGTCGCGCGGGAGCACCACGGCGTCCGCGGCTGCGATGTGAATGCGCACCTCCGGAAAGGGCTTCTCGCCGGTGAAGATGACGTGGTTCTCGAGGCCGAGGCGCTGCACCATCTGCACGTATTCATCGCTGCTGCGACCGACGATGAGGAGGCGTGCCTCCGGCAGGGTGGGTGCGACCATGCGCCACGCGCGGAGGAGTTGATCCACGCCCTGGAACGGCGCGAGGTTGCCTGCGTAGACGAGCAGTTGGCGGCCTTCGATGCCGATGTGCCGGCGCGCCGCTGCGCGATCCAGGGGCTCGAACTCCTCCCGGTTGATGGCCATGGGGACGACGCTGATGCGGTCCGCGGCGACTCCGTCGCGCAGGATGCTCTGGCGCAATCTCTCGGAAACCGTCACGACGTGGTCGCACCAGCGTGGCAGGCCGCCATCGAGAACGTCGCAGGCGAGTTTCTTCAGGATGCGCGGGCCTCGAAAGCCGCGATAACTCATGAGTTCATCCCGCAGCGTGGTGTGCGCGTCGTAGACGATCTTGAATCGGCCGCTGAGTGCACGCGCGGCCAGCGCGCACAGGGCACCTTCGAAGTGGTGAGCGTGCACAATGCGGATGTTGTGGCGCCGCACCACTTCCATCGTGCGTCGGATGAGGCGCGGATCGAGCACCATGAGCTTCGTCCACGTGGGGCCGGCGCCCAGCTCCGCGTAGCGCGCGAGCGGGGCCGTGCGGTGGATCGTCATGCCGGGGATCGAGAGTTCCTGGCCGAGGTGGTAGGTGATGACATGCACGTCGTAGCCGAGGGCGTGCAGGGCTTCGCCCATCTGCCGGATGCGGATGGGCGTGCCGCGATTCGCGGGGAAGGGACAGGCCGCCAGCATCGCCACCGGAACGCGGCCGCCGAGGGCCAGTTGGCGGCGAGGAACGGCCCGGAGTTCGGGGCTCTCCGGAGCGAGCATTTCCTGCATGGCCCTAGGTTACCCTCTCTCGCCAGAGAACGGCGCCGACGCATGCAGGATCAGAGAGTCATCGCCTCTGTCGTGATGCCGTTCTACAACGCGGCAGCGCATCTGCCGCATACCTTGCCCGCGTTGTTGGCCGAGCGCGCCCCTTTTGCCTTCGAAGTGTTGCTGGTTGACAACGGGTCCACGGACGGGAGCCGCCAACTCGCCGAGGGCATTGTCAGTGCTGCGAGTGCTTCAGGAGTGCGCCTTGTCACGGCGCCACAGCCAGGCTCGTATGCCGCGCGTCAACGGGGTCTTGAGGAAGCTCGTGGTGACATCGTGATTTTCATCGATGCGGATTGTGTGGCACAACGCGGCCTCATCGTTGCGCTGGTGGAGGCGCTGCAGGAGGTCCGTGTTCTCGTGGCCGGTGCGCGTGTTGTGGAGGCGCCTGGGCAATCCGGATGGGTGGAGCGGTACTCGGCGCGCGCGGGGCTGCTTTCGCAGGCGCTCACACTGGGACAGGGGCAGCGCGCCTTTGTGCAAACCGCATGTCTCGCGCTCCGCCGCCATGACGCCCTTGCGGTGGGTGGGTTTGACGTGTCGCTCTACTCCGGCGGCGATGCGGATTTCTGCTGGCGACTGCGGGCCTGTTTCCCCGGCCGGGATCTTTCTGAAGTCGCAGCGGCTTGCGTGGAGCACCGGCACAGAACGAGTCTCGTGGAGCTGCACGCGCAGTTCTTCCGTTACGGGACGGGCGATATTGCTCTCGCACGCAAGCACGGCTGGAGGCCTGCCTCCTTTGCGCTGAAGCTCGTTGCCGACGCAGTGCGTCTTGTGCTCTGTATCCCGTGCATGCTTCTTCTCGCGCTGCCCGCATTGCTCCGGCGTGATCTGGTGCTCTTCCTGGCGCCCTTTGCGCGCGTCGTCCGTGTCATCGCGCGGCGGCAGGGACAGTTGGTTGCGCTGCGCGGCCAGAAGCTGCCGCGCGCCTGAGGCTCAGGGCCTGCGGATGTCGATGCCGATGTCCGCTGCCATCCACTCGCGCCGGAACAGTTCACGGCCGAGGACGTTGTAGAGGTCCTCTTTCACGGTTTCGAGTGCTGGTGGTGGAGACTTCTTTTCCAGCCGGAGGACATGCCATCCGGCTGCGGACTTGAAGGGGGGAGTCATGGCGCCGGCTTCCAGCGGTTCGAGCGCTGTAACGAATTCGGGCGGGAAGCGATTCTTGCCCGGAGTGAACGAATCCAGCAGCCCGCCGCGCGCCCTGGATTGCAGGTCCTCGCTGTGCAGGCTCGCGAGTTCGTGAAATGTGACGCCGCGGTCGAGTTGGGTCAGCACCGACTTCATGCGCACTTCAGCGTCTTCGAAGGACAGGACCTTGCCGGCTGGATCGGGCTTTGCCGTTGCGCGGAGGTAGAGGTGCCGCACTTCATAGACGGGGCCGTAGAGAGCGCGGTGTTTCTCGTAGCCCTCCGCGAGGGCCTTGTCATCATGTTGTTTCCTGGAGAGCGCAGACAGCAACACGCGCACGCGGAAGGCACGCATGGCCATGAAGGCGGCCTGATCCTGTCCAAAGCGCTGCTTCACGAGATCCGCCCAAGCCACGCCCTTGTATTCGGGCTTGGACTCGAAGTCGCGGGCATGCCGCAGCCACTCTGCTTCGGAATCCGCAGGGGTGAGTTCGATGGCGGCCGCCGCGGCGAGTTCTTCTGCGAGCGAGAGCTGCACGAGCGTCTCCGCGGTGCGGAGCAGATCCTGCGCCGGGAGGGTTGCCATGAGTTCGCGCGCGAGTTCCTCACGCGTGATGACGACTCCAGCCACCCGGCTGATGGCTCCGGGTGGAAGTTGGGTCTTGTCGTGCTGAGGAGGATCCTGGCTCAAGGCCTGCTTCAGCCAGAGAGCGCTGTGATGGTTCTCCACCACGATCTCGGGCGGGAGTTTCAGTTCCTTGCGCGCGAGTTTCTCGAGAAGCACCAACGTGCGTGTGCGCGACCTGAATGCCGGCATTTCGACGCCACGCGACTTCAGATTCTCCTCCAACGAGAGCCCGGCGGCTTTCATCTGGGTTGCAATGGACTCGATGCGCGCGTCGACTTCCGCATCCTCCACTGTGAAACCCGAGGCAGTGGCGGCCTTGGCGACGACCCGGTCTTGTTCCATCACCGTCAGAGTGGCCGAGCCTTCGCCCTCTGGCTGCAATTGCACCGCCAGCAGCTCATCAATGAAGAGCGCGATGGGGACCGGCTTCCCGCGCACGATGCCGATGGCGCCCTCCGGGACGTCGCGGCCGATGCGGAGTGGATTGGTCGGAGGTGTTTGGGCAACACTGCTGCCGAGGATGAGGGCGATCAGGAGAACGATGCGCCGCACGGGAAACTCCAGGTCAATCGCCGTCCGAAGAGAACAGCTTTGCCCACTTGGGATCGCGACGCATGTCGCTGAAGTCGGGGTCGTCGGCAAAGCCTGTCAGGTTCTTGTAATCGTCCTTGAGCTTGTCCCACGCATCTTCAAAACGTCCCTGCAGCGCGAGCGTGCGGGCCCAGGGCACGCGAGCGCGGTACTTCTGACCACGCGTGAGCAGGTCGAGAGCTCTCTTGAAGAACTCGATGGCGTCGGGGTGGGCTCCGAGGACCTTGAGTTGCTCGCCCGCGGCGAGCTGCAAATCCGCATCGCGTGGTTGGGCGAGGGCCGCGTCGCGTGAGCCCTTGGCCAGCAGACGGGCCCCGCGGGGATCACCGAGCTTGCACATCAGTCGCGCGCAGCGTTCGCGAAAAGGAATGGCGAGTGCGCCGCTCACGGCTTCGAGGAGGTAGGCCCGTGAGGTGTCCTTGTTGGCCACTCTCTCAAGTGCGCGCAGGGCCGCTTCGGCCATGAGGGCATCCGGTCCTTTCACCTGTTCGTGCAGGACGCGCAGTGCATCGTGGTTCTCATTGAAGTGCACCAGCGCGGCGAGCGCGCCGGAGCGGACGGACAGATCGGCATCGTCCTGGATGGCGCGGAGGATCTGCATCAGGTCTTCGCGCGGCTGCGCCCTGAGACGAGCCATTGACTCGAGCGCTGCGAGGCGGACCTCGGGTGCGGCGTGAGAGGCGTGAGCTTTCAATTGCGCAGGGGCTTCGGGAGTCTTGAGGTTCGCGAGCGCACGGATCAGCGCGGCGGTTTCAGGTGCGCCGGGCGGAGGAGTGCCCCCGAGCGCAGCCACGAGGATCTGCCCATCCGCGGTGGTCCCCAGCATTGCGACAAGTTGGATGGCTGTGACGCGTCCTGCCCCGGTGCCGGAGGCGACAAGCTTGCGAGCGGCAGGGAGCGCATCGCGCGCCTCTGTGGAGGCGAGCAACTCCAGCAAGCGTTCACGGACGAGCGGGTGCGCGTGCGTGCTCGCAGCGAGAAACGTCTGTTCTGCGAAGGCAGGCACCCACGGCTTGAGCTGGGCGCGAGCTTTCACGAGAGCAGGATGGTCGTCGTTCGCCGGAACTTCGGCGAACACGCGCAGAGCGAGGCCGAGTTCGTTCTGGAACTGCCCGCGCAAGGTGCCCACGCGCTGTGAGGCCTGTTCGCGCAGCGCCTCCAGTGGTTGTTGCCCGGAGGCTGTGATGAGAAGCAGAAGGAGTGCGAGGCCGAGTCTCATGCGAGGCGTCGCAGCGCATTGTCAATGCGTTGCATGGCGATGTCCACTGCTTCCATGGGGAAGTCCAGGGCTGGACGGAAGCGCAGGCTCCGGTCGCCGCAGGAAAGGATGATGGTCTTGTCCTCCAGCAGCAGCTTGCGCAGCGTATCCCGCTCTGCCGTATCGGGGAGGTCGAAGGCGATCATCAGGCCCTTGCCGCGCACATTGGTCACGCGTGGGTGCCGTTCGGCGATTTCATGAAGGCGCTGGAGAGCGGCCGCGCCGGTCCTGGCTGCGGCGTTCAGCAAGCCCTCCTTCTCGATGATCTCGATGTAGCGCTCGCAGCGGACCATGTCCACGAGATTGCCGCCCCAGGTGCTGTTGATGCGGCTTGCGATCTTGAAGACAGAGTCCACATCGTCGCAGCGTGTGGTCGCGGCAATGCCGCACACCTGAGACTTCTTGCCGAAGGAGAACAGATCCGGGGAGACACCGGAGTGCTCGAAGGCCCACCAGCGCCCAGTGAGCCCCATGCCGCATTGGACCTCGTCGAAGATGAGCAACATCTCGTGGTCATCCGCGCGCCGACGCAGCTCGCGCAGGAACTCCGGGCGGAAATGCACATCCCCACCCTCGCCTTGAATGCTCTCGAGGATGATGGCGGCGAGATCGTGTCCGCGGGTCTTGATGGCGAAATCGAGGGCGGCCAGAGACTCCGTTTCCAAGGCCGCTGTCGCGGTGACGCTTTCCTGCGTGAGCGGGAAGGTGAGACCGGGGTTCACGATGCGCGGCCAGTCGAACTTGGGGAAGTCCCTGTACTTCCTCGGATCGGCAGTATTCGTCAGGCTGAGGGTGTAACCCGAGCGTCCATGGAATGCGGACTTGAAATGCACGATGGACTGACCGAGGCCCTCGCCGCGACCGGCGCGACGGTTCTTCTGGATCTTCCAGTCAAAGGCAACCTTCAGTGCGTTCTCGACAGCGAGGGCGCCACCTTCGATGAAGAATAGATGCTCGAACCCTGCCGGGAGGATCCTGGAGAAGGTGTCAACGAAATCCGCCTGCGCTTCGCTGTAGACATCGGAGCAGGTGGGTTTGACGAGCGCCGCCTCAAGGAGCCGCGCGCGGAACTCCTGGTCCCGCATGCCAGGGTGGTTGTAGCCCAGCGGGGCGCTGGCGAAGAACGAGAAGAGGTCCAGCCAGCGTGATCCGTCACGCGCATCCACCAACCACGGGCCATCCGAGCGCGCGGGATCGAAGACGAAGTCAAAACCGTCCACGAGGAGCTTCTTCTTGAGTACCTCGTGGACACGCGCCGGGGGTGTCCTGTGCGTTGGGCGGGGATCCATCTTCATGATGATTGACAGTAGCAAAGGCCATGCGTTGAAAGCAGCATTGATTCCTCCATACTCGCCACATGCAACAGCCCCCGGTGGTTCTCGTCGCCGACGCCATCGCAACGGCAGAACTCGCGCCATTGCTGGCCGCGGGCATTGAAGTTCTTGACCGCGCGGGCATCTCGGCAGCAGAGCTTGCTCTGGAGATTGGTCGCTGTGACGGACTGCTTGTCCGCAGCCGGACCAAGGTCGATGCGGCGCTGCTTGCCGCAGCACCGCGCCTGCGCGTGGTCGGTCGTGCGGGCACCGGAGTGGACAATGTGGACCTCGCGACGGCCACGCGGGCCGGCATCGTGGTGATGAATGTCCCGAGCGGGAACACCAACGCGGCTGCAGAGCACACCATGGCGCTCATGCTGGCGCTCGCGCGCCACGTCGCTGATGGCGCAGCAGCGCTCCGGTGCGGTCGCTGGGAGCAGAAGCCCTTCGTCGGTATCGAACTCGAAGGCCGGACACTGGGCGTCATCGGGCTCGGGCGCATCGGTCGTTCCGTGGCGGGCAAGGCGCGCGGGCTCGGGATGCGTGTGGCCGGCTTCGATCCCATGCTGGACGCTGCAGCGATCCGTGAGATGGGCATCGAGCCCATGGATCTCGATGGGCTTGCGTCCAGCAGTGATGTGCTGACGGTGCATGTGCCCCTGGCAGAGAAGACACGACATCTGGTGGACGCGCGGCTGCTGGCGCTCATGAAGCCGGGCGTGCGCATCCTGAATGTGGCGCGCGGTGGAATTGTGGATGAAGAGGCGCTGTTGGCAGCCCTCACATCCGGGCATGTTGGCGGCGCAGCACTGGATGTGTTTGAAGAGGAGCCACCACGTTCCCTTGCACTGCTCCAGCACCCGCGCGTTTTGGCGACGCCGCATCTTGGTGCGAGCACCGAGGAGGCGCAGGCAGCCGTGGCCCGACTCATCGCCGGTCAGGTGGCGCGCTTCCTGATCCATGGCGCTGTGGACAACGCGGTCAACCTCACGGGACTCGGAGCAGAAGAGAGGGTGCAACTCGCACCATGGATGCAGCTCGCGCGTCGGCTTGGCGCTGTTGCAGCGGGCCTCTCCTTGGCAAGGCCGCAAAGTGCGGAGCTCACCCGTTGCGGCGAAGGCGTGCTCCTGCGTGGCGATGTGCTGGCGGCTGAGGCTGTCGTGGGGCTGCTCTCACCATGGATGGGACGCGCGCTCAATCCTGTCAATGCGCGTCTGCTCGCAGCGGAATGGGGTTTCAGCCTCGTGGATCGGCAGCAACCGGGACACAAGAGCTTTCCTGCGTTGCTGCGCCTCGTCGTCAAGGGCGGCGATTCCGAGCTCGTCCTGGACGGCACGCTCTTCGGTCACGGCATGTTGCGCATCGTGCGCGCGTTCGGCATGAACATCGATGCCATACCTGAGGGGCACATGTTGTTCGTGCGGCACAAGGATCGTCCGGGGATGATTGCCGCCATCGGAACGATTCTCTCGAGTGCCGGGGTGAACATCGCGAACATGAGCGTTGGTCGAGACGCTGCGCGCGCGAATGCGCTCAGCATTCTCAACTGCGATGAACCCGTGCCGGCGGCGGCGCTCGCGGCTGTCGCGGCGATTCCCGGCGTGGAGCACGTGCGCGCACTGCATCCAGACAGCGCGGATTGAGTCAATTGAGCTGCCGGACGCGCTCGATGGCCTGCGCCAGATCCTCGGCCCGGAACGGCTTCACGAGCACGGTATTGCGCACACTCGCCAGAAAGGCGACGGACTCGGCGCGTCCGACGTCGCCGGTGGCGAAGACAATGCGCGGCGCGACTGCCGGCCAACGCCGCTGCACCTCGGCAAAGAACGCGGCTCCGGTCATGTCCGGGAGCCTCAGGTCACACAGAACTACATCAAAATGGCCGTGCGCGAGTTGCTCGAGGGCCGCACTGGCACGGTCCGTCGTTGTGACCACATGGCCGTCGAGGCGGAGCAGCGCTTCATAAGTGTCCAGCAGTTCCCGGTCATCATCGATGACGAGGACGCGGGCGGCCACGACTTCGTGATGCTCCGGAGCCTGGGCCTCCGCAACGGGCAGGCTGACCACGAAAGCAGCACCGGGGCTCCATGAGGCGTCGTGGCGAAGGTTGCCGCCGCATTCTTCCACCATGCGGCGACTCAGCCAGAGTCCGAGTCCATGCCCGTCCTCCTGGTCCGTGACGAACGGTTCAAAGAGGCGCGGGCGCACGACCGGATCCACACCGCGCCCCCGGTCCGTGACGCGGATCTCGAGTTGTGTTCCGACGCGTGCCAGATGAATGCGCACGGGTTCCCGTGTGCCCGCTGCGCCACTGGCTTGTCGCGCGTTGCTGATGAGATTCGTGAACACCTGGATGAGACGGGCTTCGTCGGCGAGCACGGGAGGCAGCGCCTCGGCATTGGCGAGTTCGACTTGCACATCGCCCACGTCACTCCAGCGATCAAGGTCCATCGCTTCCATGATGGCGTTGCTCACGCTGACAGCGCGCAAGGTTGCCGGCCGGGGAGTTCCGCAGGCGAGAAGATCCTGCACGATGCCGCGACAGCGCAGCCCGGAGCGGAGAATGCGCTGCAGACTTCCGTCGAAGTTCTGATCGTGCGCTGAGGCCGCGAGAGTTTCCGCTTCCGAGATGATCGCCTGCAGGGGGCCGTTCAGTTCGTGGGCGACCGAAGCGACGGTGCGTCCGAGCTGTGCGAGCTTGTCTGCATGATTGAGCTCGTTGAAACACTTCTCAGGGGCCGAGATGGCGGATGAGAGCAGACTGGCGAGGTTCAAGATCGCTCGCAACTCCTCGGTCGCAAGCGGCGCCTGCAGGGGGGCAGATCCCAGCAGCCAGGCACGTGTGCTTGCAAGCAGCAAGGGAAAAACATGCACTGCGTGCGCGTGAGGCATTCCGGCTGGTGTGCCCCGGCTTGTGTCAAGAACAGCGCCCGCCGCGACACCCGCGGCCACAGCGCACCAGGCCTTCTCAGCGGGAGCAGATCCACCGCTGCACGCGAGCAGACTCCAACGGAGTTCGCCCGGGATGGCCTCGAGCATTCTGCGGGCGGATGCGAGATGATCCTCAGGCCCATGCCCTGTCGCGGAGGCATACGCAGCGACAGCCTCGAGCAATGGCGCGGTCCGCATCTCAGGCACGGGCCGGATCCTTGCGACGGAGTTGGACGAGCTCTGCGACCACGGCTACGGCGATCTCGGCAACGCTCTCGGCAGCAATGTCGAGGCCAACCGGCATGCGGACCGAACGGAAACGTTCACTGCGCGCGGAATCGCCAGCGAGTTCGGCCTCGAAATCGAGACGCTTTTTCCTGCTCCCCAGAACCCCGATGTGGCGGCACGGACTCTGAAGCGCCCAGTGCAACACGGCGAAGTCCTCTGCGTGCCCGCGCGTCATGATGAGCAGGCTCGTGCGCGCCGTGAGTTCCAGGTGTTCCCCGAGTTCGTGGAGCGGCGCCACCACGAGTTTCTGCGCGAGCGGAAAGCGTGCTGCCGAGGCGTAATCCGGGCGATCGTCCGCCACCCAGACGGTGAAGCCTGTCCGTGCGGCGAGGTTCGTGACCGACTCCGCCACGTGTCCCGCGCCGATCAGGACGACGCGTGGGTCCTCAAGGGATTCGATCATGATTTCCAAACTACCACCGCAGGCGATGCCGGTGCGCTCGGCTTCCTCGCCAGCAAGCCGGAACTGGAGCCTGAGTGTCCGGCCGGTGTCCATGGCGTCACGTGCAGCCCGGATGACCTCGGCCTCCACGCAGCCACCTCCCACGGTCCCGATGGTCGTGCCGTCGGCGCGGATCACCATGCGCGCGGGAGGCTTCGCCGGCGTGGAGCCTTTGGCTCCGATGATGGTGGCCAGCGCGGCGGTGGCACCACGGGCCCGCAGCGCGGCGATCTCGGCGAAGAGGTCCACGAGCATGTTGAGACTTGTACCACCACACTGCGCGCGGGCACTGCTAAGTTCCGGCATGGTGGATGTGTGCGGCATCGTGGTTGTCGGAGGAGGCCATGCCGGCGTCGAAGCAGCTTGCGTGGCTGCGCTGCGCGGGTTGTCCGCAACGCTCGTCACCCTCGATCCGTCTGCCATCGGGCGCATGAGCTGCAATCCGTCCATCGGGGGGCAGGCGAAGGGACAGATTGTCCGCGAAGTGGATGCCCTTGGCGGACTGATGGGACGCGCCGCGGATCGGTCGGGCATCCACTTCCGGGTGCTGAATCGGAGCAAGGGCCCGGCGATGCACTCGCCGCGCGCGCAGTGTGACCGCGCTCTCTATGAGCGCGAGGTGCAGGCACTGGTGCGCGAGGCGGGAGTGGCGGTTGTGCGTGGAGAGGTGACAGCCCTGCTGACGGATGCGCGCGGTTCGGTGAGCGGCGTGCGCCTGGCCGACGGGCGTGAGCTACCCGCAGCGGCGGTGGTTCTGACAACGGGCACGTTTCTCGGAGGACTCTTGCATGAAGGCCTGCATGCGCGCCCGGGTGGACGCCTTGGTGAAGGCGCTGCGACGAGCCTCACGGAATCACTGCGCGCCTTCGGGCTCCGCCTTGGCCGCCTGAAGACAGGCACTCCGCCGCGCATCGTGAAGAGCTCCATCGCATGGGAGAAGCTTGAACCACAGCCTTCGGAGGAGCCCGCTCAGCGCTTCTCCTTCGGAACGGATCCCATGCTCGCTGAGCGTGTGGCCTGTGCGATCACACACACGAACCCGGCGACGCATCGTCATATCTCCGAGAACCTCGACCGGAGTCCGTTGTTCTCGGGGCGCATTCTCGGGCGCGGTCCGCGTTACTGCCCTTCCATCGAGGACAAGATCTTCCGTTTTCCGGACAAGGAAAGTCATCAGATCTTTCTCGAGCCCGAGGGCCTCGATTCGCCATTGGTGTATCCGAACGGGATCAGCACCAGTCTCCCTGTTGACGTCCAACTCGCCTTCGTGCGCACGATTCCCGGCCTGGAGCAGGCAGAGTTTGCGGCTCCGGGTTATGCGGTCGAATACGACCACGTGGACCCGACGGAGTGCGACAACACATTGATGGTGCGCCGGGTGCCGGGGCTCTATCTCGCGGGACAGATCAACGGCACTACGGGTTACGAGGAAGCGGCTGGGCAGGGCTTTGTTGCCGGGGCCAATGCGGCCTTGCGCATCGTTGGCGAGGCGCCGCTGGTGCTCGCACGTCATGAGGCTTACCTCGGCGTACTGATCGACGATCTGGTGACGCGTGGCATCAGCGAGCCCTATCGCATGTTCACGTCACTGGCGGAGCACAGACTGCTGCTGCGCCATCATGATGCGGATGTGCGGCTCGCGGCGCATGCTTTGAGTCTCGGAGTTCTGCCGCAGGACCGGCAAAGCACACTGAGCGCGCGCTGCGCCCGGCGGGAGACGGCTTTCTCGCTCCTCGGCTCAACGCGTCGTGAGGGTCGATCCAGCATGGACTGGCTCCGCACGCCCGGATTTGGTTGGAACGAAGTCGTCTCCCTCGTGCCGGAGTTGCTGTCGCTCTCCCTCGATGCACGGGATCGCGATGAGATCCTCATGGCGGCGCGCTACGCCGGGTATGTCGAGCGTTCTCTTGAGGCCGTGCGTCGCTTTGCGGAGGAGGATGAGCGAGAACTGCCTGCGGGCATTGATTACGCATCCATCCCGCATCTCCGCGCGGAAGCCCGCGAGAAGCTCACACGCCTGCGGCCAGAGACCATCGGGCGCGCACGCAGGATTCCCGGACTCTCCGCCGCTGATCTCGCCACGGTGCTGCTCGCCCTTGCGGTGCAGAAGAGGAGCGGGCACTCGCCTCACTGAGGCGCGGGGCCGTCGTCAGTCGTCGCATCCGGGACGGGCTGCTTTGTGCTCTCCTGGGGCGTGTGAACGCGGTAGCGAAGGAACCGGCAGTCCACAGGGCCCGTTTTGACCGGGATCTTCTCTGATGCAGAAAGGCCGAGGAACTGGGTGATACCTGGTGCGCCCGAGAGAATCCACGCATCCACTCCGACCGCATGGCGGCGGAGGAAGCCTCCCAGATCGTGCCACGCTGCTTCGAGGCCCGGCCCTTCCTCCATGCGCAGACCCCAAGGTGGATTGGTGACCACGAGGGCAGCGGGGTCAGACGGAGTCCAACGCGAGATCTCCGATTCTTCGACGCGCACGTCCTGCTGCACGCCGGCATCGGCAATGGACTTCCTTGCAATCCAGATGGCTCCCGGATGGTGGTCCGCACCCAGTGCCAGGAACTTCACACGCTTCTTCCGGCGCTGGATTTCCTGGCGTAGACGGCTCACGGCGGTGGCGTCGCGGTCGCGGAAGCGTTCGAATGCGAAGCTCCTCATGCTGCCTGGCGCAATATCCGCAGCGATCCACGCGGCCTCGATGAGAAACGTGGCCGAGCCACACATGGGATCCACGAGCACGGGGTGCTTCTCGGCGTTGAACCCGATCTTGAGCAAGAGACCTGCAGCGATGGCTTCGTTCAGCGGGCTCTTCGATTCAATGTCTCTGTAACCGCGCTTGTGCAGACTTGCACCGCCGAGGTCGCGGTAGAGAGCTGCCTCTCCATCGCGGAGGCTGAGGAAAATGGGTGTCACCGGATCATCGCGATCCACGAAGGGTCGGCGTCCGGTGCGACGGCGCAGCGCATCCACCACGGCGTCCTTCACCACCAACGGGGGGAGGTTGCTGTGGGGAACACGCTCATCATCCACGCTCGAATCCACTGCAAGCGTGTCCGAAACGGTCATCATCGATTCCCAGTCGATGGTGGAGGCCAGCTCGTAGAGCTCATCGCGTGTGGTCGCACGGCCGCGGGTGAGCAGTTCGCGGACGCGCACTGCGGAACGCAACCAGAAACAGCAGCGGTAGGCGAGTTCGCGATCAGCCTCGAATCCGACGGCGCCTGCGCGCCGCGCCACAATCGAAACACCCAACGCTTCCAGTTCGCCGGCCAGCACATCCTCGAGGCCGAGGGTGCAGATTGCGTCGTACCGTCGAGCCGCTTCTTCACGCGCCATGGGTCAGTTCCTTCAGGGCCGCTGCAAAGGCGGCGCTCGCTTCGGGTGTGTAGAGCACGAAGTCCACGCGGCGGATGGGACATGCAGCGTGCACGCGGCATTGCCAGTTCCAGACGGTGTTGAGGGCGATTTGTGCAGCGGGTGTGGCGGGGAACGCGTAGGCCCCCATGGAGATGGCAGGAAAAGCCACGCTCGTGCAGGCTTCGTTGCAGGCAATGGTGAGGGCCGCGCGATAGGCCTCGGCCAGCAGCCTGTCGGAAGGTTCATCGATGCCGTAGCGCGGCCCCACCGCGTGGATGAGCCTGCGCGCCGACAGGTCGCCTGCGGTGGTGCTGAGCGCCTTGCCCGCAGCAAGTCCATGGGGGAGCCCTGTGCGCAGCAGCCGGCACGCGGCGAGAATTTCAGGCCCGCCGGCTTTGTGAAGCGCACCATCCACGCCACTGCCCCCGAGCAGAGAGCCGTTGGCGGCATTCACGAGAGCGTCAGCGGCGTGGCGTGCGAGGTCGCCGCTGATGAGTCTGAGGTGTGCACCCCATGGAGTGTTGGTTTCCGCGAGCAGCATGGATGTTCAATGTAGGAACTGGTTCTCGGCGGACCAACCCGGAAAGAGTTGGAGGCGGGGGGAATCGAACCCCCGTCCCGAAGCCGTTTGATGGAAGCCTCTACGTGCGTAGGCGCACTTGTTGGTCTCGTCGCCATGCGGCCAGTGCGCCGCGGTTCATGGTGACCAGTCGATCCGTTGTCTCGGTTTCCTCGTCATCGACGGGAGTCGGATTCCAGAGTCCGCGTGATCATCCCTGAGCCCTGCGGACATGAACTCAGGGAAGTCGCAGCCTAATCAGGCCGCGAGTGCGTAGTTGTTATTGGCAACTATCTTTTCCACGGTGTTTTGAGAGGCCTCCGTGGAACCTCTGCACGCCACCTCCACCTCGCAAGCCCGGTCGATACCGATCGCCCCCGAGGCAGGTCTCGTGACCCGCTTGTCAAAGAACTCGCGCCCCGAGGACGCGCTGGCGCATGATACGCGGATTCAGCGGCGGCGCTTCAGGGCCTGGCGCATCTCGCGCTCGGCTTCCTTCTTCTTGATGTTCTCGCGGCGATCGTGGCGTTGCAGACCTTCGCCCACACCGAGCAGGACCTTGGCGAAACCGCGTTCGCTGAAGAAGACCTCAAGGGGTACGAGAGTGCGATCGTTCTCGACCTCAGCGGCAAGTTCGCGGATCTCTTTTCGGTGCAGCAGGAGTTTGCGCTTTCGTCGTGGCGCGTGGTTGTTCCAACTGCCGGCGCCGTACTCGCCGATGTTCACGTCCCGCAACCAGACTTCTTCGGATTCGACCACGGCCCAGGCCTGATCGAGGCTGATGAGCCCCTTCCTCAGGGCCTTCACTTCCGTTCCGGTGAGCTCGATTCCGGCCTCGAACGTGCGCGTGATGCGCAGTTCATGGCGCGCCTTGCGGTTGCGGGCTACGACGAGCGTGTCACGTTTGTCGGTAGGGGTCACGTCGTGGAATGCCTTGAGCGCGCAACGCGGCTTGGCATACTACGTCACCTGAAGCCGAGATGGCGGAATTGGCAGACGCACTAGTGTCAGGTACTAGCGCCCGTCAAGGGCATAGGGGTTCAAGTCCCCTTCTCGGCATCGCGCGGGCCTTCCTTTCGGGGAAGGCCCGCGGACGTTTTGAGACCTTCCACGAGGACCTGCGCGAGTTCGGCTGCGCCATCCAGAGCGAGATAGTGCCCGTGTCCGGCCAGCTCGCGGCAGGAGCAGCCGAGGAGCATCGCCATGCGGCCGCTGTTCGAGGCGGGAACCAAACGGTCGGCCGTTCCGACCACAACGACGCGCTGGTGCGGCAAGCGGGGCACGAGGGGCACCAGTTCGAAGCGCGCGGCCGCGAGGAGCTGTCGCCACAGCACGCCCTTGGCGAAACCACCTTCGCTGCGACGGAGTGCGAGCAGCCTCTCTGCGAGGCCAGGGTCCTCCGCGAGCATGCGCGCTTGAACCAGTTCGGGAAGGCGCCCCACCAATCCGCCGCGCCCGATGAGGGCGCGTCCAGTCATGCGGAGGATCGAGAAGGGCGCCAGGCGCAACCTGCCGCTTTCCTTGCACGAGCCTGCGCAGAGCGTGAGTGACAGTGAGCGCGGCCCGAGTTTCGCTGCAAGAGCGGCTGCGATCATGCTCCCGAGGCTCAAGCCTGCGATGTGCACCGCGCCCGTGATGCCGAGGCTCGCGAGCGTTTGCGCATGCAACCTTGCATGTCCTTCGCAATCGCGCGGCACCGGGACATGACGGCTGAGGCAGATGCCCGGGTTGTCCGGCAGCACCACGCGCGCGCCCGTCGCCGCATGGACGCGTGAGGCCACTTCGGCCCAGGACGCGCCAATCTGCGCAATGCCACCGATGAGGATCAGCGTTGCCGGTGCTTCCGCATCACCAAGCACGCGCGCTCCCAGAGGCGAGGCCTCGGGAGCGCGTGGCGGCAGCGGGATACCCGGAGCGAACATCAGTAGCGGTAGTGGTCCGGCTTGTAGGGGCCGTCCTTCGGAATGCCCAGATACTCCGCCTGCTTGTCCGAGAGGCGCGTGAGTTTCACGCCGAGCTTTGCGAGATGGAGACGCGCGACCTTCTCGTCGAGGGTCATGCGGCCGAGCAGATCTTCGACGCGGGCCTCGATCGGCAACGACGGGTCGCGGTAGGGCGGCGGTGAGGT